>OGOS01001961.1_pt1 | contig 11950 bp, 9 predicted proteins | sample 1552701 | NCBI WGS metagenome assembly OGOS01 (sample SAMEA2580128, study PRJEB22360) | human gut metagenome | biome: human gut; feature: human-associated habitat; material: faeces | place: Denmark | collected 2008/2010
AATGAATCATAAAAGATTATGGATTTCTGTATCTGTAAATTTTACTTTTCTTCTCTTTACTGCCTAATAATTATTCTCCCAACCAATAACCAGCGTAAAAAAATATTTCATTTCCTGTGCATTTGCAGGGTACTTAGATATTCTTAGCCGGCAAAAATCTGCGTTATGAGAAATCAGAGACACTGTCTGAGCCGCAGGCGAGTTTGGCTCTGATTTCTCATGCTTTTAGCAGATTTTTAGCGGCTTAGAATATCTTAGTGCCCGAAACCGCACAGGAAATGAAATATTTTTTTACGCGTCCCTTTTTGACCCAAACAAAAAATGGCGACACAAACTGCCGCCATTTTTCACTCCCTTACTTATTAACCTTAAGAATATAAGTACTATACACCTCATCCTGGAACACAACTTCTCCAAGCGAATTCAGCACCTCTTCATTCAGTGCATCCCCATATTTCTCCCGTTCTTTCGATCCGACAAAAATATAAGAAACATCATACTCTTCCAGCAGTTCCTTCACATACTCCTCATCCGAAGAAGTATAAATACTCTCAATATCCGCACTCTTCTCATTCAGATCCGCAGTATCATCTCTCCACAGCCACTCATGCACATACCATCCCAGCACAGTCGGAAGCCCTGTCATAGCAGAAACACGCTCATAACCACTATAGCTGTCCCCGTTCGCCTCAAGCACAACCGGTGACCCTTTCACATTCTTCTTCAGCCATTTAATACCAGCCACATCCTCTGTGAAATCATTTGACAGGAAAGATATCGCATTCAATCCTTTATATTCAGAAGGCTCCCATACCTTTCCAAACCACGCATACACACTGTTTCCAAAATAACCAAAGGTCCAGCAAAGCAGTACCAGACCGATCACTGACACAACCTTAAACACTTTCTTACGTGCAGCCACCAGCATACGGAAAATACCGTATCCCATGGTCATCCCAAACAGCATATACGCCTGATAAGTCAGCTTAAACATAGTATTCGCCCTGGCGTTTCCATTTTCGTAAATATCTCTTACATAAACCAACTCCGGAATCACGATCAGCCCGATTGCACAGAGTCCCATGACAATCGCAAACAGATCCGGCACAGAGATTGCTTTCATCAGTTTATACAGACTTCTGTTCGCACCACCACGAAGCTTCTCCCAGATGATACAGATGATCAGCAGAACTGTCAGAACCACAGGCAGTCCCCACAAAATCAGCAGCTGATGGATCATAGAATGATTCTGCGCAATTCCCACACCTTTAAACATACTGTCAAACTGCAAAGTAAACGGCAGAGAAACAACGTATGAGATCACAATGATCTCCACTGCCTGAACCGCAGTCACTGCCAGAATCCTCTTCACTTTACCATCAAACTGAACGATATTGGTAAACAGCACCACTCCACCGGTCACCACGAAATAAATAATAAAATCCCAGAAATTCGTAAACCGGAACATACCGATCATCACTGCAGCCAGCAGGATATGCGGAATCAACAGCTGTTTTTTCCAGAACTGTTTCCGGCCCGGCTTCATGATCACTGCTTCTCTCATCCGCACACTTCGCATCCACGCATAAAGAAGTCCCACCAGAAACAGCACAAACATTACATTTACCACATGGGCATGGAGATCTCCCAGCACAAAGGAATAACATGGAAATTCATGAATCGTCTTGTCCGGCACATCCGGATTGTATCCAATATAACGGGTCGCATCCGGGAACCAGTAGTTGTCCGCTTCTTTTCCCTGCAGCTTCTGGAGCCATGGAATGACCTTACTGTAAACCACATAATGCATATTTCCCGCAATTGATACAGAAAGTCCTGCTATGATCCCGGCCACTGCCGGCAAACAACGTTTCTTTCCTGTCAGGCTTCCTTTAAGCCTGTCCACAGACATCTGACGAACCAGTGAAAACGGAAGCACAAACGCAAATGCAGCCACAAAAGTACGCATCAGATTGTAAGTGAGTTCTACTTTACTGCCAGTCAGCTTCGTCAGAAATACTGCAAAATACTGTCCGCCATAATAATAATTGATCGTACCTTCTGAATACCACAGATCTCTTGCAGGAAGTGTCGTACTTCTCATCATGGCTTCCATGAAACCATAATCCATAAATTTCTCAGTTCCGTATGCCTGCGGACGGAATCCTGCAAAATAAGTCCACATCAGGAAAAATATAAAGAACAGAATTTCCTCTCCGTAAATCAGATTTACCTTTCCGGACGGAAAGCAGTCAATTCCATTTTTTCCCTGAAAATGATATAAAACCCCACAGCCAACAGCACATACAACAGACACACCGATACATGTCGCTGCAGTAAATGGCAGTATCTTCGCAGTTACCAGAAACCACGTAAGAAAACCTGTCACAGTAATCGCCAGCACTTTTGAAAACATCCAGCCTTTGTCCTCAAATCCGGCAAACAGTCTCCCTGTCACAGGCATGGCAACCATTCCCATCAGAAATGCCAACAGCCACCAGGTCCAGAATGTCCATACATCTCCCTTTAACAGAAATGCAGACAGCCCTGCAAGAGCTGCTGCAAGAAGCACTCTCGGTGCCCATTTCTTCATCCGTACGTCCTCCTTAATCATTTATAAAATTATTGTGGTTACTATAATCTTACACATTCTCTCTTATCTCTGTAAATCTGTGATCACCCGGCTCATAATCATAAATCCGGAGTAATCCCCGTAATAATGCATTTGAGGATTATTCTGTTGTTTTATAGATCCGTATCCGTCCATCCTGAGTCTCATAAACCTTTTCATATGCTGCAGCAATTGTCTCCTCACGACATTCCTGCTGTTCAAATTCCGAACCTTCTTCAAACAGGATATATGTTATTTTTTCCTGTTGTACTGTTTTTTTCAATGTTTCACTGTCAGATGTGGTGTATATCGTTACAGCCTGTGCAGCCCTGTAATTCGTATCATAGCCTGCAGACCATGCGTAATATGGCCATCCACAGTAAAGCATAGCTCCGGACATCGTCACTTCATTCATGCTGTACTCAGGAGTAAGTAAAAGATCGTTTTTCTCCAGATTCTCCTCCAGCCATTGGGTCAGCTCGCTGTTCATATTTACAGTCACACGTCTGCCCGGACCATTTCCTTTTACGATTACAATAAAGTCATAGATTCCGGTGGCACTCAGAGATATCACCAATACTATTGCCAGTATCTTTCCCATAGTTTTCTGTATCCCGGACTGCCCATTTCTCCCTTTCCAAAGACTGCATACTGCCCATGCCCAGAAAATCGTCAGAAACGCATATGATATCATGATATATTTATGGTTTACATTAATATCCGGTGTCATCAGAAGCACAAAAGCAAAAATCACCGGAAACAGGAAACTCACAAGGATTGCTCTCTCCCGTCTTCTCATAAACCATACCATTAGTACCAGCCCAAGGAAAAAAACTCCACTCATCCAGAACAGATATTTCACAACTCCCGGGACAGTCTTATCCTCTGCCAGAAATCCCAGATAAATCTGAGGACTCATAGCACTTCCAACAATAAAAATCTTTGACTGAAGCCAGGAAAAGAAGATGGATACCCCCGCCATGACAGCGTAATCCACTTTTCCATCCGAGAAAATCGCAAAGCCGCACAAAATCAGCAGACCACCGATCACTGCTGCCCCATTCCAGAACGCACACAGACCCAGAAACATTCCCATAAGCAGTGCCTGATCCAGATTTCTGCTTTTCCATCCTTCCTTCGAAAAGATTCTGTTTTTTATCCAGAGTATTCCCTTCTCTTCATGTGCCGTCCCGGCTTCCAGCCAGTCCATAAACAGATATAGCGCCAAAGTCGCCATCAGAAGTCCAAATGCCAGATGCCTCTGATTAAGATAAACATTAAAGTTCCACAATCCCCAGTTCTCATTGACAGTATATCCGATAAAGGAAGTATTTTCTTCCAGGGTTTCCACAAGATTCCCTGCCTGGATATGCTCCCATACAAATCTGAAAAAAGCCATTCCGCTTCTGAAAAAGAACAGAAACAATGCCAGTACACCGCAGCACATTTTGCCTGTGATCCTAAGTGCAAGCTGATATAACAGCATAAGAAATCCCACAAGCGACAAGGTACTTACGATATTATAGGCAAAGTCCATACGCATTCCAAGATATTCCAGATTTCCTGTGAGAAACTGAAACATAAAATGATACTTTACATCTGCACCTCCATAATGAGGATACTGTGTGGGAAAATTATTTCCTGCAGAAAAAGAACGCATCATCGCCGTATGTGGTGCATAATCTCCATACACAGTCAGGCCGGAATACAGGATTCCGTCTTTTATATAGAATACATAAAACATCATATATGTAATAAATACAGTCAGCAGACCAAAGAGTAATATTTCCTTTTTTAATCTGCGCTTATCCTGTATTTTATCAGTATTCCAGTTCCTGCATCCACCCTGTCTTTTGTATTTCCATACACTGATCAGTATAATAATAACTGCAGCACCTGTCATCCCGATAATATTTCCATACAAAAGTGGATTTTCAGCTTTTCCCACAACACTGAAAAACCAGGAAATAATATATACCATCCAGGTCAGTAAAAGTGTTCCGACTCCAAAAGAAGCCGGAAGCATGAGCCAGATACGATTAATACCTGACACACTCCTTCCCTCTCCTGTCAGCATTTTCGATGCTTCACAGCCCAGCATTCCTGCCAGAAGCAGATAAATAATTCCAAGCATAATTTCTCCCTGTACATTTCCCCGCCATGCAGATACTCCTATCCTCCCGGGGGATTTTAGCAAACAAGTATCAGTATAACAAAAATCCTTACTTATTAAAAGCAAGTTCACATAAATTAAACATTTTAAATTTTTTGTTGCTTCAGATATTGTTCAATCCCTTTCACTATAGCTTCCACTATTTTATTCTGATATTCTTCTTTGCAGAGAAGTCCGGCCTCTTCCGGATTTGTAAGAAAACCACACTCTACAATATTCAAAACACTTTCACTTCTTTTTAACAGATAATAGGTTTTATTACCTTTTGCCACACGAGGGCGTTTTACTTTCAGTCCCAGATTCAGTTCTTCCTGGATAAACTCTGCCAGATTCTTTCCCCGGACAGAATCTTCATAATAAAACACCTGGGGACCGCATACAGACGAATCCTGATAGCTGTTCTGATGAACACTTATGCACAGCACAGGTCTGTATTTCTTTATCATAGCAATCCTGCACTGCATATCCTGTGCTTTCTGATTTCTGCTGTCCTCCTCATAAAGGCCCTTATCTTCTTCCCTTGTCATGATTACAGAAAATCCTTGTTTTTCCAGAGAATCCTTTAATTTTACGGCAATCTGAAGATTTATCCCCTTTTCTTCCAGTCCGTTCACTCCGATCATTCCCGGATCCGCTCCACCATGTCCTGCATCTACCAGAATGATTTTTGAATTTTCTGTTGAACTCATAGTCTCTGAAACTTCAGCTGCCTGTTTTGACAGAATGAGAAAACTGACAAGAAGCAGACACCCTAACATTAATTCCAGTCCATATTTTTTCAAACGAAAAACACCTCCTGAGACATCTTTTACAGTCTACGGGAAATTTCACTGTTCCTGTAGACTGGCTATAGCAATTCCATAAAATAATGCAATCAGTATTTCATAAAATTCTATATTAATATATGTTTCAGAAGATGTTTTTATAGCCTGCTGATGCAGAACTTTTAATTATTCAGATTGTCCGAGATTACCTGCCAGATTCCGTTGTTTTCAAATCCAAGCTTCCATGCAGAAACTCCTGCAAGGTCATATTTGGATACCAGCTTCACTTTCTCTGCAACTGACTGAGCATCCTCAAGCCAGATCTGATAGGTAGAATTATCTATATCATATTTTCCATAATTCTGGGAAGTGGTCTTATCCCAGTAGGTTTCCACATTATTATCTGCAATTGTCTGCTGCGCCTGATCCATACCGATTGCTTCACTGGTTACATTTCCCCCTGTGGTCCTCCACAGTCTGGTATAAAACGGAATGGCATTGATCACACGTTCAGCCGGAACCTCATCCAGTGTATCCTGGATTCCCTGTTCCACCCATGGAAGAGATGCCACAGAACCGGCTTCAGATCCTACATAATGCTCGTCATATCCCATGATGATCACATAATCTACAACCCTTCCCTGCTCAGCCCGGTCATAATGGCTTGTGAAATCCTCAGGAACCGGGTTATCCACTGAAAGAACCAGATTATTCTTATGGCACTCTATGGAAAGTTCTCTCAGAAATTCCAGAAAATGGATTCCCACATCCTCGCTGAGAGATTCAAAATCCACATTAATGCCATCCATTCCCACATCTTGGGCTGCCTGGATCAGCTGACTGATAATATTCTGTCTCGCCGCAGTGCTGGAAAGTGTTTCAGTTGTGCTTACTTCCTGTGTAAAGTTATCGATCAGACCCCATACCTGAAGCCCCTTTTCATGAGCCTGTGATACATAATCTGCACTTGCGATGCTTGCAATGTTTCCTGAAGTATCTGTCAGATAGAACCAGGTAGGCGAGATCACATTCACACCTGTCATATTTGCTGTCGCATCCGCAAAATAAGCATTGGCATCTGTGGAAGTCACCTGATGCCATACCATATTGATTTTGCTGTCCATAGTAAGATAGGAATACTGTTCCTTCTTAAAACTTCGTTCAAATTTTGTCTTCTCTGCTTCTCCCACTTTCTTCTTATCTATATAACCGATATATCCGTCATCCGTAGCTACCTGATCCCAGTTCTCCAATTCTTCGATAAGACGAAGCTTTGTACCTTTCTTTACAGAAGTAAGAATAGCCGATTTAATTCCACCGCGGTAACGTATGCTTGTATTCTTCTTAACTGTGACTGTTTTTACATTTTTGAATTTATACTGTATGGCAATCCTGTATGGATCTTTTGTGATGTATGCATCAAGATCTGTAAATTCCTGCACATAAGTAAGATTCAGATACACTTTGTCATCTTTCACCCATACCTTATCTCCTGCCTCAGATGATGCACTCGCAGAAGTCAGCTCCGAAGGTGTTGCATAAAGTATCTGCTGATTGGCAGAATCCCAGTAATATCTCTGGTTCAGATAAGTATTCACCACATCCAGTGGTAAATAGACTCTGTCTCCGTCCACCAGACCACGTTCTTCCAGTTTCTCAGTTCCAATGACCAGGGCAATCTCCCCATCTGCCATTTCTCCATAATATTCATTCAGATCCATTTTCTCAGAAGATGGTATGTACTTCATTACTACATGAGTGACAATTCCAAGAATCGCAACAAGAATGACCAAAACGGCAACTGCGATAACTGGTTTATACTTTTTATTCATAGTATTTTTCCTTTCAGTAAATATTGTGTTACCGGAAACAAAGCAGACAGTAACACGATTGCTATTGATACATCAGCTCACAGAAAGGTATTTCATATAGTTATTTTGAGTATGATGTACCAGTATTATCAACTGTATCGGTAACTTGATGATACTGGCTTAAGTATACCATAAAATATTACAATTGTATTGCAAAATCGTATTTTTCACAAATTTTTAAGATATGCGTAATTATATTCTTATGCTGCCCGAAGGCATTATGAACATCGGGGGGACTGATTCAGAATCTGTTCGGGCAGCTTTCTCTTTTGTTATTTTTCTTTGACGAAATCAAAATCCACACGAGCGATCCGTCCTTTTTCATCTTCAACGTAATCACGCATGTATCCACCACCTTCTGCAATCTGACAGGCTTTTGCAATTGTTTTCGGATTACTGAGTATACCATTCAGATACAGAGAAATTCCCTGTTCACGATAACTCTTCAATTCTTTTTCCAGTGGTTTACGCATGCTCTTTTTGGTTGCCCGTGATATATTTTCCGTAAGCTTACCTCCCTTCTTTCATAAGATTTTTTAGAAAGCACCTTATCGGCTGTTGAAAAAACAATATCCCTGCACCTGTTTTATCATTACTGTGAACAGAGTGAACAGTAACGTTTCAACTTCTTATCATCATGGAAATTTTACCTGTACATTGCCACAGCAGGAACGCTGCATGAAAAACGGCAATGAAGTTTAGAAATAAAAGATCACTTTGGTTAATGTTTCAGATCTTCGCTTATGTGAACCGCAGGTTTACTGCTTCTTCTGTTTTCATTATATCCATCTGGTAAACAGATGCAAGTGTTTTTCTTCATTTATGTATTTTTTTCTGTTTTGTTTCTAAAAATTTAATATTTTGGTTGATTACTTATCTTTACATTTTGCAGTTCTGTGTTATATAATATAGTGTATAAAATTTTATAAATTCACAGTCAGACAATAGAATTTTTGAAGTTACTTGCAGCAATTTTCCAAAGACAGCGCATCTATGGCAATCCTTTAAAATTGCTGTTCAAAAAAACAATAGTAACTTTTAATTTATCCGTAATTGTCCGCAGCTTTCAAAAGTTAAATTTTCATTATCAGAAACACTTTTAATGGATTTTCACAGGCAATTATGAAGCTGCCAGATAATTCAACGTTATTCAGAATAGGATGTGACAACATGAAGATAGAAAAGATCAACGACAACCAGATACGCTGCACACTGACAAGAGAAGACCTGGAGAACCATCAGATCCGTATCAGTGAACTGGCTTACGGCACTGAGAAAGCCAAGAAACTTTTCCGCGATATGATGCAGCAGGCACAGATACAGTTTGGTTTTGAGGCAGATAATATTCCATTAATGATCGAGGCCATCCCGGTGAGTACCGAGAGCATCATCCTGATCATTACCAAAGTAGAGGATCCTGAAGAACTGGATACCCGTTTCTCCAAATTTGCTCCATTCAGAGGGAATGATAAGACAGATACTCTTCAGCTTGACGGTGCAGACAATATTATTGATATCTTCCAGAAGCTTTACGAAGCAAAGATGAAGAGTACTCAGACAAAAGATGGCAAATCTGCTCAGAATACCGGAGCAAAGGAAAATGACGATACTCAGGTTCCTGATGTAAATCTTATCCGTCTCTATGAGTTCGACACACTGGACGATGTGATTGCGGCCGCCCATGGACTGAACGGCTATTTTACCGGTACAAACACCCTGTACAAAGATCCGGCCGATGAGCTTTACAAACTGGTACTTCACCAGTCATCACTTTCTCCGGAGGATTTTAACAGGGTATGTAATATTCTTACGGAATATGGACAGGGAAAGGCTTTCTCTCTTTCAGGAGAAGCTTATCTGACAGAACATGGAGAACTGATTTCCGATTCTGCCCTTCAGCAGCTGATTCAACTGTAATAATTTTCATAATTAAAAGAGCATTCAGTTTTCATCTGAAAGCTCTTTTCTTATACCATAGTAAATTATAGATTTCTCAAAAAAGGATGTCCTGAACTTATTCAGAACATCCTTTTTACATGTCAGTCTATGACAATTCAACAATTGTCATAGTCCGTCATATGATTACCTTTCAGGAAGATTATTCTCCAAGAAAATCATTGATCTGGTTAACCAGTACATCAACATCCAGTCCATGAACCATAGCTGCTTCTTCGAGAGATTCCATCTGGGAAGATGGGCATCCAAGGCAATGCATTCCTGCTCTCATAAGAATCGGTGCGATATTTGCATCAATCTGAAGAAGCTGACCGATCAGCATGTCTTTTGATACTTTAGCCATTGTATATTTCCTCCTTAATTTTTCTTCATACTACTCAGCTTTTATAGCTTCTGATATTATAATACTATTTTACTCTGGAATCAACTGCAAACTTTTAATTTTATCGTTCCTCCCTGAAATACGGAAGTCCCAGCGCAGCAGGCGGCTGGTGTTCCTTTTTCTTTCGGAAGCTTGTGAATACCAGTACGATAATCGTTACCACATAAGGCAGTGCTTTAAATACTTCCTGCATGCTTCGTCCAAGTCCCGGGATATAAAGATACAGAATATAAAGAGCTCCGAACAGAAATGCTCCCCAGATTGCATTCAGTGGTTTCCATAATGCAAAGATTACCAGTGCAACAGCAAGCCAGCCACGATCTCCAAAACCATTGTCTGTCCAGGTTCCTCCTGAATATTCCATTACGAAATAGAGTCCGCCCAGACCTGCCAGACCTGCACCGATACAGGTTGACAGATATTTATATTTGATAACATTGATACCTGCTGCATCTGCAGTTCCCGGATTTTCACCGATTGCCCTGAGATTCAATCCCGCTCTTGTCTTGAACAGAAAAAACGATAACAGGACTGCTATAATAATACAGAGATATGTAAGGAAACCATAATTAAATAAAATACCTCCGATAACCGGAATCTTAGACAATCCCGGGATTTTTGCCGTATAGGCACTTCCTGTTACTTTTACGGAAATCTGTCCTACACCGCCTGCAAGCTTGGAAATAGAACCGCCAAAGAAGTTACCAAAACCTGTACCAAAAATGGTAAGTGCAAGACCTGTTACATTCTGATTTACACGAAGTGTGATAGTCAGGATACTGTAGATCAGACCACCGATTGCAGCACATGCAAACGCACACAAAAACGATATCAGTACACCCACAAGTGCATTGGGATCAGGATTATCCTTCTCATAGAGGAAAGCTCCCATCAGACCTGAAATGCCGCCCATATACATAATTCCCGGAATACCAAGATTCAGATTACCGGATTTCTCTGTCATAATCTCACCAAGCGCCCCATACAGAATACAGATGCCCTGGACAATTGCTTTTTGAATAAAAACTATCAGTACACTCATTGCCGCTACCTCCTATTTCTTTGCACGCTTTACTCTGTAGTTGATAAAGAATTCTGCACCGATCAGGAAAAACAGAATGATTCCCAGAAGAACATTGGAAGCATTCTCATTCAGTCCATACTGTGTTGCGATCTGTACGGCACCCTGGTTCATAAATACGATGCCAAAGGAAACTGCAACCATAATAAATGTATTAAACTTGGAAAGCCATGCGACAATGATCGCAGTAAATCCACGACCGCCTGCTGTTGCAGTGGAAATCGTATGGCTGGCTCCGCTGACAATAACAAAACCTGCGATACCACAGATTGCACCGGAGATTGCCATTGTACGGATAATAACCTTTTTCACCTGGATACCGGCATATCTGGCAGTATTCTCGCTCTCACCTACTACTGCGATCTCATAGCCCTGCTTGCAGTATTTCAGATAAATGAACATTCCCACTGTCAGAATCAGGACAATAACTACATTCCAGCCATATTTCTGTCCGAACAATTCCGGAAGCCATCCACCTTTTGTAGCCTGATTGATGATACCGACTGTATTGGAACCTTTCGGATTTTCCCAGAATACAATACAATAAGTTACTACCTGCATGGCAACATAATTCAACATCAGAGTAAACAATGTCTCATTTGTATTGAAATAAGCCTTGAAAATCGCCGGAATAACGCCCCAGATAACACCTGCTGCCATGCTGGCCACAAACATCAGGATCATCAGAACCGGTGTCGGCAGTGAATCGCCGGCATAAATCATTAATGCAGCCGTAGCTGCACCGCCCACAAGAATCTGGCCTTCTGCACCGATATTCCAGAATTTCATCTTGAAAGCCGGTGTCAGGCCGATAGCGATCAACAGAAGAACCATTGTATCTCTGATCGTCACCCATGCTCTTCGGCTGGTACCGACAGCACCTGAAAAAATACCTTTGTACACTTCAACAGGATTCATCTTTGTCAATCCAAAAATCACGATCGCACAGACAATCAGTGAAAGCAGCACTGCAATCAGTCTGATCAGCCATGCTTTCCACCAGGCAATAGAATCCCTGGCCGCAATATGCAATGAAGAATCTTTAAACATGGCTCTCCTCCTTCTGTCCTTTCGTCATCAATAATCCGATTTCATCCTTTGTCGCTGTTCTG
>OGOS01001967.1_pt1 | contig 11943 bp, 9 predicted proteins | sample 1552701 | NCBI WGS metagenome assembly OGOS01 (sample SAMEA2580128, study PRJEB22360) | human gut metagenome | biome: human gut; feature: human-associated habitat; material: faeces | place: Denmark | collected 2008/2010
CGGATAAAGCTTTTTGGGCATCAAAAAAATATAGCGAAGCGGCAGCCGCTTATAAAGAGATCATAGACTTGGGTGACAATGCGATCGATCCGGATTATGCATCCCTTTTCTTGCCCTCGAACGAGAATAGTAGTGAAAATATTTTCTCTATGCAGTATTTGCAAGACTTGGCTGGAAACGCAATGCCGCAGCATGCTTTCCCTGTGAAAGATGGTGGCTGGTGTCTGATTAATGTTGCTGCAGGTCTGTTTGAAGCTTACCAGTTCAAAGACGGTACGCCGTTCAGTTATGACAGTCCGCTATATAATCCAGATAACTTGGGCGAAAACAGAGACCCGCGTCTGGATTATACCATTTATTATAATGGTTCCACTTTTAAAGGGGCTGTTTACGATTGCCATCCGGATTCTCAGAGTCCGGATAAGGTGATGGGAGGACAGACTACGCAGACTGGCTTTATGATGCGTAAGTATTTTGACGAAACTTTCTCCGGTGATCTGAATAGTTATGGAGGAAACGTTCCTGTTATCCGTTATGCGGAAGTTCTGTTGAGTTATTTGGAAGCCAAACTAGAAGCCGGTGAGGGGATTACGCAAGCCTTGCTGGATGAAACCATCAATAAGGTAAGAGGTCGTGCATCTGTACAGATGCCAGCAATCACGGAAGTGAATGCTGGAAAGTTACGTCCTATTTTACGGAACGAGCGCCGTGTCGAATTGGCGATGGAAGGAATCCGTTATTGGGACTTACTGCGTTGGGGTATTGCACATGAAGTATTAAATGGCGATATTTACGGTGCTCCTTTCCCCGGTTCACAGCGCGTAAGTGTGAAGCCGGGTGGTGAACCTGACAAATATGGCAGATGGTGGGTAAACAGCCGTGCTTTCCGTCAGGAGCAGGACTATAAATGGCCGATCCCACAGTCCGAACAGGATATCAATCCGAATTTGCGATAAGGGACAATGCTTGTGGTGCATGAAGCGATACAAATAAATTATTATCATGAAATCAACAATCGTATTAGGAATAGGAGCTACCTTGTTGGCCTCCTGTTCCGGAAACAAACAGAAGACGGAAGAGAAAGTAACACAGCGACAGAAGCCGAACGTTATTTTCCTGATAGCCGATGATATCGGTTATGGCGACTTGAGTTGTAACGGATCGAAGACGATCCATACGCCGAATGTGGAAAAACTGGCAGCACAGGGTGTTCGTTTTACGGATGCACATGCGGTAGCTGCGACCAGTACGCCTTCGCGCTATTCGCTGTTTACGGGGCATTATGCCTGGAGACGGAATGACACGGGGATTGCGGCTGGAAATGCCGGAATGGTCATTCGTCCTGAACAGCCGACTGTTGCCGATATGTTTCGTGAGTGTGGTTATACAACAGGTGCTATAGGTAAATGGCATTTGGGATTGTCTGACAGGACGGGAGGACAGGATTGGAATGGCTTTATCACGCCGGGACCTTCAGATATAGGGTTCGACTATTCCTATATAATGGCTGCCACAGGCGACCGTGTGCCTTGTGTGTGGGTTGAGAACCAGCGGATCGTCAATCTTGATCCGAATGATCCGATTGAAGTGAGCTATGAAAAACCATTCCCTGGCGAACCGTTGGGAAAAGACCATCCGGAATTGCTTACCAAATTGAAACCGAGTCCGAACCATGGGCATGATATGGCGATCGTGAACGGCATTTCGCGTATCGGCTACATGAAAGGGGGCAAGCAGGCCTTGTGGGAAGATGAAAACATTGCAGACAGCATCACTTGCAAAGCTGTCCGATTTATTGAAAACCACAAAGATGAACCGTTCTTCCTGTATGTCGGAACCAACGACGCGCACGTTCCCCGTTGGCCGCATCCCCGTTTTGTCGGCAAGAGCGGCATGGGCCCTCGTGGCGACGCTTTGTTGCAATTCGACTGGACCGTAGGCGAAATAATGGACGCACTCGAAAAAGCCGGTATTGCCGAAAACACCTTGATCGTGTTGAGTAGCGACAATGGTCCTGTTGTGGATGACGGTTATGCAGACCATGCTGTTGAGCTTTTGGGCGACCACAAACCTTGGGGACCGTTCCGTGGTGGAAAATATAGTATTTTCGAAGCCGGGACCCGTATCCCGATGATCGTCAGCTGGCCGGCACAAGTGAAACCGGGTGTTTCTGATGCATTGGTTTCACAGGTCGACTTGTATGCTTCCATGGCAAGCCTGATGGGTAAGACTCTTGGAGAAGGGGCCGGTCCTGACAGCCAGGATCATTTGGACGCTTTTTTGGGAAAAGACCTGAAAGGACGTGACTATGTGGTCGAAGTCGCCGGTTCTCTCTCTGTTTCCGACGGTGAATGGAAGTATATTGCTCCGAGTAATGGTGCTGCCTATCAGAAATTGACGAATATCGAGTTAGGCAATAGCAAGGAAGAACAACTTTACAACTTGAAACAGGATATTGGAGAAAAGAAGAATTTAGCAGCCGAACATCCTGAAATCGTTGCAAAGTTGAAAGCTATTTTAGAAAAAGAAAAAGCTAAATAGTCTTTTACATAAAGTGTGAAAACGCCTGTAGGTAATCTAAAAAACATTCCTGCAGGCGTTTTTTGGTTAAAAATGGACGAGTTCATTTTATTCTGCTCTCGGTTTGCGTTATCTTTGCAAGTCATTAGGCAGAAAATAAAAGGATAATGCTGGGATTGATAAGTAAAGGAATTGTTATCGGTGTACTGGTTTCCGCCCCGATGGGCCCGATCGGTATGCTGTGCATACAACGAACGCTGAACAAAGGACGCTGGCACGGGTTTGTCACCGGATTAGGGGCTGCTCTGTCAGACGTGATCTACGCTGCACTGACCTGCTTGGGGATGGGAGTCGTGGTGAATTTTGTGGAGGCGAATCAGACTCCCTTGCAATTGATCGGCAGTATCGTATTGGGCATTTTCGGCTATTATATTTTCCAATCCAATCCTGTCCGGAACCTTAAAAAACAACGGGAAAAAAAGTTATCCTTCACTCAGGATTTTATTACAGCTTTTCTTCTTACCTTTAGCAACGTATTAATCGTATTATTATATATTGGTTTGTTTGCCCGCTTTGGTTTTGTCTTGCCGGAACATTCTGTTTGGATGCTGTTGGGAGGCATTGCTTTTATTGGGGTGGGTGCTGTTCTCTGGTGGTTCGGAATCACTTATATAGTTGCTAAGTTGAAGAAATGGTTTAACGTGCGAGGTATATGGTTATTGAATAGGATTGTGGGATCGGTCATTATTGTCTTGGCTATAATCGGAGCTTTATCCGTATTGCTGACTTCTTATTTACATTTGCCATTACTCCAAATCTATAATTGATAATGAAGAAACTGAAAGTCCCTTATTTGGAAACGCTGGACGTACTGGACCTGTCGTCCGTAGGCTTTTTGATGGAAAAGGCCCAGCGAGAGTCAATCGATGTGGTTAACTGGGAAGAATATCCCTACAAACCTATTGTGGCCTTCGACATTGCGAGATCGAAGGTGAACCTGTATATCCGCTATTTTGTCAAAGGAAACTCTTTGAAAGCGCTCTACGAAGCAGATGGATCGCCGGTTTATACGGACAGTTGCGTGGAGTTTTTTATGAAGCGGGTGGATGATCCTAATTACTACAATTTCGAGTTTAACTGTATCGGTACTTGCGATGCTTCTTACCGGGAATCGCGTGATTCGAAAAAGTCGCTGACAGCGGAAGAATATGCATCCATTCGTCGCTTTTCGAGTCTGCCGCATACTGCTTTCCCTGAGAAATTAGGGGTATATAGTTGGGAGTTGGTGGTTGCCATTCCTTTCCGGTTGATGGGCCTCGATCCTGACAACCTACCGGAAAAGATAATGGGCAACTTCTATAAATGTGCGGACGATACGGAATTTCCGCATTTCGTCAGTTGGAGCCCGATTGGTCTTCCCACCCCGAACTTCCATTGCCCGGAGTTCTTTGGGGAAATCTATTTGTAAATTAAGAATTAAGAATTAAGAATTAAGAAATGAATGCATAAGACACTATTTCTTAATTCTTAATTTTTAATTCTTAATTTTTCAACTCCTTGATTTTTACTTCCGAAATACTTGCATTGCCGGAGGTTATTACGATACGGATATCACTGGCGGTCGTGCCTTTGAACCGGTAATTCTTCAGTTCGTTCGTAGCCTCTACTGTCCCTTCATATACGGTCAGGAACTGGCCTCCGCCACCGGAGAGCTGGATCTCAAATTTGGCATCTTTGCTTTTTTCTTTCCATGCAATTGCGATGCTGTTAGGCGAAGCGTTGTTTTCAAGTGCGAATGTGATATATTCGCCTTTGTTGGCTTTCCAGGCCGTAGACAGATTGCCGTCCAATACCAACGGGGCAGATTCTTGGGAAGAGCTGGCAATAACCGATTTCTGCTGCCGGGAGGTTGCTGATGTGACTGCCTGCTCTTTACCATATTCCACTACCGTGAAACGGTCGTTCAGGCGGATGTCTTCGGATGAGGCTCCGACCATAACCTTGAAGTCTCCCGGTTCTACCACCCAATGATTGTCACTGTTCAACAGTTGCAGGTCACGCGGTTCGATCGTGAAAGTAAGCTCTTTCGTCTCTCCCGGATTCAGATGGATACGGTCGAAGCCGACGAGGTTCTTCTCGTAGGTCGTAACACTGCTGAGGATATCGCGTACATATAATTGTACTACCTCATCTCCGGCACGTTTACCTGTATTCGTCACCTTGCAACGGACGGTGACCGGTTGAACCTGTGTCACGATAGCTGGCTGGATCGAAATGTCTGAGTATTCGAAAGTCGTATAACTCAATCCGTAGCCGAACGGATACAACGGGCCGTTTACGCGGGACATATTGCCGTCCAACCCTTTGTTGCGTCCACCGTCAACCTGTGCATTCGGTTTGGTCGGGAAGTTGAACGGAATCTGTCCGACTGTCTTGGGGAAGGTGACGGTCAGCTTTCCTCCCGGATTGTAGTCGCCGAACAAAGCGTCTGCAATAGCCGTGCCTCCTTGTGATCCTGGATACCAGGCTTCGAGGATAGCTGGAACATATTTGTCCGCCCAGTTAATAGACAACGGACGTCCGTTGATCAGGATCAGTACGACTGGGTTGCCTGTGGCAACGACAGCTTGCAGCAAATCGAGTTGGCGGCCTGGCAAATCGAGGCTGGAACGTGATTTGTTTTCTCCGCAGGTGCGGTTACTTCCGCCCAGCACGACTACAGTCACATCGCTCTTCTTCGCGTTTTCCACCGCTTTGTCGATCTCGCTCTGTTCTTCGGCTGTCAACGGATAACGAATCAGTTCCGATTCCGGCCAATTGGCATCTACCAGATCACAACCTTTCGTAAAGAGCACGTTCGTTCCTGGTTTTACCTTATTCCGAATGCCTTCCAACACGGTTGTCACTTCTACGGCAAGCGGGCCGTAATGTGTCAAAGCGTATGCTTCTTCATCTGCATTCGGACCGCATACGGCGATTTTGGAAATTTTGTTTACGTCTAAAGGAAGGACGGCATCCTGGTTCTTCAACAGAACGAGCGATTCTTTTGAAGCCTGCAAAGCAACCTGCTGGTTTTCGGCGCAGTTTACCTCTTTGTCAGTCTCTTTCAAATCGATCTGATACGGATGGTCGAACAATCCAACGAGGAATTTGACGCGCAAGATGTCACGCACTCGGTCATCAATGGTGGACATTGGAATAGCTCCTTCCGCGATCAGTTCGCGAAGTGGCAGGACGTATGAATCCGGTGAGCGGAATGTACAACGTATGTTTAGGCCCGCCAATACGCTTTGTAGCACGGATTCTTTCATATCGGCGGCAGTTCCGTGTTTAGAGAAAAGATATTCGACGGCGTCGCTGTCCGATACCACATATCCGCGGAAACCGAATTCGCCACGCAGACGTGTCGTCAGCCAATAATAGCTGCTCTGAATGGGGAACCCGTCGTAATCGTTGTATGAACTCATGACTCCGAGGATCCCGGCTTCCTTGATCACCCGTTTCCAGGGATAGACATGGATCATCTCGACCTCGCGTGGTGACATTTGCGGATCTACGCGTGCCATCCCTTCGCGTCCGCCTTTGTTGTTACTGTAAGCGATATAGTGTTTGGAAGTGGCGGCAACCTGATGGTCGGTCTGCATCCCTTTTGCCATTTCGATACCTAACTCGGCTACCAGATATGGGCTTTCGCCGTATACTTCTTCATAGCGTCCCCAACGTTGATCGCGCCCGACATCGAGGATCGGAGCATAGACATTGGTATATCCCAACAACCGTCCTTCGCGCCCGGTGATATAGCCGACCTTATGAACCAGGTTCCGGTTCCAGGTGTGTCCCAATCCCAACTGTGTCGGGAAGTTGGTGGCGATATAGCTTTCTACCCCACGTATGCCTTCGTTCGTGAAGTCGGTCGGGATGCCGAGGCGTGTCTCTTCGATAAAGAACCGTTGTACTTCATTCAAAGCCCAGGCATGACGGGAAGCCGGCCAGACATACGGGTTGTCGGAAGGAGGAAGTCCCCATTGTTGGAAACCGTTCAGATGTTCATCGATGGCTCCTATGCCGTCTTTCCAGAGTTGTTTTTTCCAGTCCGATGTCGGCAGGTCGTCTTTCAGCACCCGCTTGTAACCGTAGAGCGTAACCATCTGGCAGGTTTTTTCTTCAACATTCATCTGCGAAAGGAGGTCTTCGACACGTGCATCGATCGGGACCGTAGGATCTTCATATACATCCTTTTTCCCATTCTTGTTGAAATCTATCCAGCCATTCCGGTAGATAGACTTGTTCGTTAATTTGTAAGTATCCGGTATCCGGATTTCCTGTGGCGTTTTGTTTTGCGCCTGCGTACAGAATGTCCCTGACAGGACAAGGCATGACGTAAGGACGGCGAGTTTGTTTTTCTTCATGGATTATAATTTGATATCGTTTAGTTCAACTAATTTGTTAACAATGGCGTATACGGTCAGACCACTGGCACTGTGTACCTGCAATTTCCGGGCGATGTTGCGTCGGTGTGTAACAACGGTGTGTGTGGAAAGGAACAGGCGGTCGGCTATTTCGCGGTTTGTCATCCCTTTGACGACACAGACCACGATTTCTTTTTCGCGTGCGCTAAGCGTCTGCTGTTCTTCGTTTTCGGTTTCCTCTTCCGGTGACGTATGGAGGCGCTCCAGCTTGTGGCGGATCTCGTCCGGGCTGTCATAGATGTTGATCTGGTCGTCGTAAGGTCGCAGCAGGGCATGATCAGCGACGGCATACAGCAGGGCTATGCATTTCATTTCCGTACAGCCGGTTTCTTCCTTGAGAAGCTGAATGGTATAGTAACCGGGAAGTGACGGGTTAATAATCAGCATGTCTGGTTTGTGTGAGCGAAGTGTCTCTTGCAAAAGCTCCGCAGTGGCAATTTCGATGATCTGGATGCGGAATCCGGAAATTCGCTTTAATACCGCTTCGAGCCCACTGCGGATGATGGCAGACGGTTCGGCAACCGCTATGTTTAATAAGGCGCTCATAGGCATCACTGTATTGTTTTTTCAAGAGTCAGGATCGCCGGGACGAAAAGATAGTCTTCTACGTGGTTATGGGAGGCCAGATCTTGTTCGGTCGCGAAGATGTCAAACAAGACGCTGTTCAGCAGGTTGCTTCCGGGTCCCGGATAATACTTGATCAAGATATTTTTCAGTTCGATAATCTTCATTTCGATCTGATCATGATGTTTTCGGAAGATCGTTATGTTGTATTTCGGGTCTTTTATCCCTTTTAATAATCCCCGGACGTATGGAAATACTATCTTTTCTTCATACGACATGTGTTTGTGGACTTCTGCTGCATATTCGTCGAAAAATTTAGTGATAACGAACGCTACATCTTTCGGGCAGTCTGCAATCGCATCTGTCAGTTTACGACGGATATGGGGCAGCCGGAAGTCCAAGAAATAGGCGTGTGCATTATGCAGATAAGTGATCAAAGCCTCGATCGACAGACATTTGTCAATGTTTGTCATCGGCGCGGATATCTCTTCCGTCAGAAAGTTTACGACGGTCAGGAACGTGCAGGGATCGACACCGTTTTGGCGGCATACTTCTCCGATATTCTTTTCTCCGAATCCGAGTGCAATACCGAAGCGGCTCATGACGAGCACCATCGGATAATTCTCACAGATCAGATCACTCATTTTATCGGTTTCCCGATATTTACCATTCTTATACATAGGCTTTTCTCTCTTGTCATGGTGTTTGAATAGCCAAAGATACATAAAAAATAGATTCCGCAGACTACGCTTACAGAATTAGTAAATTCGGTAAGTCGGATAGTTTCAGCTAAAAAAGTTAGAAACTAAAGTTTCATATAGTTACTCGCTTTGGGACCTTGATTCCACCATGTAGAAACTTTAGTTCCAACGATTGAAACTAAGTGTTTTTCCACAGTTTGCAAAGGTAGCGAAAACCAATTAACAATCAAATAGTTATTGATTTCTGTTTTTGGTTGTTGGTAGAGAAAGCGAGCATTATAGGGCATGTTTTGCTGCGACTTCCGTTACTTATCCGTTACCTTGCAAATACGGATATCCCAAGGGATATAAACGATTATTTTTCAATGCATTGCGTTACTTTTCATAACTTCGAAAAGCTCGATATTTATTAATTTTGTAACTAAAAGAAGTGAGTTTATGAGAAGTACATTTTCCGTGTTGTTTTACACCAAGAACCAATCGTTGAAAGACGGTAAGGTGCCCATTATGGGACGTATAACCATCAACAAGACCACCGCCTGCTTCAGTTGCAAGCGGGAAGTTTCACTGGCATTATGGGATGCCAAGGCCAAGAGGGCGAAGGGGAAATCCGACGAGGCCAGACGGCTGAACCAGGAGCTTGACAATATCAAGGCCCAAATCACAAGGCATTACCAGTATGTCTGCGACCATGACAGCCTGGTGACAGCTAAAAGTGTCTACAACCGCTATCTTGGCTTCGGAGACGATTATCACACCCTTATGGGATTGTTCAGGGAGCAACTTGTCTCCTACAAGGAAAAGATAGGCAAGGAAAAGGCGGCAAGCACCTATCGCGGGCTGGTGGCCGACTACAAGAATCTGTTGCTTTTCCTCAAAGAGAAGAGGCGCATCGAGGATATAGCCATCGCCGACCTTGACAAGAAGTTCATCGAGGACTATTATAACTGGATGCTCGGGACATGCGCCCTGGCGAATTCGACGGCTTTCTGCCGGGTCAACACCCTGAAATGGCTGATGTATACCGCCCAGGAAAGAGGCTGGATAAGGCTTCATCCGTTCATCGGTTTTGACTGCCTGCCCGAATACAAGCGGCGCTCTTTCCTCACCGAGGAGGACTTGCAAAGCATCATCCATGTCAAGTTGAAGTACAAGCGCCAGCGGGCCATCCGTGACATGTTCCTGTTCATGTGTTTTACAGGTTTGGCGTATGCGGATCTGAAAGAGATTACGTACAAGAATATCCATACGGATTCCGAGGGCGGTACATGGCTGATGGGAAACCGTATAAAAACCGGCGTGGCCTATGTGGTGAAGATGCTTCCTATCGCCATCGAACTGGTCGAGAAGTACAGGGGTGACAATGAAAAGAAAAGTTCGCCTGACAAGGTGTTTCCCGTAGGCGAATACCAGGCCATGATATCCAGTCTGAGGGTCCTGACCAGAATATGCGGCTGCTCGACCGGGATAACCCCGCACATCGGACGCCACACTTTTGCCGTTCTGGCCATTTTAAAGGGGATGCCGTTGGAAACCTTGCAGAAGGTATTGGGGCACAAGTCCATTCTTTCCACCCAGATTTATGCTGAGCTGATCAATCCGAAAGTCGGGGAAGATACGGACAGGCTGTGCATGAAGATCGGTGACACATACCGGCTGGCCAACTAAGTCCCGGAACTTATATAAAAACTCCTTCAGCCTCGAATCCGGCCGAAGGAGTTTTTTTGTTCAGAATACGTGCCGTTTGTTTATCTGGCATATCGCCTGAAGTCCTTGTAGTTCTTTTTCAGTACCTTGTACAGTCCGCTTTCCGGGTATAGCAGCTTGCCTCCTGCGGCGGTACGGGATTGCCTTCTCGTCCCTGAGTGCCTGAAGCGTCCTTCTGGATACATGCAGTTTCTCGCAGACTTCCTCTCCCGTTAGATAATGCTCGTCGGCTATGCCCGGACGGATTCGAGCCGTCGCGTTTTCCAGTGCCCTTCCACATCTCTTGATCCATCCGGTGAGTTCCTTGAACTCCTCCGAATCCTTGGTAATGATTTCCGCCATCTGTTATTTTCTGTTTTTGATTAGTCCTTCTTCCAGGATTTGCTGTATGTCCGTCTCACGGTAAAAATATTTTCCGCCGATATGTGAGCAGGGAACCAGTCCCCTGTCACGGTAAGCCTGGAGACACCTCTTCGAGATTCCCAATGCCAGGCATACCTCCTGCGCGTCCATTCATTTGTCCGGAACAGGTGGAGCCATTTTCCGGGCGAGATCCTCCACTTGCACGGACAACGTGCTGAGCTGCCGCTTTAATTCCAGATAAGCGCTTGTTTCGATAATTGTCAGTTCCATATTCATTTTTTTAGTGATTTCGGGTGCAAGATAGTAAAGAAAGAGGGATGTTACTTTCCCGTGTCATGCATTGTCATGTATAGTCACTAATAGTCATATGCTTTTCTGGAAGCCCGTCGTGAAACACTATACCCTTTCCAATCCTTGACGGGAAGATTATCCGGACGATATTTCGTGATTTTTAGAATAATTCCTATATTTGGAACGAAAATATGAGTTTGGGAAAAGAAGGAGTATTTTTCCTTCTTTCTTGAGATATATAGACATAACGTTCGCAGAACATCCTCAAGACGGAATCTGGTAAATTCAAAGAATAAGGGATTTCTGTGTAAGGCTATGCTATGCATTGTCATAGCGTGGCTTGCACAGTTCTTATTCTGGGCTTACCAGAGCCTCGTCTTGACACTGTGCAAGTCCACGTTTTTTTTATGGATTTTGCCTGCGAAGTAGACGGTATCATTAAACATTCAGCTTATGGCAAAGATTCAGCTTATGGCCTTTCTCTCCCTTGACGGCTGCCTGTTGGAGCGGCAGTCCCTCTCCGCGTTGCAGGATTCTGCGGAGAAATACGGTATCACCCGGATCAGGAAGAAGGCGGTACGCCACCTTGAGGGACCGGTATCTTTCGTCTCACTCTCCCGATGGAAAGAGGAAGGGGATGGGATTGCCCTTGTCGAGGCCTGCCCTGACACACTCCCGCTTGTTGACAGCCTGCTCAGGTTCTGGATGGTGGACGAGATGGTGATCTATCTTATCCCGAGACTGCAGGGAGGTATCAGGCTGTTCGGAGACGCTCTTGCGCCTTCCGTCTGGAAATTGATTGGAAACAGACATTTCGATACGGGTGTCTGCCGTCTGGATTATTTACATACAGGATATTGAATGGAGATTGCGGCAGGAGCTACCTCATATCCGTACTCCAAGGCCCAGCCTGTTCATTTCCTTACGGACAACAGCTCCTTGAACTATCGGCAATGAACTTTTCCGTAAGCGGGCCGCTGGCATTTTCCGCTCCGTCACTTCGGGAAAGGAAACCCGACGTTCACTTGGTGGGAGCTACCGTCGGTACACATCAGGTGGTAACGCCCGAGACGGTTGTAATGATATACGGACTTTCCATACACCCCGATTAACGGAAAATCCCGGCCAGTCTCCGAAAAGAGCAGGCCGGGACATTTCCCTTACAGTATCGGTCCTGTTACAGCTCCCGCATGCTGTCCTTGAATGTAAGCTCCACCTTGTAATTCTCGTCCATTCTGAGCGACGCCTCATAGGGTTTTCCCGCCTTGGTGGTGAATTTCAGAAAGGGGGTAGCTTCCCCTACCATCAGCCGTGTCATCTCTTCGTCC
>OGOS01001978.1_pt1 | contig 11908 bp, 10 predicted proteins | sample 1552701 | NCBI WGS metagenome assembly OGOS01 (sample SAMEA2580128, study PRJEB22360) | human gut metagenome | biome: human gut; feature: human-associated habitat; material: faeces | place: Denmark | collected 2008/2010
GCGCTGGCGGCCGACGGCATCGATCTCGTCGATGAAGATGATGGAGGGAGCCGCTTCCTTCGCCTGCTGGAACAGGTCGCGCACACGCGAGGCACCGACGCCCACGAACATCTCGACGAAGTCGGAGCCGGAGATGCTGAAGAACGGCACATTCGCTTCACCGGCAACCGCCTTTGCAAGCAGTGTCTTACCTGTTCCCGGAGGGCCGACCAACAGGCAGCCGTGCGGCACCTTTGCACCGATGGCCTGGTATTTCGCAGGATTCGCAAGGAAGTCGCGAATCTCCTTCATCTCCTCGACGGCCTCATCGCAACCGGCAACGTCACTGAAGTGGACGTTCGGACGCTCTTCCGTGCTCTTCTTGGCGCGCGCCTTGCCGAACGACATCTGCGAATTGTTCGCCTTGCCCATCTGCCAGAAGAAGAACACCATCAGGCCGCAAAGGATGAGCATAGGCAGCACTGAGGCCAAGATGCCCCACATATTATTGTCGACTTGGACGTTGTAGTTGATCTCGGGATGCTGTTGCATCAGCGTCTCGATGGACGTGCCGCCGGACGTTGAAGTGAAGTCGCGCTGGTCGCCTAGGAACGACGACTGCAGCGATTGCGTGCTCAGCGAATCGGATGCGTCATATTTGCTGGAGAGCTCCGTGTTCAATGCCGAGAATGCGTCGTTGAATGCCGCAGCCGCCTGCGAACCGGCCGTGATGGCCGGGTAGTACTTGCCGCTGACGGAATAGCTGCCCGGCGTGTAACTCACCTCGGTCACACGTCCCTGGTTCACCGCTGCCGTGAATTGCGACGTCTCGAGCGTGTCCGTCTGGTTCGTGCCCGAAATGCTGCGGCCCATGAGCATGAAGCCCAGCGCGCACAGGATGAGCACCGTCAGAATGATAGAGACGACGGCCGATCGTTTGCTATTCTGGGAACCCTTCTGCGGTCCCTTTTGCGGATTCTGCTGTTCTGGCATGTAGGCTGTTCTCCGTCTTTATATGTCGTTTCGCCTAGTCGCGAGCAATGCCGTGGCTGTTGCCCAAATCGTAGACCTCGTGTTTCAAGATGCCGATATAGGGAAGGTTGCGATAACGTTCCGCATAGTCCAACCCGTATCCCACAATGAACTCGTCCGGCACTTCGAAGCCGACGTACTTGCAGTCGATGCGAGGAGCGTCCTTGCGATCCTTGTAAAGCAGGGCGGCCACCTCGATGTCCGCCGGATGGTGGGAAGCCAGGCTCTTGATGGTGTAGTTCAGCGTCAGGCCGCTGTCCACAATGTCTTCCGCGATAAGCACATGCTTGCCCTCGATGTCGGACGTGATGTCCTTCAGCACGCGGACGATGCCGCTGCTGACGGCGCCGGAGCCGTACGAGGAGATGGCCATGTAATCCATTTCTATCGGCAAATCGATGGCGCGCACCAGGTCCGCCATGAAGATGGCGGCTCCGCGCAGCACGGATATGACGACCAGCTGCTTCCCCGCATAGTCTTCCGTAATCTGCCTGCCCATCTCGGTTACGCGGTCGCGCAGCTGGTCTTCGCTATAGCAGATTCGTTCGATATCGGGATGCGGCTTTTGCATCGATGGCCTCTTTTCGCCGTGGTTTTTCGCGATTGCGGATAGATGCCGCGGGCCGCCGTAGCACACGGCTACCCGGGACAGCCTATTCCACAGAGGAACAGTGTAACAAAGCTTCAAGGCGCTTCCCGTGTTCATCACAGTTAATACCGAGCTGCCACGTAAACGGTCGAAACGCCCGATAGGAAAACGTTCGTGTGCCCCTACAATCGAAGAACGAAGAGGCGGAACCCTGTTTTCTCCGTGGCGCAAACCACGAGGAATAGAGGATCCCGCGCAGCACACGTGCACCGTCACCGTCTTGAAGATGCCCTGCTTCGAGGGCCTGCAGAGGATGTACCTTGCAGGCCCCGCAAGCGGCCCATGCCCGCGCTTCGCCGTCGGGCAGGAGTTCACCCACCGCACACCCGGGCGCGACGGCTTCTGGGACTTCGGCCGCCATGCGAGCAGGGATGGGGAGCCCTTCCCGCGCGCGACCTGCGCAACCTGCGAAAATAACAAGGCCGCCGGTTCATGCGAACCAGCGGCCTGCTTCTTCGCTTCGCGCTTGCCGGGCTTACTAGTTCTCCGGCGCGCGCAGGTCCGGGAACAACTCCAGTAGCTTCGTTACCGGCAAGCCGACGATGTTGTCGTAGTCGCCGTCGTACGACGCCACCAGCTTCGCGCCTTCGCCCTGGATGGCATAGGCGCCTGCTTTGTCGCGGCTTTCCCCCGTGGCCACGTAGTCCGCAATCTCTTGCTCCGTCAGGTCCCGGAACGTCACCGTGCTGGTCACGTGAAATTCGCGATGGCCCACGCTGATCTTGTCCGGCGCGCTTGCCAGCACGCGCCACACCGCAACCCCGGTGATGACCTGGTGCGTTCTACCGGAAAGCTGGCGCAGCATGGCCTTCGCGTCCTCGGCGAACTTCGGCTTGCCGAATATCTTCCCGTCCAGCACCACCATGGTATCGGCCCCGATGATGGTTGCCTGACCCAGATACGGCTGCGCCAGCAGCGCCTGCACGGCTGCGCCCGCCTTGCGCTGCGCCAGCGTTTCGGCGGCGCGCGCCGGATCGGCCTTCAGGTCGTCGCTCAGCGACTCGTCCATGTTCGACGTGAAGACGGTATAGCGGATGTCCTCGCGGTCCAGCAGCGCACGGCGACGGGGGCTGCCCGATGCCAGGATAATATCGGTAATCACGTCAGTCCTGCTTTCTGCGAGAACGGTAGACCGACATCGGCTCGATGCGCAGTCCCTGCTTGTTGGCGCTCAGCGCCAGGTTGCCCTGGATGTTGCCGGTATACCCGCTGATGGGTTTGCCGTCCGCGAAGCCGTTCGTGATGGCAGTGACGGCCGACGTCTCCACGCGGGCATCGCCGCCCAGGATAAGCTGCAGCGTCTGGAACGCCACACGGCGCTGCATGGGAAGCGGCAGCGTGCCGAACAGCGGCAGTAGCACGCAGCCGTCCGCCCAGTCCACGGCCTTGTCGGGCTCCGTGCGGTCCGTCCAGGAGACCACCCGTTCCATCATCTCGTTCGCCTGGACATCCAGCATGTCGTCCTCGTCACCCACCAGGTTCATGGAACGGCACAGCGTGTCCAGCAGCTGCGGGTTGCGTTGCTTCGCCAGCGGTACGATTTCATGGCGCACGAACGCGCGGAAGCGGTCCGTGTGCGCATTCGTGGCGTCTTCGCGCCACAGATTGCCCTCCCCGTCATGGACCACGGGACGGTCCGCGTCGTCTGCCGCATCGCGTTCGCGAATGTATTCGCGCAGGTCATCGCGGCTGACATCCAGCAGCGGGCGAACCACTGGACCGTTGCGGTAGAGCATGGAGCGGAACCCGCCGGGACCCGTGCCCACAATGGAGCGCATGTAGAAGCTCTCCACGCGGTCGTCCTGCGTATGCGCCGTGAAGACGCGGCCGAAACTCAGCGGCACGGAAAGATGGAGGCAGAAGCGGGACAGCGCATCGCTGGCGGAGGCATAGCGCTCGCGGCGGCCGATGGCCTCCAGATTCTCGCCCGTCTCCTTCGCCTGGCCGGCAACGTCCACATCCACCAGGAAGAACGGCAGATCAAGCACCTCCGCAAGATGCTGCACGAACGCCGCATCGTCATCGGCATCCTTGCCGCGCAGATGGTGGTTCACATGGAGCAGCGCGACCTGCCCCAATTCCCCTTGCGCCTGCAGTTCGCTGGCAAGGTACGCCAGTGCCGTGGAATCCGATCCGCCGGACACCATGAGCAGCACCGGGTTATCGGCATCGGCCAGCTGGCGTTCGTGGATGGTCTGTACGACTTTCCCCAGAATATCAGCCATATTCGTTCACTCCTTCGCCGCGTTGGGCGGCAAGACGGCGGGCGGCGGCGGAATCGCGTTCTTGCGGACGCGGCCGTGCATCCGGCCTTCGCGCGGCCGGGCACCGGCGATCTGCACGCCTTGCGCCCGCGCTGTTCGTACCCCGCTATGATACCGCGACGGGGGATTAATCGCGCATTGTCCATCCGCCCTGCAGACAAGCGCCCGGCACCTGATATAGTTTGCGAAACAATAAGGAGGATATACCATGCATTTCATCATCCGCTGGATCGTCACCGCAATCGCCGTCGCCGCCGCCTTCACCGTCGTGCCGGGCCTTCAAGTGGTCGGCACAAACAGCACCGCCGAGGCCATTGCCGTCGTCGCGTTGTTCCTGGCGCTTATCAACATGGTCATCAAGCCGATATTGAAGGTGGTGGGCGCCCCCATCACGGTATTGACGCTGGGGCTGTTCGCCCTGGTGGTGAACACATTCCTGCTGTACCTGGCCGCGTATTGCGCCGGCTTGTTTGGCGTGAGCGTCTACATTGCAAGCTTCGGGTCGGCCTTCGTGGGCGCGCTCATCATCAGCATCGTCACATTCATCTTGGGACTGATTCCGGGATTGGAGTAAGCGCGCCCGACGGCTGCGCTACAGCACGTCCTTCAAGCTCATGAACTTGCGCAGATTGTACAGCGCGCCGGATTCATGCACCGCGGGGCGGATGACGCCGCGCTCCGTGATGATGCCGTTGATGAGCTCGGCGGGCGTCACGTCGAATGCCGGGTTGTACACGTTGCGCGGATACGCCGTCACGTCGCAGACCTCGTTCGGGTCGCGGAATTCGATGGGAATCTGCGCCCCCTCGTCCAGATTGACATCGATGGTGGACGTCGGCGCCGCCACGTAGAACGGAATGCGGTGGTAATCTGCGGCGATGGCCAGCGAATATGTGCCAATCTTGTTCGCCGTGTCGCCGTTCGCACAGATGCGGTCCGCACCCACGATGACAGCGTCCACGAATCCCTGCTTCATGAGCATGGCGGCCATGTCATCGCATTCCACCGTGCATGGAATGCCCGCTTCCGTAAGCTCCCATGCCGTCAGGCGCGCCCCCTGGCCCACCGGGCGCGTCTCGTCGCAGTACACATGCGAAATGCGCCCCTGCGCGTGCGCCGCGTACACCACGCCCAGCGCCGTGCCGTAGAACACCGTGGCCAGGCTTCCGGCGTTGCAGTGCGTCAGGACGCGCGCCCCTTCGGGAAGCAGCGGGGCTCCCGCCTTGCCGATGGCGCGGTTGCACTCCTCGTCTTCGGCCTCCATCTTCTTCGCGCGCGTCAGACCGGATGCAGCCGCCATCTGGACCGTTGCGCCGTTCTGCAGTGCATCCAGGATGACGTGCAGGGCACGGTCCACGCCCCACGAAAGGTTCACGGCCGTCGGCCGAGCCGTGGCGATTTCGTTCGCCACGGAATTCAGGCTGGTGCGGAATCCGTCCACATCGGACGTGCCTGGCGCGTTGTTCACGGCCCACATGGCAAGCGCCGCAGCCCCCGTCACGCCCAACGCCGGCGCGCCGCGTACGGCAAGCGATTTCACCGCGTCTATGACCTGGCGGTAATCCGTCAAGACGACCATCTTCTTCTCGGCCGGCAGCTTGCGTTGGTCGATGATACGCAGTACCGCGCGGTCGAAGCCGTCTTCGGCCGTCTTCGTTAGTATCTCGATGGTACGGGGCAGGTTCTCAACACCCACGATGCACCTCCTGAAAGGGAACCGCCGGGCGGGCTGCCCGGCGGGTTGCGTTTACCTGTTGCTCATGCGATTGCGCTACTCGTAATCCTTCTTCAATGCGGCGAAGGCAGCGCGCGAATTTCGGATGGTTTCCTCCGCCACGCAGTAGCCGGCGCGGACCCAACCCTTCGCGCCGAAGCTGTCGGACGCCACCAGCAGCAGCTCGTGCGCTTTCGCCTTCTCGGAGAAGGCGTTCGCGTCCGGTTCGAGCGCCTTGATCCACAAGTAGAAGGCGCCCTGCGGCTCGATGTACTCATAGCCCAGGTCGTCCATGATGTCCGTCAGCAGCTTGCGGTTGCGGATATAGGAGTCCAGGTCGGCCGGCAGGCTGCAGCATTTCTGCACCACGCGCTGGAACAGCACCGGAGCGCATACGTAGCCCAGCGCCCGCCCGGCACCGCATACGGCCAGGTAGATGCTGCGTGCATCCGGCAGCGTCGGCGGTACCAGCACGTAGCCGATGCGTTCGCCCGGCAGGCTGAGCGACTTCGACCACGAGTAGCACACAATGGCATTCTCCACTATGGACGGCACCCATGTCACGGGTTCGCCCGTATAGAGCAGCTCGCGGTACGGCTCGTCGGAAATCAGGTAGACGGGCTGTCCCAGCTCTTCCTGCTTGCGCTTCAACGCGGCATTCAGCTGGCGCAGCGTGTCGGGCGAATACACCACGCCCACCGGGTTGTTCGGCGTGTTGATGATGATGGCGCGCGTATTCGCATTGATGGCGGCCTCGATGGCCGGCACATCCAGCTGGAAGTCGGATTCACGCGCCGGGACCTCCACGCATTTCGCGCCCATGCTGGTGATCCACATACGGTACTCGGGAAAGTATGGCGAGATGACAATGACCTCGGGGGCATCGCCGCAGATGAGCGCGCGCAGCGTGCATGTCAAGGCGGCGGCCGCGCCCACAGTCAGGTACAGGTTGTCGGCCGACACGCCGGCATCGAAGCGCTCGTTCAGGTTATCGGCAATGGCCTGCCGCGCCTCCACGGAGCCTTGCGCCACGGAATACGAATGCAGCCGCTGGGGAGGCAGCTCGATGGCCTCGCGCAGCGCGTCCGCAACCTGCGGCGGCGCCGGCACAGAAGGGTTCCCCAAGCTGAAATCGAACACCTTGTCCGCACCGATCTGCGCCTTGCGCTGCAAACCGTAGGCAAACAGCTCGCGGATGGCGGAGGGTTCGGCCCCCAACCCATACATATCGTTGTTGAACATCAAACACCTTCTCTACGTATTGCGGTTCCCCTGATTCTAACAGCACTGCACCGCGGAGGGGGCGCCGCTAGGCCAAGTCACCGTCCATAAGCAGGCCGATGGCAACAATGTATGCCGTCAGCGCCTGCTTCAATTCGTCTTCCGGCACCGCTTCGTCCACAGCATGCATGCCGCCCGCCCATTCCGGACGCGGGAAGCGCGCAAGGTCCTCGGCGCCGAAGCTGGTTCCCGCGGGGAAATGGTGCGCATACGTGCCGCCGCCCATGGTAACCGGCGCCGCGTCGCGGCCGGACACTTCCGTATACGCCTGGCGCAGCGCCTTCACGGGCGCCGTGTCGGGGTCGACCAGCAGGGGCTCCACCAGCGACAGCGGCTTCACCATCGCGCCCAAGCCGGATACCTTGACATACTCCTTCACGAATTCCAACAGGCCGTTCGCCGAGACCGTGGCGGGAAAGCGGCAGTCGATGCTCTGCGTGAACCGCACCGCCTTCGATCCGTCAGCGGCGGGAGCCAAGCGTGCCATGCCGGCGACGCACGTCAGCGGGCCGAAGTCGGCGTCCTGCGTCTGGATGCCGAACAGCCGGCCGTCCGTCTGGCTTGCCGCATCCTCCACGAACCGCAGCCACGCGTTCTCCGCATCCGTCCAGATGCCCGCCTCAAGCAGGTAGCGCGCCAACACGGCAAGCGCGTTTCGGGAGCCTTCCGGCATGGCCGCATGGCCGGCAATGCCGTGCGCCGTGACCTTGAACGGCACCTTGCCGCCCGCAAACACGCCGGGCTGCGGCTCCGCACTCACATCCGTCGTGGACGCCAGCCTGCCCGCCTTCGCCAGCACGACAGCCGTAGCCGTGCCCGGTACGGCGTTCACGGCCTGGCCGGCCTCCAGCGAGCGAATGGTCCCGTCTTCGATGGGCGCGCTTTCGATAAGGGCCTGGAACTGGCCTTTCTCGCCGTAGCAGACCGGGAACTCCGCATCCGGCGTGAACAGGAAGTCCGGTGCCGAATAATGCTGCAGGTACCAGTCCACATCGCCCATGCCGCTTTCCTCGTCGCAGCCGAACAGCATGCGCAAATCGTGCGGGAACGCCGTGCCGACAGCGCGATTGCGCTCCACCCAGAAGCGGACGGCGTGCAGCGCGCACACCAGCGGCCCTTTGTCGTCGCTCACGCCACGGCCGACCAACAGCCCTTCGCGCTCCGTCAGCGCATGCGGGTCGGAAGACCAGCCTTCGCCCGCTGGCACCGTATCCAGATGCCCGATGATGCCCAGCTGCTTGCGGCCGCCTTCGCCCGCGCCGTCTGTCGCCGGCCCGTTGCCGGGCAGATCCGCATAGCCGATGCGGCCCTCGCAGTCATGCACCTGCAGACCGTACGCCTGCGCCTTCGCCAGCATGGCATCCAGCGCCTTGCGCGGTCCAGGGCCGTACGGCGCACCGGCTGCCTCGTCAGCCTGGCCCTTCGCGCTGTCGATGGCAACCAGGTCGGCCAGGTCGGCCCGCACCTTCTCCCACTCGTTTTCCGTAAATGCCCGTGCCTGTGAAAGAAGATCTGTGCTGTAGAACATCCCGTGCGCTCCCCTCGTTGTCGTGCCTTGCTTCCTTCCGTTTTCGCACAGCGCCCGCCGCATCGCAAGCACCCGTAGGCAGACAGCAGATTCCAGTCACACCGGCATTCCCCAGACACCTCGACGCGCTGCAGGTCATGCGTTATAATGCGTTATCCGCGCCCGAGTGGCGGAATGGCAGACGCGGTGGTCTCAAAAACCATTGTGGAAACACGTGCGAGTTCGAATCTCGCCTCGGGCACCAGTTCGCACCATATGCCCCGAAGCGCTTCAGCGCCCCGGGGCGTTTTTCGTTCTCCCGCGTCATGCAGCGTTTTCCGCCAGGCAATGCCGCCGGACGCTGCAACCGCAGCATTGCCCGAGGGTCATCACAGGCCCGACAGGTACCGCTCTATGTCCGCAATGCGTGCCACGTAGAATGCGCCGCACAGCTTGCGCCCGTTTGGCGTCATCAGACCCGTCTTCAGCGCCATCATGGTCACAGTGCTGTCCGCACGCACCACCGGGTGGGTTGCCTGGCCCGTCTGCGCATTCAGCCCGCTCGGGACATCAATTGCCACGATGCTGGGGCGCTCGGCACCCAGGCCGCAGCAATCCTGCCCGGAGAGCGAGGCGATGATCTCCACGTACGTCCGCGTGGGCTGGCGAAGCGAATCGTAATGGAACCCCGTCCCCAGCAGTGCATCCACCAGCACGTCGGCCGCACCGGCCCATTCGCGGATATCCGCCGGATCCGGTGCAACCTCGACCTGCAGGTTCTCCCGCCGCCCCGCGGCGGCCATGCAGCGCTGCGCCGCCTCATGCGCCGGATGCGCGGCGATGTCGGCTGCCGGGCAGGGCGTGATCAGGCGAACGTGGTATCCCGCTTCCGCTAGCAGCTGAGCCACAACCCAGCCGTCGCCGCCGTTGTTGCCCGTTCCGCAGAAGACGACAATGCGGCTGCCCGCCCGCCATCTCTGCTCGATGAACTGCGCCGCAGATGCCCCCGCACGCTGCATGAGCGTATCGAGGTCCGTGCCGTCCGCGGCAATGGCCTGCTCCAGCGCCACGACCTGCGCCACATCCAGCACCTTCGCCGTGTCGAATTCCTCCCACTGCACTTCGTATGCCATGGCTGCTCCTTTGCTCGCAATCCGCTGCACCCCCGGCGCAGCGAAACACCGTATGCGAAAGAAGGCGCCGTAAGCACAAAGCCTACGGCGCCTTCACCTTGTATATACGGGTGGATTTTCCGCCGTATAACTACAGCGTGAAATCCTTTTCGCCCTTGTAGATGGCAACTGCCTCGTCGACGTCGGCATCTGCCAGCGTGATAGCAGAGATGGCCTTCGTCAGACGGACGGCCTCCTCGGGACCGCGCTGATGGATGTTGCGGCCCGTTGCGTTGCCCTGCGCACCCCCCGTGTGGATCTGGTGGTAGAGCTGTTCCAGGAACGCCGTAGCGTCCACCGTGGAACCGCCCGCGCACACCAGGCCGGTACGGCCGGCAGCGGCGGAGGCGATGGCCAGGTTCTCGTACTGGTCCTTGCCGTCGCTGTCATGCGGCGGGTTCACCTTCACGAAGTCGGAGCCCAGGCACAGCGCGACGCCCGCAGCGCCGGCGATGGTGTCGACGGACTTCTCGTCGGCGACCGCCTTGCCGCGCGGATAGATCCACAGCACAGTGATCAGGCCGTTCGCGTGAGCCTCGGCAATCAGCTCACCGGCCTCCGCCATCATCGTGGACTCGTACTCGCTGCCCAGGTAGATGGTGTAGCCGATGCCGACGATGTTCACGCCGGCTTCGCGCATGGCCAAGACGGCGTCCAGCTCGTACAGCTGCGGGGAATACGGGTCGTCCTGATCCGTCTTCACCAGGTTCGTCTTGGAGTTCATCTTCACCAGGTAGTTGATCTCCGGGTAGTCCGGGGCGTAGCGGGCAACCAGACCGCGCTGAGCGGCCATGACGCCGACGACGCCCTGGTCGGCAACCTTGAACAGGTGCTCGGGGTCGAGATCGGAGGGATCGATGCCCTCTCCGTAGAAGTCCTTGTTCAAATGCTCGATCTTCTGATCGCACGCGAACAGCATCAGACGACCGGTGTTGCGCGTAGCCTTCAGATAATTCTCGATGTAAGCCTCACGCGCTTCGGGCAGGACATCAGCGGGAACGCGGACCTCATCGTGAGTCAAAGTGGGCATAGATTTCCTCCTTAGGAATGAATGCATGCCTGCGTAGATGCCGCTATTTTAACTGATGGCCTGCTTTCGTGCGAAGCCCACGCACGATTTCCACCAGTGTCCCCCAATTGGTAAAAGCGCTGGGAAACCGCCTAGAACCATTCGCGGACGTGCAGGACGTGCGTGCTTTCGAACTTGCTCTGCGACTCCGTCAGGTACAGGATGCCCTCCACGACGCCGACGAGCGCCATGACGGCCGCCGCGACGCCCAGCGTGAACACGCCGCCCACAATGGTGATGCCCAGGGTGATGAACCCGGCCGTGGTATAGCCCAGATAGAACTTATGGATGCCGAAGCATCCCAACAAGATTGCCAGCAGCGCGGCCGCCACATGGTCCTTCGAGGGAACGAACGGCGCCTCTTCGTATAGCACGGTTGCGGCCGCCTCAGATCCGCGGTTGCCACGCGCCTCCGCTTCCGATTGAAGCGCGATGGCATCGACGATATCGTCGGGAGAGCTGGAGGCGTCAGAACGGACGGCAGCGCCGGCGACGTCCGCAACGTCCGGACGGGCTGCCGCATCATCACGTTCGGAAGACGCAGCAGGTGGCTCAGGAGATGCGTCCCCGGCCTCGCGGCGCAATTCGGCAAGGTGCGCCTGTGCGCGCGCCACCTCGGCCTCCGCATCTGCAATGCGTTCTTCCATATCGCGGGTCCCATTGCGCCCTTGTGAAACCACGTATTCGCCCTTTCCCTCGTAAAAGCGTACGTACACCTTAGCGGAGAACGTGCGGGGGAAAGCGCTGTAGCGGACAGTCGTAACGGACTTGCCACCTATTGAGCTCAAAACAATACCTAGCAGGGTTCGGCAGTACGAGAACGTTAACGAATTCCCGAAAAATGACTCAGTGCGAGCCGCGTTCCTTCATCTTCTCCAGACGCTCGATAATGCGGTCGCGCATCAGGATGCCGATCACCGCGATGATAGCCACCACGATGAAGATGACGATGCCCTGCGTCATGTCGCCGTTCGCCATGCTGGAAGCGGCATATGTACTGACAAAGATGCCGGGGATGCGGCCGAGTGTGGAAAGCAGCAGGAACGGCGCCAGCTTCATATCCGTCAGCGCCACCAGGTACGTGAACACGTCCTTCGGCATGCCGGGGATAAGGAATAGGATGAATACGACGGTGTCCAAACGCCCCGACGCCTCGAACGAACGGAATTTGCTCATGAAGGAATCGGACGCCATGCTGCGCACGAAGGGGGCGCCCAGCCAATGGACTAGCAGGTACACGA
>OGOS01001986.1_pt1 | contig 11845 bp, 8 predicted proteins | sample 1552701 | NCBI WGS metagenome assembly OGOS01 (sample SAMEA2580128, study PRJEB22360) | human gut metagenome | biome: human gut; feature: human-associated habitat; material: faeces | place: Denmark | collected 2008/2010
ATACATAAGCATAATGAGCCAGTACACGCCATTTGACAGACTAAAAAAACATCCACTCCTGTCGCGTAAAGTGACAAGAAAAGAATATAATTCTGTGGTAGATTATGCAATAGACTGTGGGATTAATAATGGATTTATTCAGGAAGGTGATGTTGCTGAGGAAAGCTTCATACCTGAATTTGACTATGAGGGCATATGATTATATAATCGTAACAGAGATTATTACAAATGTATTGGCAGGATTAATATATGGAGAATAAGCATGGGCATATAGAGCAGAACAGAGCCAGAATATGGCAGATTGGCTTGTTTTCTCTTAATAATACATCTACAAATCTGTTTCTTGCGATGATGGGATATGTCTCATATTATGCTAATGGAATAGCAGGTCTTTCAGTTGTGCTTATTTCAGTTATTCTTACGGGAATGAGAATATTTGATGGTGTAACAGATCCGGTAATAGGGTATTTTATAGATAAGACTAATGGAAAATATGGTAAATTCAGGCCTTATATTGTTATAGGATACTTACTAATGGCAATTAGCAGTCTTGTACTGTTCTTTACTACAAGCCTTGTTCCAGTTATTTTAAGACCATTGTATTTTATAATTGTATATTCAGTATATATAATAGGATACACATTTCAGACAGCAGTTGTAAAGTCTGGACAATCGGTAATTACTAATGACATGAAGCAGAGGCCAATGATAACATTTTTTGACTCAACATTTATAATGTTCGCACATGGTCTGGTTGCTTTTTATGTGTCGGTGTATCTGATTGAGAAATACAAGACATTCCAGTCACAGGCACTTTTCTCAGAGTTCGTAATCACAGTGGTTATTGTAGCCGGAATATGCTCAGCACTGGCTGTTGTGGGAATATGGAGTAAGGATAATGTAAAGTACTTCAAGCTTGATGAGGATAAGAAGCAGCAGATACATTTCAGGGATTATGCGGCTATAATTAAACACAACAAGCCAATCAGAATGCTTGTTATTGCGGCGGCATCTAACAAATTCGCACAGATGGTATATGGTAATTCAACAGTTCTTGTAATGCTTTATGGAATACTGATGCAGAATTATCCGCTTGCTGGTATAATTGGAATAATTGTTGGTATTCCCAACTTGGGAATAATATATATTGGGATAGAGCATGCCAAGCGATGCGGACAGAAGAAGACACTTGTAAGGTCAACATATCTTGCAATTATTTTTCAGACGATACTTATGTTTATGATGATATTTACTGATCTTACCAAAGTATCATTAAAGCATATTAATTATATAACGGTTGCATTCCTGCTTGTATTTACGCTGCTTAATGGAGTGAAATCAATATCTAATAATATAGTTGTGCCTATGATTGCTGACTGTACTGATTATGAATATACACTGAGCGGACATTTTGTGCCGGGAATAATGGGAGCACTGTTTTCATTTATTGACAAATCATTTTCAGCACTTGGAACAGGATTTGTAGGAATAGCACTTGCGATAGCAGGGTACTCTAAAGTTTTTCCGCAGGTGGAGGACCAACTGACACCACAGCTTAAGTTTCTGACAATATTTTTCTATTGCATAATTCCGATAATAGGCTGGATTGTGACAATATTTATAATGAGATTCTATAAGCTGGATAAGAATACTATGAAGGGCTTGTATAAAAAATAGAGTGGAGATTAATATGCTTATTAGTAAAGGAAATCCCATGCTTATGGGATGCAGCAGATATAAGGATGGATATAATTTTACATATGAGTCAGAATGCGAAAATGCAGCTCTGCTGATTTTTGATGCACATATGAAGCCAAAAGAACGGATAGAATTGGATTCATCAATGAAATGTGGAAATATATTTTCAGTTCATGTGTCTGGCAGGAGGCTGGATACATGTTTCTACTGCTATGAGATAGATGGCTTAATGTATCTTGACCCATATGCAAAGGCGATAACGGATTGCGGAAGATTTGGACAGACGGACGAGAAAGATGTGTATCTGGCTGCGATTGATGTGGCAGATTATGACTGGGAAGATGACAGACCGCTTAATTATGATTACAGCGACTGTATATTCTATAAGATGAATGTAAGAGGTTTTACTAAAAGCAGAACATCTAAGGTTAAAGATAAAGGAACATTTTCAGGAATAATTAACAAGATTCCATATCTTAAGGAACTTGGAATCACAACTATTGAGTTACAGCCCGCATATGAATTCGATGAAATAGGCCGTTTTCCACAGCTGACTGATACTATAATGTCAAAATACGGAGCCGGAACACATTACAGCGTGGATAAGAATACGCGGAAAATTAATTACTGGGGATATGTCGGAGGATTTTATTTCGCACCTAAGGCATCATATTCTTCAATTGCTTCAAAGCATCCGGGGGTGTTTAGGGATTATACAGTTGAATTTAAGAATGTGGTTAAAGAATTGCACAGAAATGGCATTGAAGTCGTTATGGAAATGTTTTTTACTGACGAAAGTACAGGCTTTATCCTGCAGTGTGTAAGACACTGGGTTACAGAATATCATATTGATGGTGTACATGTATATTGTGATGAGTCTGCACTTAAAGCACTTTCACAGGATGCACTTTTAGCGGATACCAAGATTATAACTGTATACTGGAATGGTAAAACCGGAACGAAGAAGCATATGGCTAATTATAATAATGATTTCCAGAATATTGCGCGCCGCCTGTTAAAGGGTGACGAGAATATGCTTGGAGAATTTGCAGCTATATCAAGAAAGAATGAAGCAAACAGTGCAAGTATTAATTATATTGCCAACAACAATGGATTTACTCTTAATGACCTTGTGAGCTTCGACAGAAAGCATAATGAGCTTAATGGCGAGAATAACAGGGATGGCGAGGATTTTAATTTCAGCTGGAACTGTGGCGAGGAAGGTTCGACAAGAAAGAGAAAGATTAAAGAACTAAGAATGCGTCAGATTAAAAATGCACTGGCATTTGTTTTCTTGTCGGCAGGTACTCCGCTTATACTTGCCGGAGACGAGTTTGGCAATTCACAGAACGGTAACAATAATCCGTATTGTGTTGACAGTGAACTTTCATGGGTTAACTGGAAGGAAACTAAAGAGGGAAAAGAAATTCTTGAATGGACAAAGGCTCTTATACAATTCAGACAGAATAATAAGATACTTCATATGCCGCAGTCGCTTACTTTAAGTGACAGGGTATCATGTGGCTACCCTGATATATCATATCATGGAACTAATGCGTGGTATGCACAGATGAATACATATGACAGGCATTTAGGAATTATGTATTCATGCGTATATGGTGATGAAGAAGACCACCGTCTGATATATGCTGCATATAATATGCACTGGGAGAATCACAGCTTTGCACTTCCTAAGATTAATGGTACATGGAAGGTTGATATGAGTTCTAATGTATCAGGTGCTGTGATTGAAGATAATAACAGAAGTGTATGTGTTGAGCCGCGAAGCATTGCAATACTCACAGGAACATATGAAATTCCTGCTAAAAAGGAGAAATAATGGATATAAAGAAGCTTGCAGATGTCAAAGACAGATTTGCAGATTACGAGAAGATATTTAATTCAGGTGATTATGACAAAGCGGCAGATATATTATCTGCAATACTTGAAAGAATAGAAGAGTGTACGGACGAGCGTAAAGCCGGAACTATGGATGATACATTTGTGAAAAAATCGGACATGGACGGCAGACCAATATATATAAGCCTTAATCATGTTATGGAATATTATGTGTACGCATGTTATTTCGAACCGGAAACGGATGTGCTGTGTACAGAGCTGCCGGTTGGAGAGTACTACAGGACTTATGGCAGTCTGTGCCTGAAGTTATCGAAGTTTCGCAGAGCTGAGGATGCATTTAAGAAGGCTATATGCTGGAATCCTGTTGACCTTGATTCATATCTTGGTCTTGCAGAATGTTATAAGAATCTTAATATGCTGTCGAGATATCTTGATGTTACAAAGCAGGCATACAGATTTTGCTGCAGCCGCGCAACGATGGCAAGATATTACAGAAATATGGGATTTTATTATGTTGCCAGGTATAATACTGAGGCGGCAAGAGTGTGCTACACCTACAGCAATATATATTATAAGACAGATAATGCTGATAATGAACTTAAGTATCTTGAGCAGGCATTAAATGACAAGACACCGGAATATTCTGTTAAACAGATGCAGGAAATACTTGATGAGAATGAGGTGGAACCAGGACCTGACTCTAAGACGATAGGAATTATATACAGAGTCGGTGAACTTATGATGAATGATAAAGATTACCGTCTGGCAAGAGACTGCTTTTCAATTGTTTATGATATAACACAGGAAGCACAGTTAAAGACATTGCTTGATGAATTAGATAAAGATCTGGAGGCTGACAATGCTTAATAAATCTTATGATGGAATAATATTTGACCTTGACGGTACTATGTGGGACACAAGAAAACCAATATGTGAGGCGTGGAATATTATACTTTCCCGTCATGAAGAAATTCACAGAGCACCAATTGTAGAGACAGACCTTAACGACTGTATGGGACTTCCAATGTACGACATAGCTGCAAAGCTGTTTCCACAAGAACAGGAACAGGTAAGAAATGCACTTATGGACGAGCTGTGTACATTTGAGAATGGATATCTTGCAGAAAGAGGTGGAATTCTTTATCCACAGCTTGCAGAAACTCTTTATACACTAAGCAAGAAATATCCATTGTATATTGTGAGCAATTGTCAGGATGGTTATATTGAAAGTTTTCTTACAGCACACCTTATGTCCGATTTCTTCAAAGATACTGAATGCTGGGGAAGAACATTTCTGCCAAAGAGCGAGTCTAATAAGATACTTATAGAAAGAAACGGTCTTAAGAATCCTGTATATGTTGGCGATACATCAGGTGATGCAAAGTCTGCCAAAGATGCGGGAATAGATTTTATCTATGCTGAGTATGGATTTGGAGAAGTATCAGATGACAGGTATGTTGCTAAAATAGAGAGCTTTGCAGAGCTGTCTGCAATACTATAAAGGAAAGATACATGGAATAAAATATGAGTTGGAATCAGAATGTCAGATATAGTTACAAGATGCTAATCAGATATTTTTAATAATTTAAGTTTACAAATGATATAAATTAATATATACTAAAAAAGTAAATATGGCAAACTTATAGAAATATAAGGACGCAAAACTAGAAGTCTAGAGGTATAAAACTGAAAAACACTATTTTCAGTTGAGAGATTCACATAAGCATAAGTCTCTAATACTATGATAGTTCGGTTGCATTAAGAAATCTTTAAAAAATTTCTTGGTGCAGCCTTTTTTGTTTTAAATTCAGACTTCAAAAATACCATAGGGGGAAAGAAAAATTGAAGAAAAAGATTTTATCAATGTTACTTATTGCCACAATGATTGTGACAATGTGTATGCAGACGAGTGTAGCGTTTGCATCTCAAGGTGAGACGGAGGAGCCGTTTAACAGTACTATAACAGCTATATCAAGTGATAAAGATTCATTTATCATTGAAACAGGTGCAGGCTGCCTAAATGGTAATGTAAGAGGTGGAAGTAGTATATCTACTGCGAATATGAATGTTAATGGTAGTGTTACAGAGAATACTAATATTAAAACACCAATTCTTTTTGATGCAATTGATGAAAAGTATTTCTCTGACTTTGAGAGTATTAGTTCGGCTGAGGAACTTGAAAAAATTGGCAACAATGTTAATGGAGCAGTTAAGATTAGCAATAAGCTGGAGCTTAACAGGGGACTTAATCTTAATGGGGCTCTTCAGACAGAGGGGGATTTAATTATCGGTGGTCCAGCTTTTAATGCTAACAATGCGATAATTGTATCAGAAACAGGAAATGTTACATTAAAGAGTGATAACATCAGCTTTTCAGGATTAATTTATCTTCCATATGGAACGCTCACAATAGAGGGGGATAATGTCAACTTGAACAATGTGTGTATCATAGCAGATAAGATTAATATTAAAGCTAAGTACAATCTTAACATTAATTCCAATAGAGAACTTATCAAATTTGTAGATAAAAATGCTGTATATGAGGATAATAAGTTATATATATTTGCAGAAGGAAAGATTGATGGAACTAAGCTCACAATCAAGTGGTACACTAATATAGATATCGATGAATTTGATATTTATGAGTCTGAGACTGACACAGAAGATTATTCTGGATATAAGTTGTTGGCAAATGTGGAGAAAGACAATCAATATACATGTGAACTGAATAATGATTTAACAGAGATGTATTATTATGTTGAAGCTGATAAATACAAGTCAATTGGATTTAAGGTGATTAATAAAAATGGAAATTATACCATAGAATACAAGGACAGTGATGGCGATGGCATCCCGGATGGTATTGAAGAAATATACGGCACCAATGTTTTTAATAAAGATTCAGATGGGGATGGGCTTTCTGATTATGACGAGGTTATGATAGTTGGTACACATCCATTGAAAAAGGATACTAATGGCAATGGAATAAATGACTACGATGACGATGTTGATAAAGATGGGTTAAGTAATGGATATGAAGTTTCCATTGGAACTAATCCTGCATATAAAGATACGGATATGGATGGCTTAACTGATTATGATGAAGTTAATATATATGGTACCGATCCTACAAAGAAGGATACAGATGGAGACAAGGCCGATGATAACTGGGAAATTAATAACAATACGGATCCATTAGTAAAGAATTCAGGCTTTAGTATTTCAGCAACAACTGGTGGAGTTAATGAATATAATCCAGTTGGCGCAAGTGTATATATTGATTCTGCTAAGGCTGATCCAGAGTCGCTTACAATCGACAGAGTAATGCCAAGCGATAATTATTACATATCACCAATGGTTGCGGGATACTTGGGAGACGGATTTGATTTCAATTTGGATGGTTCATTTGATGAGGCAACACTGGTGTTTAGTTATGATGAATCATTGGGCAAAGTATCAGATGGATTCCAGCCACGAATTTATTACTATGATGAAGAAAACAAGATGTTTGAGGAACTTGCCAATCAGACAGTAGAGGATGGTAAAGTTACAGCAGTTACAACACATTTTTCAACATATGTGCTTCTTAACAAAGTTGAATTTGACAAGGTATGGGAAAGCAATATAAAGGCTGCAGCAGGGGAAAACACTCTGAATGTAGCATTAGTGGTGGATTTGTCTGGAAGTATGAGAAATTATAAGATTGACACAGCTAAGACAGTGATAAATACTTTTGTAGACGAGTTAGAAGAAAAAGATTCTTCCGCGTTGATATCATTTACAAGTTTTGCTGAACTTCGTTGTGGCTTTACAGAAGATAAGGATGTTATAAAAAATGCAGTGAACAGAATGACTGTAGGTGGACTGACAGCTATCTATACGGGAATAGAAAGAGCATTGGATGAATTTGAAGCCAATGATATTAATGGATATAAGATGATGGTAGTGTTCACTGATGGATATGATGAACCATCTACCACATACGAAGCTAACTATAAGAATTTGGTTGAAAGAGCTAAGAAGGATGGCGTGACAATTTATACCATCGGTATAGGAACAATAGATGAGAACATATTGACAAATGTTGCAAACAATACTTGTGGAAGTTACTTTCACGCAAATGTTATTTCAGATCTGAAGGGCGTAGTGGATAATGTAAGAGATGAAGCAAAAGATTTAGTGACCGACTCTAATAATGATGGAATATGCGATTATTATACAGAAGAGATAAAAGAGGGAAGATTAGTTTTGAGCAATGGATCCCTAGAATTAAAGGGATTTGATTTGAATCTTAATGCTGATGGAGAACCATCTGACGACTGGGATGGAGACGGCTTGAAGAATGGTGAGGAATTAACGATTGTAACAAAGTTTGGTAAAACATACATAGAAATGAAATCTAATCCTTTCATGCAATACACTGATTTCGACGAAGTGAATGATTATGATGAGGTGAAACATGGCTCAGATCCTATGAATTATTCACTTGAAAAAGCTCCAGCAGATAGTTTAATGAATTCATCAGCATATGCATATGAAAGTTATGCTAATGACATGAGATATGGAACGTTTAATTCATATATGATAGGATATTCGTCAGTAATTTCAGGAGTGTGGAATAAACAAGAATTATATAGGAATCTGATAGTTGACTATTATTCAAATTATATGACTACAAATGTGGTGAATAGTGATAAAAAGTTGGAATGGAAAAAGACAATATACGATGCTTTTAAACAATTACTTCCTAATATTGGAACTAATTATGTATTGGCAAATGATATGAATATAATGGCTAGTTATATAAATGGATGCAATTCTATTGATAAGATAAATAATTACTTTGAATCTAAAGTGGCCAGCTTTTTAAAAGAACTTAATAAGTTAAGTGAGGATGCGACACAACTTAGATTTGAAGTAAATAAGAATGCAAAATATGTGGCAAAGTATATAACAGAAGAACAGGCGGTTCAATTAGCAAGAAAAATAGGAAAGCTATCAGATGCCATGGTTTTTGCAACCAGTGCGGTGGATTTATGCGATAATATAAATGGATTAATTGAAATAAAGGCTAATGAAGAATACTTTGCTGGAAATATGGATTTATTAATAAAACTAGAAAACTCAAATGTACATGATTTATCTAATGCTGCTTTTGAGACAAAAGGGATTTTGGCTGGAAAGTACATAGAATCAGTAGAAAGTATTGTAGATGATTTTTTAATGGAAAGTATTGAATTTATTGACAATGTAATTTGGAATTTTGCTGCTTTTAAGATTCCTTATGTAAATCTTATTGCGGCAGTACGCAATGTAAGTTTGGCGGTAACAGGAGTAAAAGAAGATGTAAAACAGATGTACAGGATGTTTTGTTACAGTGAAATGTCTTTAGCATATATAGATTTATTTTGTTCTAAAATATCAGACAGCAACAATAGATATTATAATATGTCTGAGATGACCGAAAATTATTTGACCAATATAGCACAGCTAAGAATTTTAGGTGAAGAGGAACAATATGATTTCTATAAAAATGATGGAATATTCAGTGGATTAGTAAATATATTTAACAACTCTGAGGAAGTTAGAGAAAATACAAATGCCAGCATTAAATATATTAGAAAGTATGTGAACACATTGCATCTGACGCTGTCGAATAACATGAAATATGAGGTGTAGGAAGTGGAAGGACTGGTTATAAGTATTATATTGGATATGATTTTTTGGGCTAGATTTATATACATAAAAACTCAATTCTATAAAACTAAAGGCATAGCATATGGTAATGACAATCATTACTTTTCTGAGTTCCTTATCCGTGACGATAAAGGGTATAATTATGTTGGCTGGGTAAGTATGAATATATTTTCACCGCTTCATACAAGAGGGGAGGTTTATACGATATATGTTAGTAAAATAAATCCCAAGAATGCAGTGATGGGAAATGAACCGACTCTATATTTAATTCCTAGTATTGTATTTTTTGTATTTGTTATTTTCTACTTGATAGTATTAGCATTGTATTGGATTATGTAAGTGTTAATTAAAATTGAAATATATTTTTGATATAATGGAGGTATTATAGAAATGAAAGTTATAAAGAATGTGTTGTTAGAAATAGTAACGTTAATTTTGCTGGTAATAAACCTATATATGTTTTTTATTCAGAGTGGAATTGCAAGGATTCAGCAGACCACACAGGAAGAGTTTGATGCTTTTTGGAGAACACTTTCGATTCTGAGTTTGATTATTCTGATAATCCTTGTTGTGGTATATATTGTAAGCGTTAAAGTATTTAAAAGAACAATCGGAAAAACACTTTTAGGAGTAGTTATTCTTCTTACTGTGAATGTGATTATACTGGTACTTACAAATGCAACAACGGTTATTATTTTTGTAGCAGCTGTTTTATACATAGTATATCTGGTTCAGACAATTGTTAATATCAGGAAATTTTAAGCTTTTGTGCTTGACGGCAGATAAACATAGTGCTATTATAGGTGGCAGTTAAATATTTAAAGTCGATGATCAAAAGAGTACTTTCGGAAGGTACATCACAGAGAGCTGGCGGTGGTGGAATGTCAGCATGGAGAGCCGTAAGGAATGGGTTTGTGAGATGCGTAGATGAATTAGCAGTAGTTTACGACGCGGCCTCGCGTTACAGGGGAAGGATATATTAATTGTATCTGATAATGAGTTGAGCATACAGGTGGCATATCCGGTAAGGAGTGCCACCTTTTTTATTAATATTACAAGTATGTTCATAAATAAGGGTGGCACCACGGTAATTCGTCCCTGACAGGAATCTGCAATATACAGGTTACTGTCAGGGACATTTTTTGTAAGCAGAAAGTCTGCGAACAAGAATAAAGCTTGCTTTAATTCTTGTTCATATGACGAGCACCAGTAATGAACAACGAAGGACGAAGTCCGTGAGTTGTGAATTATCAGGGCTTGGGAGTGCCGAAGGCACGGAAAGACCTGGCTTACAAAAAAGTATGTAAGTAGAAAGTCTGCGAACAAGAATAAAGCTTGCTTTAATTCTTATTCATATGACGAGCGCCAGTAATGAACAACGAAGGATAGGGAGGAACTATGAAACGAAGATTAAGAGCTTATAAGAAGACGGTAAGTATTGTTAATGAGAAAGCTATTGAACTATACAAAGGACTTGGAATTGAAAAGAAGGGATTTCTTCTTGAAGGAACTGACAAGGAAAGCGGACAGTATACTTTTATGGGAGTTGAACCGAATGAGATAATCCAATCAGATAAGGACAGCCTTGTTATTACAAGAAAAGATGGAAGCAGAGAGGTAAGAGAGGGCAATCCTCTTATAAGACTTAAAGAGTATTTTGATGAATTCGAGATAGTAAAGGATCCAGGAGAACTTGATTTCATCGGAGGTCTTGTTGGAAGCCTTGGATATGATTATATAAGATACACAGAAGTCCTTCCTGATGATAATCCTGATGAGATAGGAATTGAGACAATACAGCTTATGCTTGCAGACAAGTTCATTGCTATCAATCATACAGCAGAAACATTCACAGCAGTAGTGCTTGGAGAGGATTCAGAGGAAGGCAGGATTAAGGCTTTAAAGGAAGCGGAGGAGCTTATAAAGACTGCAAGAGAGGGTGTAGATAAGTTTAAGGATGATAAGCCTGATATGTCACTTGATGGTGTAATATTGAAAAAATCGGACACGCTTGAACAATATAGCAAGAAGGTTAATAAGATTAAGAATTACATAAAAGAAGGTCATATATTCCAGACTGTTCTTTCACAGAGATGGACAATAAAGACGGGACAGAGCGGTTTTAATCTCTATGAAAAATTAAGAGAACTTAATCCTTCACCATATATGTATTACTTTAATTTCGGAGATTTTGAGATAATCGGAAGTTCACCGGAAATGATTGTAAAGCAGTCAGACAATAAAGTATATACATGTCCTATAGCGGGCACAAGAAAAAGAGGAGCAACAAAGGAACAGGATATTGCTTTAGAGGAAGAACTTCTTGCAGATGAGAAAGAGAGAGCAGAGCATGTAATGTTAGTTGATCTTGCACGTAACGATATGGGTAGGATAAGTGAGATAGGAACAGTCAAGGTTGACCAGTTCATGAATATCCAGAGATATTCACATGTTATGCATATTGTTTCACTTGTTGAGGGAAGAAAGAATGGAGAATATCATCCACTTGACCTCGTATCATCATTTCTTCCAGCAGGTACATTAAGCGGCGCACCTAAGATAAGAGCAATGGAAATCATAGATGAGCTTG
>OGOS01001989.1_pt1 | contig 11829 bp, 12 predicted proteins | sample 1552701 | NCBI WGS metagenome assembly OGOS01 (sample SAMEA2580128, study PRJEB22360) | human gut metagenome | biome: human gut; feature: human-associated habitat; material: faeces | place: Denmark | collected 2008/2010
CTCGATTCCTGATCTAGGAACCGAGAGAAACGATGCACGCGTGAGAGGAAGCCGATTATGGAATTCTTCGTTGAGAAAGCCGTGCTAGATGCCGGCGTAAAAATACGATTTGCCGTGGTAGAGGGGCTGGACAACACCGTCGAGAGCCCTCTCTGGCACGATGAGCGCAAGCAGATGCTGGCAAGACTGCGGGAACGCTATCGGGATTTCGACGTCCATGCCGACCCCATCCTAGAGGGCTACCATCTGCTGCACGACAAAACAGGCGTGAAGCGCCGCAAGAACGTGCCCGCCAGCATCAACCTCATCAAGCAGCTGGAAAAGAACGGCGACCTGCCCTTCATCAACCAGGTGGTGGATATCTACAACATCATCTCGCTGGATACGAAACTGGCGCTGGGCGCCCACGACATGGATCGCGTGGACGGCAACGTTATCCTACGCTTCTCGAACGGCACGGAACGCTACGTGCCGCTGGGACAGACGGATCCCGTCCCCGTGGCCCCGCATGAATACTGCTACTGCGATGCGTCGAACGAGGTGCTCTGCCGCTTGGAGGTACGCCAGGTGAATAAGACGGCGGTAAGCGAACAGACGCACAACGTGTTCTACATCGTGCAGGGCAACCAGGCCACGCCCGCCGTGCTGCTGCGGCAGACGGCGCAGCGCATCGTGGACACCACCACGCGCCTGTGCGGCGGCGTGGGCGGCGTCGTGACGCCTGCCGTGCTCTCGTAAGCGAAAAGCCCGCCGTCCCAAGTCATCGGGACGGCGGGCCAGGAGGGTACTGCCCTATCCGGAACCGGCGGAATCGAATCGCAGAATCAGTGGTAGAACTTGCCCATCTTATGGTCTTCCGCCCACAGCTTCTCAGCGGTGGGCACCCAGTTCCGCGCGTACTCCTTGCAGCGGTCGCTCAGCATCTCCGCCGTCTCCTCGCCTTCGAGGTTCGACGAATGCGCGCCCGTCTCCTTCACCATGCGCGGTAGGATCTCGGGATTCTCCAGCATGGGGCAGGGGCGCAGCATGTTGTCATTGAAGGGCTGGCCGTCGTGGTACGCCATGAACAGCGGCCGGCGCAGCGCGTCCAGCAGCGGCATGTCGTGGATGTTCGAGTCGCTAAAGTGCACGAACACGCACGGATCCACGTCGCCTGCGGCGTTGATGTGCAGGTAGCGACGGCCGCCGGCAATGCAGCCCTGCACGAACTGGCCGTCGTTCTGGAAGTCCATGGCGAAAATGGGCTTCGTCATGCGGATCTCGCGCGAGCGATGGTACATCTTCTCGCGCTGCTCGGGCGTGCACATGAGCTGGATGTTCGCATCGGACCCAACGGGCATGTAGTGGAAGTACCAGATGAACGACGCGCCCAGCGAAACCACCCTGTCAATGAATTCGTCGCTGGAAACGGCGTCCACGTTCTCGCTGGTATAGAACGCGGAGATGCCGAACGGCAGATGGTTCTCATGCAGCAGGCTCATGGCCTTCATGACCTTCTGGTACGTGCCCTGGCCGCGACGGAAGTCCGTGGTCTCCTCGTTGCCCTCAAGGCTGATGGCCGGCACGAAGTTGCCCACTTCCAGCATATCGTCGCAGAATTTCTGGTCGATCAGTGTGCCGTTCGTGAAGCACAGGAACACGCAGTCATTGTGCTTGCGGCACAGCTCGATGATGTCCTTCTTGCGCACCAGCGGCTCGCCGCCCGTATAGATGTACAGGTAGACGCCCAGGTCCTTGCCCTGCTGGACGATGCTGTCGATGTCGTCGAAGCTCAGGTTCAGGCGATTGCCGTAATCGGCCGCCCAGCAGCCCTTGCAGTGCAGGTTGCACGCACTGGTGGGATCCAGCAGAATGGTCCACGGAATGTTGCACTGGTACTTCTTGCGCATCTTCGCCTGCTGCTGCCATCCCAGCACGCCGGCGTACAGCAGGAAGTTGATGACCAGCTTGTTCGTGACGTCCTCGTCGATAGTGTCGCCGAACGTGTACATCATTTGGTACACGTTGTCGTCGGGATTGTCCAGATGCTCGTGAATGGCATCCATCTGATGCGGGAACGTTTTATAGGCAACCGCATCGGCGATCTTCGTCAGCGTGCCCAAAGAAGGATCGTTGCTTTCCCGCAAGCGATTGAGTTCATTCAAGATGATCTTCTCAAGAGCCTTGTGCCTGCGCATACATTCCCCCTTTGCGGTCTGCCCCATGCATCCGGCAGGCGAAAGGCGCCCGTCGGAAGGCACCGGGCGAACCGTCCCGCGCCTTACGTATTGGTCTTTACAATGATCGATTTTACGACAAGCTACGCCCCAGATATGGTTTGTAAGAGAATGGAAAACTTTGTTACTTTACGCGGCGGCACGGGGTTCGCGAAGCGGGGCCGAGAGCGCGGCTAAGCGGCAGCGCGCTCGCCGGAACGGCAAGCTCACAGCTTGTCGGCGCGGAATTCGGTATGCACCATGAACAGCTTGTCGCGTTTCGAGCGAATGTAGAGCCGCGTGACAGGGTTGTAGCGTACGCCCTCCACGGGATACCCCTCCAAGTAGCTCCTCTGCATCGTGTTCACCAGGCGGTCGGACCAGGCAGGCAGTTGCTGCGGCGCATCGTCAAGGCAGAACGCCATACGCGTGTCGTTATCCGTGTTGCTCACGTGCCCGTTGCCGTCCTTCAGCTCCTTCTTGCTGACGGTATCGAAGACGAGCGTCGCCCCGGGGAAACGGGCCGCCATGTCCGTCACAAGGCGCTTGATCTCCGTGGATGCGAAATAGTGGAACACGCCCCCGGCAATGAAGATGGCACCGCAGGGCGGATTGAACGGAATCTCGTCGAACCAGCGGTGGTCCGTAAGATCGCAGGCGATGTTCCGCTCGTTCGCACCCGCTTCTATGTACTTCTCGCGGCACGCAATGACATCGGGAAGATCAAGGTTCACCCAGACATTGCGCGTATTGCCCATCTGGCGGCGAAGGCACGAAAGGCCCGCGCCCATTTCCACCACCACGGCATCGGGATGCTCCCGCAGGTACCATTCGATCTCCTTCGCGAAATCGTACTGGCGTATCGCGCCGGCCAAGCAGGCGCACTCCATGCGGTAGAAGACCGTGGGCGGCTTCGTCTGCCCCATCTCCCGCAGGATGCGCGCGGCATCATGGTCGGGCAGGATCTGCGGCAGCTTCTCCACCGCCAGCGCCCGGCACCACAGCGGTATGCAGAGCGTGCGCTCAACGCTGTTCTTGTCGAACTCTTCCTGTTGAACCGCCATGGAAACGCTCCTTCATCCCCGTCCGCGATACCAGGTGACCGCGGCCAGCACTGCCAATGCCGCCGAAAAAGCCAGGATCTCCGCAGGCGCCGCGACAACCGCCAGCTCGGCCGCGAACACGCAGACAATGAGAAGCGCTGCCACACCCAGCCGATGCGACGCCGCCACCACCGCCAGGCCCACCAGGCAGGCAAGGCCGCCCAGCACCGGGTTGAACAGGATGACGGCAGAGCACGTGGCGGTCACGCCCTTGCCTCCGGCAAAGCCGTGCCAGAAGGGGAAGTCGTGGCCCAGCACCGCGCCGATGCCGGCATAGACCGTGGACAGGCAGCCGGAATGCGGGAACGCAATGCCCCCGGGGCATCCCACCAGCGGCTGCAGCATCTCCCCCGCATACGGAAGGGAAGCGCACGCGGCTGCTGCAAGCGCCACGGCCAGGATGGTTTTCGCAATGTCGCCCGCCAGCACAACGGCCGCCCATTTCGCGCCCAGCTGGGCGCCTACATTCGCCATGCCGGGATTATGCGAACCCACGGCGAACGCGCTCTTTCCCACATGCCGGCACATCACGGCATCGGCCGTAAGGAAGCACCCGCACGCATACCCGATAACCAGGCAGATTACCCGCGCAAGCATGGCCGCACCTCCTTCGATCCCCCGATGCGTCCAGTGTAGTCCTTGCCGGGAAGCCGGTCGGACACGCGGCGGAATAAGTCGCGCGTCGCAGCCGCGGGCGGAATCGCCCTCGCGCTGCGCACCGTGCGCGCGTCGCCCGTGCGGCGCGCCGGCACGGACGCCAACGCATTCAGCCGCGAAGCTGCTTTGGAAACGGTAGCCTACCTTGTTCGAGATCTTGCCGATGACATCGTCCGACTCCACCAACAGGCGCTTCGCCTCTTCGATGCGCAATTCCGTCAGACGGTCCCCGATGCTCTTTCCCGTTGCGTCGCGATAGTCGCAGCAGAGCTTCGTGCGGCTCACGAACATCTGCCGCGCCAAGTCATCCAAGCTGGGCGGATTGGCAAGAGACTCCGACAAGATGGCATCCACCTTCGCCGCCAATTCGTCTTGCCGCTCTGGGCCCACTCCTGCACCTCGCTTTTCCGTCGAAAGTTTAGTTTTACATAATCTATATATGTGTTTCTAATATATATAGGCATAGCTAACATTTTTGACGAGGAACGGAGTAAACACAAGGGAAGGAGCTATACCGATGGGATAAATGAACGATTGCAAAAACAATCGGCACGCATTCGAACGTGTCGAGCAGGCCGGTATAACAAAGAAAGCCGCCCCGTCAATCGGGCGGCCCCCTGCATTCAGACGCAGGGTGCAACCCGAAAGGCGAAGCGGCCTTCAGGCGGATTGGCGGGCAGCGGGAACTTCGCGTCGCCCGCAGGCACTGCGGCTAGTCGACAGCGGACTCCGAAGCAACAGCGGCTTTTGCAGCCTGCGGAACGCCGGACGCACCGGCCTTCCCAGCTTTGCGATCATCCCAGGCGGCAAAAGCATTTGCCAGGATGGTGCCGCTGATGGAATGCCACACGCACGACACGGCGCAGATGATGGCGGCCTGCGGCATGGCGGCGAACTGGGCAGTGGTGGTGGCCAGGTTCGTGGCCAGGCCGGCGTTCTGCATGCCCACTTCCAATGCAAGCGTGCGCTTCTTAGGCACGTTCATGTGCGTCAGCTTGCCGGCAGCATAGCCCAGCGCATAGCCGATAGCGTTGTGCATGAACACGGCTGCGAAGATGACCAAGCCGGACGTGAAGAACAGCGAACCCTGCGAAGAGGTGACGCCGCCCACAACGCATGCCAGGCCCAGGACGGCCACGCCGGGCATGCACTGCGCAACCTGGCGATACGCGGCGTTCGATTCCAGCTTCCAGTTCAGCAGGAAGCCCACGATCACGGGAAGAATGACCGTCTCGCAGATGGACAGGAACATGGGCAGCGGAGCAAGCGCGATATTGATGCCGTTTGCCATCTGCATGACCAGGAACGGCGTCATAAGCGGTGCCAGCAGTGTGGAAACCGTGCTCAGACCCACGGAATACGCCACGTCGCCATGGCACAGATAGCTCATGATGTTCGAGGACACGCCGCCAGGACAGCAGCCCACCAGGATCAACCCCAGCGCCAGCGCATCAGGCAGGTTCAGCAGATGACAGATGAACAGCGCAGAGAAAGGCATGATCAGATACTGGGCAATGGCGCCCATGCAGATGTCGAACGGGCGCTCGGCCAAGATCTTGAAGTCATGCCGGGTCAGCGTCAGCCCCATGCAGAACATGATGAAACCGATAATCAGCGATTGCCACGTGAATCCGTTTCCCAGGGGATCCACGAACAGCTTCGTGTTCACCCACGCCATCATGGCCGGCCAAATAAGCGTCAGCACCGCCACGGCGATGACGAAAAACGCCGATTTGCTGGACAGCACCTGGCTTACTTTCTGCAACGCTTTCATTCTTTCCTTCTTTCCTCAGCGCGCAATAAAAAATCCCCCGCAGCCCGACCAAGGCTACGAGGGACGAATCGTTGGATCCGCGGTACCACCCACATTCCATACGGCTTGTGCCGCATGACGCTCTACGCACCATCATGCGCTTTTCCTAACGGGGAATCCCGGCAAAGCCTACTGTTATTTCAGCCCGCTTCTCGGAGAGGATGGCCATCTGTGTCCTGCAGGCCGGCTTCCATCGTGCCCGGCTCGCTGTACTGCGGTTTCGCAGCGACTATGTTCTCGTCAATGAATTTCCTATTCGGTTGTGCGCTCATTGTAGGACGGCGAATGTTAGATGCAAGTAACGCCACAATTCGCACACATCGAAGGCGCTCCTTCCCGTCCATGGACGCAAACGCACGTCCCACTGCACTTCGCAAAGCCGTTCGACCGCCTATCCCCTTATTCCCTACCCCCTTCACACCAACTGCTTATAATCCAATCGCACACAGTCAAGCGAAAGGACCGACATGAGCTTTTTCCATTACGCCGTCCTGAAGAAGGATGGCACCCCGCAAGTGCTTACCGATTACGAGGGCAAGGTCTGCCTTATCGTGAACACCGCCACCGGCTGCGGCTTCACCCCGCAATACGAAGATCTGGAACGCCTGTACGCCACCTATAAGGACCAGGGCTTCGAGATTCTGGACTTCCCCTGCAACCAGTTCGCCAATCAGGCGCCCGAATCCGACGAGGAAATTGGGAAATTCTGCCAGGTGAAATTCGGCACAGAGTTCCCTCAGTTCAAAAAAGTCGACGTCAACGGCGACACCGCCGACCGACTGTTTGTAGACCTTGCCACGGCAAAGCCGTTCCAGGGATTCGGCGACAGCGAACAGGCGCACGCCTTGGAGAAGTTCGCGGATCAGAACAACAAACAGTTCGGCGACCGCGCATATATCAAATGGAATTTCACCAAGTTCCTCATCGACCGCAAGGGTAACCTTATCGACCGCTTCGAGCCCACCGCCGATATGGCCGAAGTCGAAGAAGCCGTCAAGGCCCTGCTGTAAACACCAACTCGCATAATAGGAAAAACCAGGCTCCCCCTACCTGCCTTTCACTATTGATGTCGGCTTAGGGGCGTTGGCTTTGGACAATTGCCGCCAATAGTCCAGCTCAAAACCTAAGACAATGGTGTAAATTCAATCTTAGGGATTGTGTACTGATTGAGAATTGAAGGCGGGGAGCCATGCGGGGAGCCGAGTCTGCCAAGAAGGCCAGGGGGATTTTCCGCCCTTCTGCCGCTTCCCCAACCGACGGCACCCGCGATTTAAGCAAGCTTGACCGCTTGCAGCTGCTGCAACTACTCGACGAAGCCGTAAGGGAAAACGACCGCTTGAAAAAATAGCTTGCCAGCGCTAAGCAACAGCTTGAAGACCGGCGCATCGCGCTGGCCGATTCCGAATCGCTTGCCGATGCCGCCCTGCGCCTGTCCGGCATCTTCGAAGATGCACAGCGCGCCATCGACCTCTATCGCAGCAATGCGACCGGCAACGTCACCGCCGATGCGCAACCCGTTGTCCACAGCATGGATCACGAAAACGCCAACGCCGATACCGCCCTGAGCAGCTCTGCCACCCCGACGGAATCCCCTGCGGGAACCGACAACTAGGATGTGGCTGGGAGTATGGAAAATGGAACGGATGCAAACCGCGCCCTCCACGTCGCAGGCTCTGCCGCAGGAAAGGGCAGCGAACCCAACACCCCCCTCGAACTTCCGAGCAACCGGGAAATAGAGGCTGAGCTCCAGCGCACCCGCGAACAGGGACGCCGCCACGACGCTGCCCGCAACATAGCCTTCGCCCTTGCCGCGGTGTTCGCCGCATCGGTGCTCCTTTCCCTTTTCGCCTTCCCCGTCTTCCGGGTGTACGGCGCATCCATGCAGCCAACATTAAACGACGGGGATATCATCATCGCGGACAAACCCGCCAGCTATCAGGCGGGAGACCTGATAGCTTTCTCGTACAACAACAAAACCCTTACCAAGCGCATCATCGGATGCCCCGGCGACTGGATCGACATATCTTCCGACGGAACAGTTTCGGTCAACGGGCAAACCCTGGCAGAACCGTATCTTGCCCCGGGTGCTGCCAGCCGCGGAACCTGCGACATATCCCTTCCCTATCAAGTGCCCGAAGGAAGGTACTTCGTTATGGGAGACAAACGCAGCGTGTCCATAGACTCACGCTCGTCGCAGGTGGGAAGCGTTCCCGCCGATCAGATTGTCGGCCGTTTGGAATTCCGCATCTGGCCGCTTTCCAACATCGGAAGCCTATAGCGGACCTTCGAAAACGGGAAACGAGCGAGAAGGAGGAAGCATATGAAAACACCGGAATTGCAAAGCGGGCATGACCCATAACGCCTTTCGGCGCAAAGCAAGAAAAGAAGGGAACCCGCAATAGGGTAAGGAGATTGGAGAACAATGAAAGAAGGAATGATGAATCGGCTGACCCGGACATTCCGCAGCGCAATTGCGATGCTTTCCGTAGCGGCCCTCGTTCTGGCATTCGGCCCATCTGCCGCACTTGCCGAGGACGCTCCGTCGTACCAGATCAATCTGACCGGCACGACAAGCGGCCATACCTACGAGGTCTACCGCATCTTCACAGGAGATCTTTCGCAAGATGGAACGACCCTGTCCAACGTTGCTTGGGACACCGACAGCGTCGCCTACAACGGAACCGAATCCGCCAAGGACGTTGCTGAAAAGCTTGCCGCCGACCCCGACAGCAGCGACCAGCACATCAAGCAGCTTGAGGAGAAGCTGACGCTGAAGACCCCGGTCAAGACCGTTCCCTCCTCGGCAGGCACCACGGCCATCGACCTTTCCGCCACCGGTGCGGGCTATTATCTGGTCAAGGATAAGGACAACAGCGTCGACAGCACCAAGACCGATGCCTACACCAAGTACATCGTGCAAGTAGTGGGCAACGTAAAAGTGAATGTGAAGTCCGACGTTCCCAATGTGTACAAGAAGGTCAAGGATACCAACGATTCCGACGGTACTACGTCCGACTGGATCGATTCTGCCGACTACGATATGGGCGACTGGGTGCCCTACCAAATTACCGGCACCATGCCTACGAACATCGCCGACTACACTACCTACAGCTATGCCTTCACCGACACCATGTCCAAGGGCCTGACGTACGACGGCACCGATGCCGACCATAAGGTAAAGATTCTTCTGGACGACAAGACCGATCTGACCAAGTACTTCACCGAGAAGGCGGAAAAGAAAACCGACGGGTCCACCGTGGTCACCTGGACCTGCGCAGACCTGAAGGCAGCCGTCAAGGAGGCGGGCGATGCCCTGACCCCCGGCAGCAAGATCTGTGCATACTACAGCGCCCAGCTCAACAGCAAGGCAAATATCGGATCCGCCGGCAACCCGAACACGGTGAAGCTGACCTATTCCAACAACCCGAACAAAGGCGGTGAGGGCAACACCGGCACCACGCCCGAAGACAAGGTGACGGTATTCACCTTCAAGCTGGTCGTGGATAAGGTCGACCAAGACATGAACAAGCTCGCCGGAGCCGAATTCACCCTGGCCAAGAAACTGGCTGACGGCACCACCAAGACCGTAGCCGTGGTCACCTCCGACGACGGCACCGAGTTCACCTTCAACGGCCTTGATGACGGCGGTTACACCCTGACCGAGACGAAGACCCCCAGTGGCTACAACACCATCGACCCCATTGAATTCTCCGTCACGGCAGACCATCAAGAAGAATCCGACGACCCGCAGCTGACAACCCTCAACGGCGTTGGCACCACGGGCACAATCGACTTCAGTTCACTCTACAAGGCGTCGGTCGACAAGGATGCCGGCTCCATTAGCGCCCAGATCGTGAACCGTCAGGGCACCGTGCTGCCCAGCACCGGCGGCATGGGCACCACCGTCCTCTACCTTGCGGGTGCGGCCATCATCGCCGCAGCGGGTTACGGCCTTTACCGCCGTCATCGTTCCCGTAAGCAGGACGCCTAAGGCGCACACGTAAAGGCAGCGGATTCCGATGGCCGGGCAAGAAAGGGCGCATACCAGGGCAGGGGCCATCAGGGCCCATATCCCCGAGATCTTGCTGACGTGCGCCCTTCTGGTCGGCATAGGAATCATGCTGTACCCCACCGTCAGCGACTGGTGGAACAGCTTCCACCAGTCGCAGGCAATTGCCACCTACGAGCAGGCAGTGGACGGCAACACGGCACAGCAGAATAAGAAGCTGTGGAACGCCGCCGTCGCCTACAACAAGAAGCTTCCCCATGACAACGGCCGCTTCACCCTGTCGAAGGCAGAGCAGAGGGAATACGATCGCATCTTGGATGTAACGGGCACCGGAATCATGGGGTACGTCGAGGTACCGAAGATCAACACCCGCCTGCCCATCTACCACGGCACCGACGATGCCGTCCTGGAAACCGCTGTCGGGCACATTCCGGGATCGTCGTTACCTGTAGGAGGCAAAGGCACGCACTGCGCTATTTCCGGACATCGCGGGCTGCCCTCGGCCCGTCTGTTCACCGACCTCGACCAACTGGGAGAAGGAGATGTGTTCACCCTGAACGTACTGGGCCGGACGCTGACCTACCAGGTGGACAAGATCAGAGTTGTCCTGCCCGACCAGCTGGACGACCTTGCCATTGATGACGGCAAAGACTACTGCACGCTGATTACCTGCACGCCCTACGGCGTGAATACGCACCGCTTGCTGGTTCGCGGGCACAGGATTCCCAACCAGGGACTCCTTGCCACCGACGGAGATGTCGACCGCGTGAACCCGGTGCTGGTGGCCGCCATTGCCACCGCAGCAGTCTTTGCCGTACTCAGCCTGTGCCGCGCCATACGGCGTCGCACTATGGATCGGAAGATAAAGACCTGGATAACGGAAGGAGACCGGCCTTGAAAGCGATACGCGAACAATCGGCCAGCCCTCAAGCCCGCATACGCCACGCAATCGTCGGAGCGCTCGTGTTCGCCTTGGCGTTTGCCGCACTGACCTGTTTCGCCACTGCACAACAGGCGCAGGCAGACGAAGGTAGCGGACAGGGCTCCATTACCTTCACAGACTGCAAGGCCCCCGGACAGATTTTCACCGTCTACCAGATTGCGCAGCGCAACGGCGACGGCAACTTCGTGCTTGATGCGGCATGGCAAAACGCGGCGGCGGATTCGGGCATTGACGTGTCCGGGTTCAACCGGAGCACGAAGGCCTCCACGTTGAAGCGGGCAGCCGAGACCTTTGCAGGATACGCGGCAAAGAATGCCTCCCCCGCAACGAAGCGCACGGCGACGGTCGAAGGCGGCCGGGCATATTTCGGCAACTTGGATGCCGGCATGTACCTGGCGCTCGCCCGTCCCGCCACGGTGGGGAGCACCACCTACTACCAACAGCCGTATCTGATAAGCGTTCCGGGTGAAAACCAAGACGGATCCGTCGACAACAACGTATCGGTCGCAGCGGACAAGGTGACGGAAACGAGCAAGAAGGTTTCCGCGAATCGCGTGCAGAAGCTGTGGGACGATGAAGGCCCTTCCGCAAGGCCGTCGTCGGTTGCCGTCCAGATCTACAACGGCGATGCGCTGTACCGCCAGGTAGAGCTGAATGCTGGCAACAACTGGACGTACGAATGGAAGGGCACGGGCGATTGGCGCGTGCGCGAAGCGGTTGTCCCCGACGGATACCACTGCTCGGTAAGCAAAACCGTGGATGCCGGCAAGGCAAAGCCGACCCTGGCCTTCCACATCACCAATAAGAAATCTACCGACAACGGCGGCTCGCAATCCTCCAACGGCGGGGGAAGCACGCTGCCCCTTACCGGCGACTGGCTACCCGTTCTGGCCGTTGTCCTTATCGCAGTGGGCGCGGGGCTTGTGATTGTCGCCCTGGCACGCCGCAAGAAGAACGAGGACCGGGCATGAGGGCCGCGCCGCAACATACGCAACCGAAACGGCTTGCCGCCGTGGGCATCGTCATCCTGATTGCAGGATGCGGCCTGTTAGGCTGGTCGCCCGCCGATGCATGGGCGGGGGGGGGAGCGAGCGGGCCCTTCATGCTGT
>OGOS01001995.1_pt1 | contig 11806 bp, 7 predicted proteins | sample 1552701 | NCBI WGS metagenome assembly OGOS01 (sample SAMEA2580128, study PRJEB22360) | human gut metagenome | biome: human gut; feature: human-associated habitat; material: faeces | place: Denmark | collected 2008/2010
GTCAAGCCCGGCTTCAGCCGCGGCCAATAGACGGAATATATCAGCGGCAGCGACGGGTGAGGGGCTGCCAGGGATCGAGCTCGACTGGTTCGGTGGTGAGCAGGGCGCGGGTGGCGTCGTCGAGGTATTCCTTGCGGATGATGAGCTCGGTAACGTAGCGGTCGAACCAGGCGTCGGACATGACGTAGTAGCCGTCCTTGCCGGCGTCCTTGCCCCAGCTGTTCTCCACTTTCCAGCGGTTCGGCTTGCCTTGCTCGTCAAGGTTCACGCCGGTGAGGGTCATGGCATGGTTGCTTGGACTGTCGCCGTATTCGAGGCCGTGGGCCTTGTCGCCGGTGAATTCGGTGCCGAACAGCTGGTCGACGCGCACCACGGACTGGTCGAAGAAACCGTCCTTGCGCAGGGCGAACTGCGTGCAGTCGCAGGCGAACCAGATCGGGTGGCCGGCGGTGAGCTGGTCAAGCGCGGCCTTCTTGAACACGTCCAGCGGCACGTTGACGAATTCCATATCGCCAGCCTCGGCCACGTTCGCGCTGAAGCGGATGCGGTAACGCTTGTTGAACGGACGGGACGCCATCGGCACGTTGCACAACGTCACCAAATCGTCGACGTCCACCGGCACGTACTTCTTGTAGAATTCCATCGGCGTGATGCCGGTTTCGCGGATCTGTCTGCGCTCGTCCTTGCCGGTTTTCGGCTTGTCGGCCTCGTCTTCGCCGCTTTTCTTATCGTCCTTCTTGTCATCGTCGCTCACGCGGGCCAGGAAGTCGAACTTCTCCGGCGGCTCGCCCAACGAGATGGCGCACATGCGGTACACGGTGGACATGTCGTCGTCCTTGACCGCGCGCAGTTCATCGACCGTGGCGCCGGCTGCGTAACGTTCGCGCAGGTCGGCGGCGAACTGGCGCAGCCTGCTGTTGAGGTATTGTTTGAACGCGTCGGAGTCCTTGGAATTGGCGGATTCCGGGTAGGCGCTCTTCGGCACGAGACCATACTTGTCTACAAGGGCGGCGAACATCTGCCACCAACCGCCGTCATCGGCCGGCCCGTAGTTGATCTCCTGGAACAGGCGGCTGTCGGTCGGCTCGTCGAGCGTGGCGAACACGTTTTCGAGATACGTGTTGGATTTTTCCATCGCATCCCAGAAGAACAGGTAGGTTTCGGAGAATTCGAAATCGTCGAGTCCCCACTGGTGCATGAGCTCGTAACGCAGGGTGTTGAGGGATGCGAACATCCAGCAGCGGCCGGAACTCTTCTGGTTGTGGATGCTCTGCGCTGGAGTCTCGATGCTGAAATGTGTATCAACAGGAGCCTCGTTGGCATGGTTCTTTACCAAATCATCGATGTTATTAGCAGCAATAGCATTGAAGAGTGCCTTGTTGGCAGCACCGCCATTCTGGCTCTTTGCCATCTGCTGAATCATTGACTCACGGATGCCGCCAACCTTGGTCTGCGCCATCATAGACATGGAAGCCATCATCAAGGCTCCAATCAGCAATACGTTTTTTCTCATAATCTTTTATCTTTATTTGTTTTTTGTGCAAAAATAACACTATTTTGCGTACTTTCCAAACTTTTATGCCGAAAAATGCGGAGTCGCTTACGAATAAAAGCCATTTTCTAAAAAAACAAGTTAAATTTTTCATAATTAATAAGGAGTTCTGCAAATACATTACTTTTTTTATTATATTTGCAAGCGAAATACTAAGCCAAAATTACGATAGTATCGTATTGGCTACACATTGTATAACAACAAACAACAAGCCTATGATTGGTAAAGTAAAAATCCGACACTTGTTTTTGTTGGCATGGCTTGCCGCCTTGTCAACAAAGGCCCAAGTGTCTTCAGAGAACTACGTGCAGACTACGGAGCGCATCAGCGACACACAGGTCCTCTCCACCACGGAATACTACGACGGCTTGGGAAGACCCTTCGAGATGGTGGAACAAAAGAAGACTCCAGATGGAGCCAACCTGATACATCTCAAAGAATATGATGGACTAGGACGTGATTGGAAGACATGGTTGCCTGTCAAGGACGCCTCCGATTTCCTCAGCATTTCTGCGGCTCGCTCCCAGGGAAATAACCAATACAGGGATAGCCATGCCTTCTCCCTAACAGAATATGATGGAAGCCCACTCAATCGAATAAACACAGTGGAGGGAGTTGGAGCTGAGTGGACTAGCCATCCCGTAAAGAAAGACTATCTCGTAAACACCTCTAAATATCCGTTGAACTGCAAATACTACCGTGTATCCATGCAAGGACAGTTGCAAGACAAGGGGTATTATCCTGAGGGTAGGCTCTACGTTACCAAGACCACTGACGAAAACGGCAATGAGAGCTACGAGTTCAAGAACATCGCGGGCAACGTAATTCTCAAGCGTACCATCTGCTCCATCGATGAGGCAGCCGATACCTATTATATATATGATTACCGTGGAAACCTGGCATTTGTGCTTCCTCCCAATTATCAGGAGGAGCCGTCACTTGACCTCTATGCCTACCAATATAAATATGACGGACAGGGGAATTGCACATGGAAGAAGCTGCCAGGATGCGAGCCGATCTATATGAAGTATGACCTTAGCGGAAGAATGATATTCTTGCAGGACGGGAACCTGAGGAAGAAAGGACTTTGGGAGTTTTATGTCTATGACGAACTTGGACGATTGGCTGTACAAGGCACTACTGCATCTACAAGTGATGTCAGTAAAATCCATGTCTATGCGCTATACACGGGGGCAGGCATTCTGGACGGTTACCAGCTGAATGGCACTACTTTTACCGCCAAGTCCCTGCTCATTACCAATTTCTATGATGACTATACTTTCATAGAGAAGCAAAACGCCTCAGAGCAGAGCATTTTGCATCTGAACGCAGCCCAAGCATTGGACGCTGCGTTTCCTTCCAACAGTTCCCCCAATGCTAAGGGATTCTTGACTGGGAAGAAAGTATATACATCAGATGGTACGAATAGACATGAAATCTCCTCTATGTACTATGGTTTAAAGGGAAGAGTGGTACAAACACATTCCAGCAACTTGCTTGGAGGAAGTGAACATTTCTACACCTCTTATAACTACATAGGTTCCCCTTTGAAAACCAAGCACATTCATAGCGCAAGTGGCAAGAAAGCCATACAGGAATGCTACGAATATGCCTATGATCATGCTGGAAGACAGACAATGGTTAGCTATGCCATCAATGGCTCCGCCAAAAGAGTATTATCAACAACTGAATATGACGATTATGGAAGAATTGCCAAACAGACATTATTGGGCAAAGAGTGCATCAACAACACCTACAACATCCGGAGCTGGAAGACTGAGATAAGTAGCAAGAACTTTACCCAAACGCTTGTCTATAACAAAGCAAATGGCTTTGTTATACCTGGAACCGCACAGTACAATGGCAATATATCAGCCATGAGTTGGAAAACTGGAAACAACATAGAGAAAGGCTACAAGTTCTCCTACAACCGTCAGGACATGCTGACCGATGCCGACTATGAGGAAGGAGAATTCTTATCGGACAACATAGGTCACTATGACGAAAGCCTGTCTTATGACAAGATGGGAAACATCCTGTCATTGATACGCTATGGTTTGAGAGACGACAACAAGTACGGGCTCATTGACAACCTTAGCTATGGCTACAACGGTAATCAACTTACCAAGGTTGATGATACGGTGAGTGGTCCATATCATGCAGGTGCCTTCCACTTTGTGGATGGTACGAAGGAGACTACGGAGTATAGCTATGATGCCAATGGCAACATGGTGATGGACAAGAACAAGGGGATTAGCTCGATATCATACGACATCAACAACTTGCCACAGAAAATATTATATAATGATGGAAGGAAAGCTAGTTACGTATATGATGCTGAGGGAAACAAGCACTCCGTTCTATATACACTAACGGCAATGACCAACACATTGCCTCAGATGCCAGTCATGCAATCTGCCGATGCAGCATCAGCAAATGCAGTAAATGGGCAAAAGGTAATCAACTATTGCGGAAACATCATTTATGATGGTGATGAGACGATGGTACTGAATGACGGAGGCTATGCCAAGTATGACAAAGGCGGCAACCTCTCTTTTCATTACTATCTCAAAGACCATCTGGGTGACAACCGTGTTGTTGTGAACGAAAGCGGGGTTATCGAGCAAACCAACGATTACTATCCTACAGGTGCGTTGATGGGGAGCAGCACGAATGGCGATGTTCAGAGATATAAATACAACGGTAAGGAACTGGACCGAATGAACGGTTTGGATTGGCATGACTATGGGACAAGAAACTATGATGCGGCTATCGTTATTTGGAACACATTAGATAAGCTAGCAGAAAAAGATTATTCACATGTCCCTTATGTATATTGCGGTAATAATCCTACGCGATATCTTGATATAAAGGGGCTTGAAAAGCTAGACGCTCTATCGCAGAAAGATAGAAATTATAAAAGACTAGAGCCTGAAATAAAAAACTTTAAGGATGATCCAAATGTCATAAACATCTGGGCGCATGGGTATGATAATGGCAATAGTATTATTCTAAACAAAGAAGTAGTTGACAACGCTGAAAAATTTGAAAAATTTCTAGAGTCAAATAGCTTTATATGGAAAACTAGAGAAGGTAATGCACCTATAACAATAGTATTACATAGCTGTTCTGCTTCTAAGTTTGCAAAAGCTATATCAAATAGCAAGAAATTTGACAACGTGATTATTATTGCTCCAACGACTCCAGTTAATGTGCTAACCAAAAAGAATACCAAAAGTTATCTAGGCTCATACCTCGAAAACAACGGAATTTGGAAAAGTTATAAAGCTGGTAGAGAAATCAAATCGATGACATATGGGAAACATGACTACCCTGGCTCTATATACCCTAGAATAAAATTTAATTTAATAAAGGAACTATCTAATCATATAAATGTATGGAAAAAATAAAACTTGTATTAGGTATTTTATTGGGATTTGCTCTTTCATTTTTTAATGCTTATTTGCTTAAAAATAGTACAACAAAAACGGATGAGCAATATATTGTTACCAATAGCAGAGATGTATTCATATTGGATTCTGTAGAATTTAAACTTACCTCAGACTCTGTTCTTCTATATGGAAACGAAGATTCATATACAGAACTCTTATATCATTATGGAAGTATTCATAATGGTTCTAAAGAACTCTTATATTATGCATTAATCATGGCAGACAAATATTCTTATCCCGAAGCTTCTTATAATATTTTCGACGCTATTAAAGATTTTAAAAAGAACAACACTTTATTATTGTCTGAAATGATGAGATATTACTTATTGTATGGGGCAAAAAACGGAAGTTCAAGTTCTTGTTTTCAATTAAAGGAATATTACGAAAAAGGAATATTATTCGAAAGAAATCAGAGAAAAGCAAAATTCTATGAGAATAAGATAAACGAAATTTATAAGATAAAATGGACAAAATAAGAAATATGCATAATGTTGCCTTAGGCATCATTATAGGTTTGTTTTTGGGGGGAATTTTTCAAGCACGCCCTAAGTTTGAATGGAATTTGGGAGTAAAGCAACCAGTCAGCCCTCAATGGAATATTAACAAGATAAAATCTGCAATTATTAAAGAGAAGAGCATAAAAGATTATGAATTACTTAAAGAATTATCTGGCGGGCATTTAAAAAAAGAAGACATTTTCTATGGTTTACTTATGAATGAATATCACCCTAACGATACCATTTACAAAGACCTAAGAAATGTCTTGGTTGAAATCTACAATATCCCTCCAAAAGATACCATCACTTTGATGTGGGTTAAAAAGCTTGATGAAATGTACAAAAACAATAAATAAAGAAACAATTAATATTTGGGAATATGGTCCGTAAGAACCATAATAGCAAAAATATTTATAACAAAGAAATCAATTAGAATACAATGGAAGTAATGATATAAAAAAAAATAGAATGTCTGACATCAATATCAAATGAAGACGGCACTTATGTCATCGGCTCCCAACGATATTTATATGACAACAATGGCAATATTATCACGGAATACTCGTTAGATACTGAAAGAGCCATAGGTGAAAGCCATAGTAGAAACTCTAAAGGACATTAAACAATGGAAAAGTATATAATTATAACCGAATTTGGAGAGCAGCAAGATATAAGAGTGGGACTAAAATCTTGTAAAAACAAGTACAATCTTCTACTCTGTTGGGCAAAACATCTTTCTTATCCTTATATTGGTATTAAATCCAAGACGAAACTTATCGAAGATATAAAATTTGATTTGCGCGAATTTAAACAATATGTTATGAATGCCAGAAGTTATATGACGAATTTTTATAATGAATCATATCTAGTAAATGGCATCCATATAGAACTGTATGTCGTTAAACGTGAGCAAAATTGCGATTCTTCATTTTTATTTAAAATATTTGTTTTTTATAAGAATTGGGATTTCCTAGTGGAGAAAGAATACAACTCCCCATTTGATGCTTTAGTTGATAGCATAAACATAATACAATGGGATGAATTCTCACAAGAAGAGAAAAATGAGTTTGAAAAGGTTCTAAAATCGACAAGCCATGTAAATTGCGTTATTCGCAATTTAGTATGGAACTTCGAATGTTCCATACTTAGCAACAATTTAAAAGTATATATTGTGAAGTCATGAAAAAGATATTATTTATAGTACTCAGCATCATACTCTCCGCTCCAATATTTGGAGCGGATGGTAATCATCGTGATTACTCCCCAAAGTCACCAGAGGCAGCTGCCTTTGACAGAATATCCACCATTCCTGTGGGCAACTATACTGGCTGCTTGGCTTTCTCTATACCAATCTATACATTGGTGAGCGGCGACCTCAGCCTGCCTATCAGCTTGGACTACCAAGGCAATGCCATACGAGTAGACCAAGAGGCTACTTGGGTTGGATTAAATTGGTTACTGAATGCAGGAGGAGCCATCACTACGACAACTTCTGCATGCTCTACACAATATGGAGAATCGTTTCAAAAAGATTGGGATTATTTTGCCAACAAACTGTCCATGACATACATTCCCCTGGATGGTGAGTTTCCACAAATGCGATACAAGATGGATGGATGCCACCCTAATTGGCGAGGTGGCCATGGTAAAAATTGGTTTAAGCAGACGCTAGAGATTGAGGGCAATAAGAACAATGACCTGTCTAGTCAATTGTATCATTTCATCCTAGACAACAAGGCTGGTGAAACTCCCACCTTCCATGCTAATTTCATGGGCAACAGTCTCTCTTATGTATGGGATAGGATGAAGAATGAGTTCTTCATTACGGGCCGTAACCAAAACTTTCAGATTACTGGATCCATCATGTCACCCACCATCATTGATGGAAAAGGAGTAAAATATTCCTTCAATGCAATGGAGGAGAGTAGTCCAGAGGGATATTTGGTTGACCCAGGAATGGTGTATCAGGATTATACGCTATTTCTTACAAAAATAGAGTCTCCCACAGGACATACCATACAACTCAGATATGTCGACAACGGTACAATAACCTCTGTATATAAAATAACAGAAAACTTATACAGCCATGAATATCCAGTAAATGCTATTGGTTCGAGCTATCGTGAAGTCAAGCAAGAAGGTTCAAACCTTCTGGATCGTAGCCTCTCACAATTATATCGGACAAAAGCTCTTCGTCTCTCGGAAATAGAATCCGACGAAGCATTGGTAAAGTTCATCCCATCCAAAGACTTTCGTAAGGATCTGGATGGGAACAGTCGCAAACTGTCAAAGATAGAAATCTACCAAAAGAATGGTTCTCAGAAAAAACTATTGAAGTCCTTTAGTTTCAGCTCCAGTTATTTTTCTAAAGTAACCACTGGAGGCAACACTGTAAAGGATTTATTTGACAATCTAGGCAACTCGTCCATTTACGACGGATGGTTTGCCTCAGATGACTTTATGTATTATAGGCTGCGACTGGACAGTTACAGCGAGGAGGACTCGAATGGCAAACAAGTGGCAAAGTACTCGTTTGGCTATAATAACGGGTTGCCTTGTAAGGCTTCCGCAGCCATTGATTATTGGGGATATTACAATGGGAAGGAAAACTTCAACGGTCGTTACCACACCCTTCTTCCAAAACATTGGGATGAGTTGACTTCAGACGTGGAAGATGGTTTCCCTAAAACGGTATATTTTACAGGTGCAGACCGACGTTTCTATGAAAGCTGTGCCTCTGCGGGAATGCTCTCTTTCATTACTTATCCGACAGGAGGAACTGCAAGTATCACTTATGAAGGGCATCGCTTCTCCAACTATAAGTATTTCGACGCAACAAAGACGACAAGCGGAAAAAGTTTCAAGGATGTGGACATCTACGCCACCAATCAAAGCTACGGAAAGGTTATCGGGGCATCATTAAACGAAAGTACGTTTAATATATCGGGTGAGGGGAAGTACAAGATGACCCTAAGCTACATGATATCCAACCTTGCCGAGCAGCCTTCCTGGCGATATATTCTAAGCAACCCTCTTCTGTTGTATCATTATAGCACCATTTATGACAGAAATGGTCCACATGAGGTGGTTAGTGCTTGTGATGTGCTGAGCGCAGTTCCAAGCGACACAGTGGGGACAAGAAACATAACAATATCAAGGACTTTAACTCTTTTCCCTGGGAAGTACAAACTGCAGATTGCTGGCGGGGCTTCATTAAACATTGGAGTGCGTCCCCAGCAATATTACCAGATAAGAGGCAATATCAAACTAGAAAAATCCACATATACATCCATCGGTGCAGGCATGAGGGTAAAGTCCATATCTGAAAATGATGGGAAAGGAAACTTTACTACGACAAAATATCGATATACCTATCCTGACTTAACTTCCTCAGGACGATTGTCAGTCCCAGCCATCTATGCAAGAAGAAAAATCTTAGTCTACCAAAATGGAAAGTATCAAGATGAAGGATTGAACCAGATAAAACCTGCAACAGCTAAAGAAATTCGCTATGCGGAAGTAAGCGGCAGCAATGCTGTTCCAGATGCGCCTGTGGTCAGCTATGAGAGGGTCACCATCAAACAGGAAAGCAATGGAACGACAAATGGTAAAGAGGTTTTTACTTACAGAAACAGACCTTGGGGCACCAATATGCTTACCTATTGCCGTCAAGTGCCCGACCCGAGAAATGGAATGTTGCTTTCTGATAGCGTGTTTGATTCCAAGGGAAAACTTATCAAGACAACAGATAACAGTTATAAGTGGAGATGTGTTGACTCCCGACTTCTAAGTGCGGTCATCGAGAACATCTACAGCGGGCCAAACGAGGTTACTGGTGGAAATGCTTTGGCGTCAGAAAATGCATATGCTGAAGCCTTAGGAGGAGGGTGCATGCAAATATATCTATATCCATCGGTCCAGTTCGCCTTGGTTTCTTCCAATTCCAGCCAAAAAGAATATCATGGTGATAACTGTGTTACCATAAAAACTAGTACCCAGTACGGACAGACCAACACCTTGGACTCCATCTCGGTCCAGAGTCAGTCTGAGACAGGAACTACCTTCACTACAGAAACATTCTATCCACAGAATGCTCTTTCCCAAGCCAATATGAAGACTTTGGCAGACAAGCACATCACTGAGATTCCCATAGAATGTCTGACATCAATATCAAATGAAGACGGCACTTATGTCATCGACTCACAACGATATTTATATGACAACAATGGCAATATTATCACGGAATACTCGTTAGATACAGAAAGAGCCATAACTAGGAGTTCGTTTAGTCTGTTAAAGGACAACTATGCCTTCTCCTCATTCAAAGCTAACGCTGTGCTTTCTTACAACTCGTCAGGGAAGCCTCGTGTGGTAAAGGAAAACAACTGCGATGTGGTCACCTATATATGGGGGTATTACAGCAACTATCCCATTGCCGTGATAAGAGGTGCGGACTATCCAGCCGTAAGGAATCTCCTTGGAGGCGACTCTGCCGTAAAAGCATTGGAAACAGCAGCCGCGCCAACTATAAGTGCAAGGGATTTACACAACAAATTGTCAAAGTTGGTTGGTTGTAGTGTCGCAACCTTCAGTTTCAGTCCCCAAATAGGGATGGTGGAGATGATTTCTCCGAATGGAGAATCTACGACTTATTCTTATGACGCTTTCTGCAGATTATCTGCCATCAAGGATCATAACGGCATCGTGTCCTCATCATTCAAATACAATTACAAACAATAAGCTTATGATGAATAAAGTTAACTTTCGATACTTGTTTTTGTTGGCATGGTTTACTGCCCTGTCAACAAAGGCCCAAGTGTCTTCAGAGAACTACGTGCAGACTACGGAGCGTATCAGCGACACACAAGTTCTCTCCATAACGGAACAGAACATTTGTAATCATACATATCATATAGGAGACAAGATTGAGCGTCAGCAAGCCACCTTCAAACATTTTGACCAAAAAGGAAAAGGTGCTATTTGGGACTTGACTGACATCAATCTATCTGACAATGTCTCGTGGTTGACAATCACCTCCAATCCCCATGATGAACATGGACTTATAATTAATGGACTCAATACCCGTTATTTTTGTCATCAAAACGACACTGGCACATATTTGGATGGCTATGAGAACAACCAATCGAAAATTAGCTACAAACTAACAGACTTGATTGCTCCGCCTAGTTTTGTACTTAACAGCATGGCAACGGGGTATTTCAATGGATATGCCATATATTCAGAGTCAGTATATTCTCGTATTTATGGAACATATGAATGCCAAGTTGATGGACTCGGTACAATGTTACTTCCATCAGGTGATACGATTACTGGTGTGACAAGGGTACATATCCAGAAACACACAGGACAACAATATCTCAAAAACATTGAGCATGCAAAGGCCTTACGCATGTTGGTTGACAGTGTTAACATCTACACACATGATAGCATCATACAACATCTTGCTGTGGATTCCAACCTGGTAGAAACAAACATATACAGATGGTATGCACAAGGGGAGTCTTATCCAATTTACGAAACCTTAGACTCTCATGTTAAGGGTAACAATATTGGATTTAAAGTAGCTTATTATTACTCTCCACAATCATTGAAAGACAATGAATACGAGAAATCAAGAAATATTTCTCAAAGAGAGAGAGCAAAAGCTACCTCCAATGGCCGTCCCCGTATTTCCAGACATGTATTTTCTAATGGTACATTTATTGATTATTCGGTAAACGTGACTTCCGATGGTAATGTAAATGTTGCCATGTTCTGCTCTTCAAGAGCAAAGATAGATTGTAATATCCATACCATTGACGGAATGATGGTATGCCAACAGAGTTTTAAAGAATCCAGCAAAAAGACATATAACATCTGTCTGCCTTTATCGTCTCATTCACATGGCATCTACATACTCAACATTTCTGTTAACGGACAGCAATTCTCAGAAAAGTTCATCTACAAGTAATCCACTATGAGTAGAAAAATACAAAGATTTATCGGAAAAAGCGAAAATATCACAATAAAAATGTTATTTATTAAAAAAAAGCATTACCTTTGCATGTACAAATAACAAGGAAATATGGACAAAAGTAAGTTTAGTCTATTAAGTAACATCAAATACCCTGAGGATTTGCGCAAACTGAGCATCGACCAGTTGCCACAAGTATGCAAAGAATTGAGAGAAGACATCATCGACGAGGTTGCCGTCAACCCCGGTCATTTTGCCTCCTCTCTTGGCGTGGTGGAAATAACCGTAGCCCTACATTATATCTACAACACCCCATACGACCGTATTGTAT
>OGOS01002007.1_pt1 | contig 11768 bp, 9 predicted proteins | sample 1552701 | NCBI WGS metagenome assembly OGOS01 (sample SAMEA2580128, study PRJEB22360) | human gut metagenome | biome: human gut; feature: human-associated habitat; material: faeces | place: Denmark | collected 2008/2010
GCTGTGTTTACTACGGATGGCCCGCTGCTCATCCTTGCCGGTGCGGGCAGCGGTAAGACCACCGTGCTGGTCAACCGCATCGCAAACCTTATCCGGTTCGGCTCGGCGCACGGCTCCAAAGAAACGCCCCGCCCGGTGACCGAGGAGGACGTCAAAGCCCTGCGCACCGCCATTATGACCGGTACAGACGCCCCCAGCTGGCTGGACGGGATGCTGCGCCGCAACGCGGTGCGCAGCTGGAACGTGATGGCCATTACCTTTACCAACAAGGCAGCAGGGGAGCTGAAAGAGCGTCTGCGCCGGATGCTGGGCGGCGAGGAAGGGGACGAAGTGTTCGCCTCCACCTTCCACTCGGCCTGTGTGCGCATTCTGCGCCGCTGGGCCGAAGAGATCGGCTACCCCCGCAGCTTTACCATCTATGATACAGACGATGCCCAGCGTGTAATGAAAAACGTATATAAAGAGCTGAGCATCGATGATAAATTCCTGCCCATCAAGGCCGCCATCAACCAGATGAGCCGCTGGAAGGATCAGCTGGTCAGCCCGGAGCAGGCACTTGCAGACCACGCCAGAGACGTGAAGAGCACCCAGACCGCCCGCATCTACGCAGCTTACGAGAAAAAGCTGAAAGAGGCCGGTGCGTTCGATTTTGACGACCTCATCTACCAGACCGTGCAGCTGCTGGCTGAACACCCGGACGTGCGGGAGTTCTACCAGAACAAGTATCGCTACCTGCTGGTGGACGAGTATCAGGATACCAGCGTGGCGCAGTTCCGTCTGGTCAGCCTGCTCACCGGGCCGGAGCGCAACATTTGCGTGGTGGGCGACGACGACCAGAGCATCTACCGCTTCCGCGGCGCTACCATTGAAAATATCCTCAACTTTGAAAAGCTCTATCCCGGCACCAAGACCATCCGTCTGGAGCAGAACTACCGCTCCACCTCCAATATCCTCAACGCAGCCAACTGCGTCATCCAGCATAACACCGAGCGCAAGGGCAAGACCCTGTGGACGGACAACGGCGAGGGTGATAAGGTGCAGGTGTATACCGCCGAGAATGAGCAGGACGAAGCCAGCCATATCGCGGATGTCATCGGCCAGCACCTGAAGGAGGGCGGGCATCTGGCAGACCACGCCATTCTCTACCGTATGAACGCCCAGTCGGCTCCCATCGAAAGCTACTTCACCCGCGCGGGCATCCCGCATAAGATCGTGGGCGGGCAGCGTTTCAACGACCGCAAGGAGGTCAAGGACATTCACTCCTATATGTCTATCGTGGCCAACCCCCGGGACGATGTGCGGCTGCGCCGTATCATCAACGAGCCTGCCCGCAAGATCGGTGCTACCACCGTGGATGTCATTGCAGACCTTGCCGGGCAGCAGGGCGTCAGTATGCTGGATGTCATCAGTCATGCCGACCAGTACGCCAAGCTCTCCCGCGCGGTGATGCCGCTGCTCAAGTTCTGGCAGATCTACCAACGCCTGCAGGATTCTCTTGCCACCCGCACGCTGGACGAGTTTGCCTCCGACGTCATTGAACTGACCGGCTACAAGGCCATGCTGGAAGCAGACGCCGCCAAGGGGCACGAGGATGCCGCCGACCGTCTGCAGAACTTGGGTCAGCTGGTGAACAACGTCAAAAACTACTGTGACCAGCACGGCGAGGAAGCCACGCTGGAGGGCTATTTGGAGGATATCGCCCTCATCAGCGATATCGACAGCTATAACGAGAGTAACGATCAGGTGGTGCTGATGACCATCCACTCTGCCAAGGGCTTGGAGTTTCCCTATGTGTTCCTCATCGGCATGGAGGAGGGCGTTTTCCCCAGCGAGATGAGCAAGTACTCCGAGGCAGATCTGGAAGAGGAGCGCCGTCTGGCTTACGTTGGCATCACCCGCGCCAAAAAGGAACTGTATATCTCCAACAGCGTCACCCGGATGCTGTACGGCCGCACCCAGCGCAATGAGCCCAGCCGCTTTCTGCGGGAGATCGAACCGGAGTATATCGAGGAGACCCGCAGCCCTGTACTGGAACAGCGTTCCCGCATGGGCGGCTGGGGCTCTGAGTACAGTGATACCGTGCCCGGTGGAGCATCCGGTTACTCCGGCCCCTCCGGTTACAGCCGCAGCAGCTACGGCGGCGGTTATGGCTCGGGCTACAGTTCGGGCAACCGCAGCGGCTACCTGAATCGGGAATATAACGCCGGTGAAAGCCGTGGCTTCGGCTCCTCTTACGGCGGAAGAAGCACATCTTCCACCGGCTTTGGCAGCCACTATGGCAACAGCTCCACCCAGCCGACCACAAGAAGCGGCGGATTTGGCTCCGCATATTCCGGCGGAAATGCGACGAAAAACACTGTAAAGCAAACAGCCTTTACAGTAAATTCTGCCGTAAAACCGGCAGCTTCCGGTTCAAAGCACTATGAGCCGGGCGACATCGTGGAGCACAAAGTGTTCGGCCGCGGCACGGTGCTGAAGGTAAAGCCCGCTGCCGGGGATCAGATCGTAGAGATCAACTTTGAAAAAGTGGGCATCAAGAAAACGATGGCCAATTTTGCGCCCCTGACCAAGATTACGGAGGAAGAATGACCCTATGATGACTGTTCGTTTGATCGCCCACACCTCGGAACCGGAAAAGGTGGTGGCTGCTGCTGCAAAGCTTTGCTACTCCGACGCCCACATCACCGACCTTCTGGACGGGCTGGACGAGGAAAAAACTGCAAAATTCCTGACCATGCTCAGCGACCTTGGCCATGCCAGCCCCATCGAGCACGCCAGCTTTACTTTTGGCATCGAGGGGGTCAGCCGCACCTTGCTTGCCCAGATCACCCGGCACCGCATCGCATCCTTCAGCGTGCAGAGCCAGCGCTATGTGCGTCTGGATGATTTCCGCTATGTGACGCCCCCGGAGATCGAGGCTATCCCGGAAGCAAAGGCGGCTTTCCTTGCCAGCATGGAGGAGGATGCCCAGCGTTATCTCGACCTTGCCCACAAGCTGGAGGAGGGGCACACCGCCCGCCTGATGGCCGAGGGAATGCCGGAAAAGCAGGCACGCGCCAAGGCTTCTAAACAGGCCAACGAGGACGCCCGCTTTGTGTTGCCCAACGCCTGCGAGACCAAAATGGTGGTCACCATGAATGCCCGTAGCCTGATGAACTTCTTCCAGCTGCGCTGCTGCAACCGCGCCCAGTGGGAGATCCGGGAACTGGCTGAAAAGATGTTCACGCTGGTGTACCCGGTGGCACCCCATATCTTTGCCAAGGCCGGCCCCGCCTGCCTGTGCGGCCCCTGCCCGGAGGGCAAGATGTGCTGCGGCAAGACTGCCGAGGTGCGCGCAAAATATGCCGCCATTAAAGAAGGTGCCGCCGTATGAGCAAGGGCAAACTGATTGTGCTGGAAGGGCTGGACGGAAGCGGCAAGGCCACACAGGCAAAGCTCTTGGCAGAGCATCTCGCCGCGCAGGGTGTGCCGGTACAAAAGATCACCTTCCCGGACTATGCCAGTGATTCCAGCGCACTGGTCAAGATGTATCTGGCCGGGCAGTTCGGCCAGCACCCGGACGATGTAAACGCCTATGCGGCTTCCAGCTTTTACGCGGTGGACCGCTATGCCAGCTATAAAACCAGCTGGGGCAGCTTTTATGAGCAGGGCGGTGTGATCATCGCCGACCGCTACACCACCTCCAACGCGGTGCACCAGTGCTCGAAGCTTCCGCAGGAGCAGTGGGAGGAATATCTGCACTGGCTGTTTGATTACGAGTTCCGTCTGCTGGGACTGCCCGCACCGGACAGGGTCATCTATTTGCAGGTAGACCCGGCGGTCAGCCAGCGGCTGATGACCCAGCGCTACCACGGCGACGAGAGCAAAAAGGACGTGCACGAAAAGGATACGGCTTATCTGGCGCGCAGCCGCGCCGCTGCCGAGTTCTGCGCCCGGCATCTTGGTTGGGACACCGTGCACTGCACCAGCGGAGACGCCATGCGCAGCATTGAAGAGATCCAGCAAGAGGTGCAACAGCTTGCCCGGAAAACACTGGGCTGAACGATAAAATATGATAAGAGGGGGCATCCTGAACGATGTATCGTCTGATGCAGCCGTCCGACGAGGCGGCAGTGCTGGCTTTGTGGCAGAGCCAGCATCATGATACCGAAGATTTTGCAAAAATGGTACTGGAATGCTTTGCCGGTATGCAGAACATTTATGTGGCCGATGAAAACGACGCCATCGTGGCGGCTGCGCTGGCTGTGCCGGTCACCCTGCAGGGGCGCACGGGCAATTACCTGTGCCTGTGCGGCGAGGGCAGTCTGCTGCTGGCGGGTCTGCTGGATACCCTGTGCGCCCACCAAAAGCTGCGGGGCGCAGGCTTCACCGTGACAGTCCCGGCAGATGCAGCACAGGCCGCTCTGCTGCAGGATAAAGGCTTTGCAAAGGCTTTTGCCCTGCGCTGCCTGCCTCGTGAGGTGAGCCGCAACCTGTGGAGCCAGGCGGAATTTGACACGGTGACGGCCAAAAAGCTGTGCGAGCTGCGGGAACAGTTCTGGAAGGATACCGTGCAGCTGAGCCCGGAACGCATGGCGGTGGTGCTGCAGGAGCTGTACGCCCGGGGCGCTACCATCGTGTCCAACGAACATGGCTACGGCATCTACTTCCGCAAGGAGGATACCCTGTATTTTGTGGAGATGATGGCCGACAGCGACCGTGCCGCCGAGATCCTGATGGAAGCCGCCCGCGAGAAGGAAGTCATCGTGGAAAAGGCAGTCATCACGGTAGGTGCTGCCCAGCCGCTGTTTCTGGGCGAGGGCACCCGGCAGGAATACGGCATGATCCGCTTTGACGCAGAGCCTTTTGACGTAAGCGAAAGCTATCTGCGTCTGATGCTGGAAAACTGAAAAAAAAAGGAAGGTGCGTATGGCACACAACGATACACACGCAGCCCGCAAAAAGGGCGGTGCAGGCAGAATTCTGCTGGTAGTGCTTCTGCTGCTTCTTCTGGCAGCGGGCGCAGCAGTGCTGTTTGCCTACAATGAGATCCACGGCAATGGTGCACCCGGCAGCACAGAGGTGACTGTAAGCATCCCGCAGGGCAGCGGCGTAGCTACGATTGCCAACAAGCTGAAGGAAGCGGGCGTCATCCGCTCTGCCTATCTGTTCCGCTGGTATGTTGGGGAAAAAGGCGCAGCCGGGAAACTACAGTACGGTGATTTTGTTTTACAAACCAGTGCGATTTCCTACGACGCGATCATTGCCACCCTTTCCCAGTACGCCAAGGCAGAAACGGTGCGTGTGACCATCCCGGAGGGCACCACGGCCATTGCCATCGCCCAAAAGATGGAATCCGCCGGTCTGTGCACCGCCGAGGAGTTTCTGAAGGAAGCCAACGAAGGCGATTTCAGTGCTTATACCTTCTGGCAGTACGTCCCGGAGGATAAGGATGCCCCGAACCGCTTTATGAAGTGCGAGGGCTATCTTTTCCCGGAGACCTACGAGTTTTTGAAGAACGATACGGTGCACAACTATGTGGCTACCTTCTACGCCCAGTTCGATGCGCAGTTCACTGCCGAAATGTACGCAGCGCTCAAAAAGCAGGGAATGACCCTGCCGGAGCTTGTCACCCTTGCCTCCTTTGTGCAGGAGGAAGCGGGCAACAGTCAGGACTCCAACGTGGCGCAGGTGTTCCGCAATCGTCTGGCAGAGGGCTCGCCCTACCCCCGGCTGCAAAGCAACACCTCCAGCCATGTCCAGAGCGACGCCGACAACAACTATCTCTGGAACTGGGTCGCACCCTACTACGGCGGCTGGGACGATATCCCGGAAAATATCCTTGCAGCCTACGACACTTACAGCTGCACCGGTTTGCCCGCAGGCCCTATCTCGAACCCCGGCCTTGCCGCCATCAAGGCAGCGCTGGAGCCGCAGCCCGATGAGGAAGCCAAGAACGCTTACTTCTTTGTGACCGACCTCAAGGGCAATTACTACTATGCCCACACGCTGGCAGAGCACAATGCCAACTGCAAAACTGCCGCAGCTGTGAACAAAAACCTGAAAAACTGAGGAAAGGCCGCTGCACAAAAACATGGTGCGGCGGCCCCTTTCCGGTCAGAAAACTGTGATACATAAGAGAGGAACCTACAAATGTTACAGATCCCGGAACTGCTTGCCCCGGCGGGCGATGCGGAACGTCTGCGTTATGCCATCAACTACGGTGCCGATGCCGTTTACTGCGGTCTGCCGGAGTTCGGTATGCGCTCTGCCCCGGCCAACTTTACCCCGGAGCAACTGACGGAAAGCGTCATCTATGCCCACGCCCGTGGACGCAAGGTCTACCTGACCATGAACACCCTGCCCACCAACGAGGAGGCCGACCGCCTGCCGGCGGCCATCAAGGAAGCCGCCAAGGCCGGTGTGGATGCCTTTATTGTGGCAGATCTCGGTGTGCTGGACGCCTGCAAGACCTTTGCCCCGGACATTGACGTGCATCTTTCCACCCAGACCGGCATCACCAACTGGGCAGCCGCCCGCGCCGCCTACAAAATGGGCGCAAAGCGGGTGGTGCTGGCCCGGGAGATGACCTTGCAGGATATTGCCATCCTGCGCGATAAGACTCCACCGGAATTGGAGATCGAGGCCTTTGTGCACGGTGCGATGTGCATGAGCGTGTCCGGCCGGTGTCTGTTGTCCAACTATATGGCCGGGCGCGACGCCAACCGCGGCCAGTGCGCCCAGCCCTGCCGCTGGAAGTACTACCTGAGCGAGGAGACCCGCCCCGGCCAGCTGTACGAGATCGGCGAAAACGAGAACGGCAGCTACATCCTTAACGCCAACGATCTGTGCACCGCGCCCTTCATTGACCTGATCTGCAAGGCAGGTGTGGATAGCCTGAAGATCGAAGGCCGCGCCAAGACCTTCTACTATGTGGCCAGTGTTACCGCTGCCTACCGCAAGGCACTGGACGCCTATCTGGCCGACCCGACAAACGATAACTTTGAACTGCCGCCGGAGGTGTACGCAGAGCTTACCCGCACCAGCCACCGGCACTACTCTCCCGGTTTCTATTTTGGCCGCGAGCAGGCCAAGCAGGCCACTGACAGTGCCACTTACATCCGCGAGTGGGAGTTCGTGGGCACGGTGGACAGCTGGGAAAACGGCATCGCCCACTGCCAGCAGCGCGGCAAATGGAGCCTTGGGGATACGCTGGAGGCGCTGTGCCCGGACGGACGCAGCATCCCGCTTACCCCGGAATGGATCGAGAACGAAGCAGGGGAGCGGGTGGAAAGCACCCCTCACGCCATGGAAAAATACACCATGCCCACCCCGGAGCTGCCGCCCATGAGCCTGCTGCGCCGGAAAACGGTGTAACAGCGTGACAAATAGGAAGGAAAATGCTGTGAAGCAACATAACGCTTCTGACCGCTATGCCCTTCTGGACGAGCTGCGTGGGCTGGATCTGGTCAGTATGATGCTCTATCACGGCTGCTGGGATCTGGTCAATCTCTTCGGTATTCAGGCCGACTGGTATTATGGTCTGCCCGGGCATCTGTGGCAGCAGAGCATCTGCTGGGTGTTTATTCTGCTGTCCGGTTTCTGTGTGCAACTGGGGCATCATACCCTGCGCCGGGGCGCACAGGTGTTCGGGGCAGGCGCGCTTGTCACGGCAGTCACGCTGCTTTTTATGCCGGAGGACAGAGTTATCTTTGGTGTGCTGACCCTGCTGGGCAGCGCTATGCTGCTGACCGGCCTTTTGGAAAAGCCACTGCGGCACATTCCACCCGCAGCAGGATTTGCTATCTCCGCAGTGCTGTTCGCCCTTACCCGCAATGTTTCGGCAGGCTATCTGGGCTTTGGCAGCCTGCGCCTTTGGCTGCCGCGGACACTGTATGCAAACTACGTTACAGCGTACTTTGGCTTTTATCCGTGGTGGTTCTATTCTACGGATTATTTCGCCCTTCTGCCGTGGCTGTTTCTGTTCTGGGCAGGGTACTTTCTCTACGGTGTTGTAGGGCGGCAGCGCATGGAGCCCTTGCGCCGCTCGGTCTGCCCGCCGCTGGGCTGGCTTGGGCGGCACTCGCTGCTGTTGTATCTGCTGCACCAGCCGGTCATCTACGGAGTGCTGTTGGTGGTTTTCCGCGTATTAGGCGGCTGAAACACATGCTTCATGCACTTTTGAGCAAGGCGGCATTGTTGCACCGTGCAAACATTGCGCTAATGCCTTGACAAGCGGGGCAGGGCTGTGGTATCCTGTTGACGGTTAGAAAATACTAACTACAAAAAATGCGTCATGAAATATGGACGCATTTTCACAGAACATGAAGTTATTCTAAACTAACTACGCAGAGAAAGAGGTAGAGTTTTATGAGCAAAGTAGCAATCGTATTCTGGAGCGCCACCGGCAACACCGAGACCATGGCAAACTGCATCGCCGAGGGTGCAGGTGCCAACGGCACCATCGTGCCCTGCACCGAGATGACCCCCGCAAAGCTGGCAGAGTTTGACGTGGTGGCCTTTGGCTGCCCGGCTATGGGTGCAGAGCAGCTGGAAGAGAGCGAGTTCGAGCCTATGTTTGCTGCACTGGAAGGCTCGCTGAACGGCAAAAAGATCGCACTGTTCGGCTCCTACGGCTGGGGTGACGGTCAGTGGATGCGCGATTGGGCACAGCGCGCACAGGATGACGGCGCACAGCTGTTCAGCGAGGAAGGCCTCATCTGCAACGAAACGCCCGATGATGATGTGCAGGCTGCCTGCCGTAAGCTGGGCGCAGATCTGGCTGCTTGGTAAAACCCATGTATAAACTCTTGCTCCATAGGGCAACCTATGGACAAAGAGGTGATAAACATGGAAAACATCGGCGTGACCTGTGATGTCTGCGCGTGCTGCCACAACGTGGACGGCTGCAAATGTGATCTGCCGCAGATCAAGGTGACGGAGCAGTGCAGCTGCACCACCCAGCAGGTGGAGACCCCGCACTACTGCCAGAGCTACGAGGAAAAGTAAGTTCCCCACCAACGCACAGCAGCCCCTGCCGGAGAAACCTTTCCGGCAGGGGCTGCTGTTTGTTATATAAACATTCAGCGCAGCGCCACGTTACAGGTGGCAAGGCTGCGGATCAGCGTACCAACGCTGTCCTTCATCTGGATACCGGCAAAGCCCAGCGCAAAGGCGGCCTGCACGTTTTCCAGTCTGTCATCGATAAATATGCATTCGCTGGCCTTCAGCTGATACTTTTTCAACAAAGCCTTGTAGATCTGCGGGTCAGGCTTATTCACCTGTACCTCGCAGGAGGCTACACCGCCGTCAAACTGGGTCAGTACGCCGCGCTCGGTCAGCAATTCCAGCACATCCTGCGGAATGTTGCTCAGGTAATACACGCAATAACCGTGGTTCTTCAGCCGCCGCACCAGTTCCAGCATCCGCAGACGCGGGCGCAGAATGTGCATCCAGTCGTCCAGAACGCCCTGCACCTCAAAGGCACAGCCCTCGGCACGGGCGTGCTCCAGCATCCGCTGGTTGCCGTCATAGCGAGAAAGCTTGCCTGCGTCCAGCAACTGCCACTCCTCGCTGCCAAAGGTCAAATCGTAGACCTTTTCCTCCATTTCGGCGTTGCACAGCCGGTCTACCAAGTAGGCTTTGGGGTCAAAATCCACCAGTACACCGCCGATATCAAAAATAATGCTTTTATACATAAATACTGCCTCGCTTGTATTGGATGTTTTCCAGATATTTTCCATAGTATACCACAACCGGGCGGGTGCTTTCCACCCCTTTGGCATAGAAAATGCCGCCCCGGCGTATGCTGTGACAGAAAGGGGAGAGCGCCGTGACGATCCGGGAACTTTGTGAGAAGGAGGTCGTTCAGCTGGAGCAGGGGGTGTGCCTTGGCCGCGCGGACGATTTGGAGCTTGACCCCGCAACGGCGCAGCTGCAAAGCTTGATTTTGCTGGGCAGACCGCGGCTTTTTGGTCTGCTGGGCCGGGACGAGAGCCTGACCATCCCGTGGCAGGAGATCGAGACCATCGGCACAGACGCAATTCTGGTGCATACTGCCGTGCCAAAAGCACCGGCAGCACCTCACGGCTTCTGGCAGCAGCTGCGGGCAAAGCTTGGTCTGTGAAAAATAGGGGAATATTTTGAAAAATAAAACTGTAATTTTTGTAAAATCATGAATGGACATTTTCGGCGAAATGACTATAATAGGCACGAAAGGCTTGTGCAAATAGCAAAGCCGCTTTGGAAATAGGGTTCGGGACGTGGAAAGGGATATCGACTATGAAAACATCCAAACCGCTGTTGACCCTGCGGATGCTCTTCCCGGCGGCAGCTTCCTTTATCGTGCTGCTGCTGGGTGAGTGGATTGCGCGCGGGTCACTGACCGCTGATACCTTTATCAGCTTTATTTTCCCCCATTTCGGGGCATATCTGCTGGCATGGCTGCTGCTGTTTCTGGTGTGGGAGCTGCTGGACTGGGTGCTGCGCATCCCGCCGCTTGCTACGCTGGGCATGGCCGTTTTGGGCTGTGCGCCCTGCGCAGTAAACTTCTATACCATGCAGCTGCGGGGTGAACCCTTTCTGCCGTGGGACCTGATGCAGGTGTCCGAAGCCGCCGGTGTGGCCTCGGCTGCCGGGCTCAAGCTGCAGACCAGCATGGTGGTCTCCATTGTGCTGGTGCTGGCACTGACGGTGGCAAGCTTCTTTGTTTACCGCGGGCGGCTGCGCCAGCGCTGGTTGCCAAGGCTTGCGGGCACCGGTGCCTCGGCAGCGGCGCTGTGTCTGCTGATCTTCGGCGTTTATTTACAGCCTGCAGTCACGCAGGTTTTGGGCATCACGCCGGATGCGTGGATGCAGGACCGCTACTACCGTTACTACGGTGTGCTTACCGGTTTTATGACCAACCTCACCAATTTGGAGATCGCCAAGCCCGAGGGCTACTCGGAGCAGGCAGTGGACGATATTCTGGATAACGTGGCCGAGAGTGAGAAATTCTCCACCGGCCCCATGTATGCAGGCAGCTATGCCGCCACTACCCCCAAGGAGGAGCAGGCAAAGCAGCCTACCATTATTTATGTAATGGATGAATCCTACTGGGATGTTTCGGAGCTGGAGCAGTACGGCATCACCTTTGATACCGATGTATCGCAGAACCTCCACGCTTTGCAGCAGACCAGCGCCTACGGCAGGGCATACAGCCCCAGCTTTGGCGGCGGCACCTGTGATGTGGAGTTTGAAGCTCTGACCGGCTACTCCGTGTCCTTCCTGCCCAGCGGCAGCAAACCCTACCAGCAGCACGTCACAAAGCCCATGTTCGCCCTGCCCAATTACCTTAAACTCAAGGGCTACCAGACCGCTGCGGTGCACTGCTTCTGGGCAAAATACTGGAGCCGCGATAAGGCCTACCCCAACCTCGGCTTCAGCGATTTTATCAGTCTGGAGGATATGCACGGTGTGACCAAGGTGCGCAAGCACTACTGGACCAGCGGCCTTGTGACCGATGACTCCATGGCCGACCAGATCATTCAGCAGTATGAAAAGATGAGCACTTCCTCTGATAAGCCCATCTTCCTGCACGCAGTCACCATGCAGAACCATACCAATTATAATAGGGATAACTACCCGGACGACGAGCGGGTGCACGTCGTGTCCCATCCGGTGGGGCTCAAGAGCAGCACCGTGGGCGCGCTGGAAGATTTTGCTACCGGCATCCGGGATGCAGACGCCATGCTGGGCAAGCTGACAGCGTATTTCTCTCAGGTGGACGAGCCGGTCATTCTGGTGTTCTG
>OGOS01002009.1_pt1 | contig 11763 bp, 10 predicted proteins | sample 1552701 | NCBI WGS metagenome assembly OGOS01 (sample SAMEA2580128, study PRJEB22360) | human gut metagenome | biome: human gut; feature: human-associated habitat; material: faeces | place: Denmark | collected 2008/2010
TAACAGCCTATATATTCTAGCATTTTCTCTTGAAAATGTCAAGAACTTTTTTTGCGATTATATTCGCAACGGAGAAGAAGGGATTTGAACCCTTGCGCCGCTATTAACGACCTACTCACTTTCCAGGCGAGCCCCTTCGGCCTCTTGGGTACTTCTCCATACTATCAATGAAAAAACTTTACTTAAAAGATGTGCAATCCAATGCCTTCCTGATTTAAGTTAAAGAATACGGAGAAGGTGGGATTCGAACCCACGGTACCTTTCAGTATCACTGGTTTTCAAGACCAGCTCCTTAAACCACTCGGACACCTCTCCATATGTTTTCATTTTGTTTCGCTCTCGCAAGCGACTCACTTATATTATCACTTCTATCTGCATATGTCAACAACTTTTTTCAATTTTTTTATTTTTTTGATTTGCTTTTTCAATAGACGAAAAGTGAGGAAGGGTTTACCGGATTAAGAGAGGCAAAATAGAAGTGGTGGCAGAAATGCAAGTTTGCTTCCTTGGGTTCGTCTGTTTATCATCTTACAAATACTCTCTCATCTTCTGGTTAAGTTTCTCATAAATTGGTTTCATCCACGCTTCTGTTGATGAACGTACCGCTTCATCTGGAGAAAGCCAGCCCACCTTGCTGTTTTCCTCCGGGCAGATTTTTAATTTTTCTTCTTTTGTGTTATGTAGAAGAAAGGTGTAGTTTAGATGCAGGTGTGCGCTAACATATTTCTGTTTTTTATAATGTGGCTGTACACCAAGAATTTCAATAGATAAAGGCATATCCAATAATGGTTTTAAAGAAAGCAATCCACTTTCTTCTTTTACTTCCTTCATTGCAACAGATAAAAGATCACCTTCTCCGTCTGCATGTCCACCGCTCCAGGACCAGGACTGATAAATATTATGATAAAGCATCAAAACTTTATCTTTTTTCGGATTCAAAACCCATGCAGATGCTGTAAAATGCATTTTTACATTATCACGCAGTAAAAGATTCGGTTCTTCCTCTAAAAACTGTCTTATGTGCTGACAGTCCACTTGTTCCTGCTCATTAAAAGGTGTAAATGTGTTAAGCCACTCTTTTATCTTTTTTAAAGAATTCATTTGCTACCTCACTTTTTACTTCATATACTCTCACAATTTCTATTTTATAACTCATAAAAAAACATATTTGAAAAATATTTTCTGATGAGATAAAGCGCGTTTGGAATATACCCGAAAAGTGCACCAGTCTGTTCATTTTAATTTATCAACAGACCGCTGCACTACTTTCTATATGTATGAATTGGAATAGTTATGTACTATTTTCTTCTTTCCCTGATATTATTTAAATGTTTCATCACATCATTTATACCAGTTCCGAAGTAACCATGCAAGGTTTTATATTCTTCATAGAGTTCATTATAAATTTCTACGTTATCCTGATTTGGCTCCCAGACTTTATCTTTTACTTTTCCAAGCTTCTTTGCTGCTTCATTAGCATTTTTAAAACCTGTAATACGCTCCGGAGCCGCTGCTGCACCTAAAATTGCCGCACCAAGGGCACTTGATTGTGTGGAATCAACAACTTTAATTTTTCGATTACATACATCAGAATATACTTGTACAAGCATTTCATTTTTGATTGGAATACCACCACTTAATGTAATGTCTTTTACTTCTAAGCCAGCTTCCTCGAATCCTTCAATTATCATGCGGGTTCCATACGCAGTTGCTTCAATAAGAGACAGATATATTTCTTCTGGTTTTGTCAATAGATTCATTCCCATAATCAAACCATTTAAATTAAAATCCATTAAAGGAGTACGTACACCATTAAACCAATCTAGTGCTAACAAACCACTTGCCCCTGCTTTATAAGAAGATAACTTTTCAGAAAGAAGCTGATGAATAGAAATTCCTCTTACACGCGCCTCCTGCTCATAGCTTTCCGGTACACAATTTTCAACAAACCAAGCAAAATGATCTCCTACACAAGACTGTCCTGCTTCATATCCAAAATATCCTGGCATAATTCCATCTTTTACTGTACCTGATGACCCTTTGATCGCTGCTTCTTTATCCCCAAGCATCATATGTACGGAAGAAGTTCCTACGATAATCATCATTTTGCCCGGTTCACCAATTCCACAGCCTGGTAAAGAAGCATGCGCATCAATAATACAGGTAGCTACCGGAACGCCTTCCATAAGTCCCATTTCTCTTGCCATAGAAGCTGTTAAATGTCCTGCTTTTTCTCCAACGCCTTTAATCGGAGCATCAAGCTTCTCCTCTACGATGTTTTCCATTCTTGGGTCTACCGCTTTAAAGAAATCTTTTGATGGATATCCTTTTTCATGATGATAATATGCCTTATATCCTGCGCAGCAGGCACTTCTTGTTTCTTCTCCTGTCATCTGCCAGATAATCCAGTCTCCTGCCTCCATAAAACGATCAGCCGCATCATAAACTTCTGGTGCATGACGCAGTGTTTCATAAATTTTCGGATACATCCATTCACTGGAAATTTTACCACCATATGTCGGAAGCCATTCTTCTCCACGTGCTACAGCAACATCATTCATCAATTTTGCTTCTTCTTCCGCACCATGATGCTTCCATAATTTCACATAAGCATGTGGTTCCTCTTTAAATTCTGGAAGATGACATAGCGGTGTTTTATCTGCTTTCACCGGAATTACCGTAGAAGAGGTAAAATCCACTCCAATACCTACGACTTCTCCCGGAAGAATTTTATTTCTTGAAACAACATCTCTTACTGTAACAAGTAACCCTTCCAAATAATCTTGTGGATCCTGTAACGCCCATCCTACCGGAAGCTTTTTTCCTGACGGAATATGTTCTTCCATAACCCCATGTGGATATTCATAAATACTTGCAGCTACTTCCTTCCCTGTTTCTATATCTACAAGAAGTGCACGTACAGATAATGTACCATAATCAATCCCAATCGCATATTTGCTCATAAGTATTCTCCTTCTCTTTCCTAACCGTATTATCCCGATACCTTAATTATTCTGCTAATGAAAAGTCATTCCATGTAAAGTCTTTCCATGGAATATCTACTTCTGCTCCCTGATTGATAATTGCATCTACATGCATCAATAATGGGAAATCTTCTAAAGAAACTATTCCTCTTTCTGCAAGCTTTCTTACCGCTCTCGCTGTTCTTGTGGAAATAACGATGGACTCTAATGTCACTCCCTGTAACTCTGCCATTGCTTCGTTGAAAGAAAGACCTCTTCCTAATAAAGTTCCAATTTTACGAGTTCTTCCACCAAAGATTGTTACATATAAATCGCCTGCACCATGAATAATATTTTCCGGTTTGCCACCAATAAGCTCAAGCAATCTCGTCATTTCTTTTACACTCTGTCCAAATAATGCTGCCTGAGAATTGTAATGCTGACTTCCAATCTTTCCATCTCTCTTTTCTGCAAGACCTACCGCAAGACTTACACCTAAAGCATAGGCATTTTTCATTGCAACTGCACACTCTACACCAACAACATCTGTAGAAAGAGAAATATGATAATAATCTGTCTCTAAAAGAGATTTGATATATTTTAATGTCTCTACGTCTTTTCCACAGAAAGCAACGTGGCTATCATCATGGTCTGCCAACTCATAACTTGTACATGGTCCACCGATTGCATTTAAGTTAAGATGTTTGCCTTCCGGCTGTCTCTGTGCAAAAATATGTGGATACGGAACTAAAGTTCCATCTTCTAAATCAACCATTCCTTTTGTTACCGTAAGCACTGGAACGTCCTCTGGTAACACTGGAAGAATTTCATCACAGAACCAGTCAAGTCCAAAACTGCTCACACCGCCAAGAACTAAATCTGCACCTTTTAAAGCCTCTTCTAGCTCTTCAATCTGATAATATTTGATGCCATCATGAAGCGTTCTCTTTAATGTAATATGAAAATTATCTTTCTTTAATCCATCGATAATGTCTCTATCAAGAGGGGAACCAACTAATCTTACCTCATGACCATTTTCAAAAGCTGGAAAAGTAATTGCTGAATTCATCTGACCTGCACAAACAAAAGTAATAACACTCATTTTAAATCCTCCTGTGAAAAATCTTAAATAAAATCTTTGTTTTGGTTGTTTTTGTTTCGTTATCTGATGGCTATATCTAACCATATTTCTTTAACAAAGTCAAATACTAAAAACCGCTTATTTTCGTGATTTTTATTAATCATTTCATTTGATTAATCCTCTGTTTTTTCGCTCCATTTTTCTTCCTGTCAAAAAAGGAAAATGCAAACATAAGGAAATACCTTGTAAAATGAATTAATCAATACTATAATATTATTAATCAAAAATGTACTAAGATTAATACGTAATCATTAATTAAAATAAATCAAAAAAGGAGTATTTTTTATGGGAAAAAGGAATCGAGTCACCACCAGAGACATCGCTGAAGAACTTGGTATCTCCCAATCCACCGTCTCTATGATCCTCAGCAATAAACCAAATGTATCCTTTACCGAAGAGACTGTACAAAAAGTAAAGGTAAAGGCAAAAGAGCTTGGATACAAAAAACCTGTACCAAAAGAACTGGTACAGGAAAAATCTCTTGCAAATACAATTGTCGTGCTATGCCCGATGGTCACAAACGGCTATTACTCGATGATGATGCAGTCTATCACCGATCACGCAAAGAAATATAACTACACTGTTATGACAATTTCTACCGGAAGAGATGCTGCAACAGAAGAAATCTATCTCGATTTATTTTCCCGCGTACAACTTGCCGGCATCATCAGTCTTTATCCATTGTCAAAGATCCAGAAAATCAACGCTCTTGCAAAGCATTTCCCGGTTATTTCTGTAGGAGACAAACCGCTTTCCTGCCACTTTGATTCTGTTGAACTTGACAGCCGTAAACAGGGACATATTATGGCTAATTATCTACTTTCTTTAGGTCATACAGACATCACTTACATTTCTACTCCGATTCGCGGAAAAGAAATTGGAAGAATCCACCGTCTTGATGGTATCAAATCTAGTTTTCGTGAGCATGGTATCCCCTTAGAGCACCTTACTGTTCTCTACCAAAACCAGCCTGCTTTTGATCGCTATCCTCTTGAAAATGCAGAATATCAAAACGGTTATGACCTTGCAACCCGCGCTTTAGAAGAAGAAACTTCCTCTACCGCCTTTATAGGAAATAATGACATGGCAGCCTTTGGAATCATGGCAGCAATTTCCGACCATGGTTATCGCATTCCGTCTGACTTTTCTGTCTGTGGCTTTGATAACATTACCTTATCTGCCATGCCACAGATTTCACTCACTACGATCGACCATGCTTCAGTGCGAAAAGGTGAAGAAGCGGTGGATATGATCCATCGAAAAAATACACAGAAAAAAGAAGAATCCTCTCGTTCTTATATTATGAGACTGGAATATGAACCACAGTTAATCGTACGCAAATCTACAGGAAGAAAATGCTGATCTGTAGATTTAGTATAGACGAAAAAAGAAAAACTACCCTATCCCATCTGCTCTGTAGTCGCTGTATTTAAGATGCTCATCCGCATCTTAAACACGCTCCGAAGCCGCATCTGGGATAGGGCATTATTTCTTTTTTCTGTGTTTTGATGCCAGAAGGACAGAATAAGCCATGATCTTCTGTCCCCTCCCCTCTTTCTCCCAAAGATTATTGAATACATTCCTTGTAGAGCCAAAGCACAGAAAATAAAAATAATAGACCATCGCAAATGTAATGTGGAGCAAGTAAAAATGCCGAACAGGCATTTTCTACGCAGCGATATCTTTACAGTTGCGATGGTCTATTTTTTTATTTTCGTCTCTTTCGCCTCATAAATTAATATTTAATCTCTTCTAACACTTTGGAGAACGGCATTTTCCCACCAAATAAGTCGAGAGCACTTCCAATAGTTACATCCACTTTATTTTTCCCAAGTTCTTTCAATTTTCTTAAATCTTCAAAGGAGCTTACTCCTCCTGCGTAGGTTACCGGGATTCCATCCCAATTGCCAAGTAAGGCGGCGATATCTTCTTCGATTCCACCTGTTTTTCCCTCTACATCTACTGCATGTACAAGAAATTCATCACAATACTCTGCAAGTTCAGATAATACATTTTCTGTAAGTTTTACATCAGTAAACTTCTGCCAGCGATCTGTAACGATATAATAATCTTCACCTTTTTTTCGACAGCTTAAGTCAAGAACAAGATGTTCTTTTCCAGTTACTGCGGCAATTTTTTTAAGGTTTTCATAATTAATCTTTCCATCTTTAAAAACATAGGAAGTCACGATGATGTGGGATGCTCCTTTTTCCAGAAAAAATGCCGCATTATCCGCTGTCATCCCACCTCCGATTTGAAGTCCTCCCGGATAAGCCGAAAGCGCCAGGCAGGCTTGTCTGACATCTTCCTCATAATATTGGCTTCCTGCCGGATTTAAAAGAATAATATGCCCCCCTTTTAATCCGGCATCTTTGTATAATCCGGCATAAAAATCTCCATCTTTTTCTGAAACAAAGTTATCTTTTGCATAGTCTCCCTTATCTAAAAGGCTGCCACCGACAATCTGTTTCACCTTTCCATTATGTATATCAATACATGGTCTGAATTTCATAAACTGTCCCTTTCATTTTTTCAAGAATGCCGAAACATTCTTATCGCAAGATACGTTGATGCAACGCATGACATATTTCTAATGAGCAATTCTTTTATCTGCATTTCCAGAAAAATTATTTTAACTCAATCATTTCTCTGTCATACGGTACATAGACATTTCCTTTATAATATTTCCTGGCTTCTTTTTTATAAAGAGATTTTCTCTTTCGAATATTTTTATCTTCCGTATGCCATAATAACAGATTCTTTACTTCTAACTTCTGCGCCAGTTCTGCGCTGTCTTTTACCGTACCATGATGTTTTTCATATGGCTTAAATTCATCCTTTTCTTTATCTAAGCAAAAAGCTTCATGTAGAAAGTAATCTGTCTGGTATGCATATTCAAAACAATGTTCCTGATATGGCTCATCACCGCAAAATGTCAAACGCTTTCCATTATTTAAAGTTGTCACAAAGCCAAACTGCCTTGCTTTTGTAGATCTTATATCGAAAAACTTGACTTTATAATCTAAAATCTGTTTTTCTTCTCCATCCTGTACCGGACAAAGAATAATTCTGTCTCCTATTAGCTTCGTAATCTTTTTAACCAATGTCAGCTCACAAATAGTTTTAAGTACATTTACCAGGCCATCATGACAATAAATCGTACAGTTTCCTTCATATTTTCCCTTTTGAATTGCCTGACCAATCACACGAATCATCCAGATCATTCCCAAAAGATGATCCGTATGTTCATGCGTAAGGAAAATATCATGAATCTCTGTAACCGGAATATTCATTTTTTCAAGCTGAGTAAGTATACCATTCCCACCTCCGGCATCTATCATAAAGTATCTTCCCTTTTTGTCCTGAATAATAGAGCAGGTATTATAACATTTTGTAACGGATGCATTTCCTGTTCCAAGTACGATTAATTTCTCCATAATGTTTCCTTTCTATAACTCTATTTTTATTTCTTATTTATTTTATGTTTTTCTACTTTTTAGCGAGTGAACTTTTATTGAATAAATCTATCCCCGATAAATTTGTTTCCGATAACATTCAAATGCTGACGGAATTGCATATTTTTCTTCTAAATCTTCTCTTGATACGGCAATCCATTCTTCCTTTTCTAAAAGTTTCTCTGAAATATCTCTCATCTGAAGCCGATATCCTCTCATTTGCCACTCCACATGAGAAAAAATATGTTTTCCTTCACCCAATGGCTCTATCATATAATCTCCGATTCCCCATTTTTTCATCTGTTCAGATAACTCTTTTGCAGAAAGCTCGCCATCAACATTAGGCAGTTCCCATAATCCACTTAAAAGCCCTTTCTCTGGCCTTTTGTGTAAAATAATCTTATCAGATACTTCTATTAAGAATACAGCCTTTTTTTCAATTTTTCTCTTTTTCTTTTTCGCCTTCACTGGAAAATCTGTTTCCCGTCCATATTTGTGCGCCTGACAGACGGCCTCCCATGGGCAATTCTCACAAAATGGTTCTCCATTTGGAATACAAATCGAAGAACCTAAATCCATCAATGCCTGATTAAAGTCTCCCGGGCGTTCCTTCGGCAATACCCGTCGCACTTCCTGACTTATTTTCTTTTTAACCGAAGCTTTATTTATTTCACCATCTTCAGCAAGAATTCTTAAAAAAATCCGAAGGGCGTTCCCATCTACTGCCGGTTCCGGAATTCCAAATGCAATCGATGCAATCGCACCTGCTGTATATTCTCCTACACCTTTAAGAGATAATAGTTTTGAATAATCTGCCGGAATTTCCCCATCAAACTCCTGCATCACCTGGAGTGCAGCAGCCTTTAAATTTCTTGCTCGATTATAATAACCAAGCCCTTCCCACAACTTCATAAGTTCTTCATCTGGAACTTCAGATAATGCCTTCACATCCGGCAGCGCTTCCATCCAACGGTCATAATATTTTTTCACCGCTTCTACTCTGGTCTGTTGCAGCATAATCTCTGAAATCCACACATGATATGGCGTTGGCTCACTTCTCCATGGTAAAATTCTTGCATTATAATCATACCAATCCAGTAAAACCTCGCCAATTCCTGTCGGTGCTACCTGTAACGGAACACAAATTTCCTTCCACGCTCTTGTAAGTTTCTCTACAGAAAAAGCTGCATTAGCCGGACTGGTTGAAGGCAGCTTTACCGCCTTTCTACCCGTTTCCTTCTCCTGATACTTTCTATAGTACTCATACGACTTTGCGCCATTACAAAATATTTGTTTAATATCTGCATTCTCTAATATTTCAGATAAATCATTCGGAACCACATTACGAATACTGCTATCCGATGAACCGATAATATCACAACTGTGGATAACATCCCATACAGCTACATGATTTTTATGAAGAAATTCTCTTTTCTCCTCTATCGTTTCCGGTTTATTCTCAGAAAAAATACCTGCTAAAAGCTTCCAGAAACGATTCTGCGGATGCCCGTAAAAAAATGCCTCTTCTCTGGATTTTACCGATGGAAAACTTCCCAATATCAAAATCTTTGAATCTTTATCATACAGAGGCGGTATCGGATGTACAATCTTTTGTCTCTTTGTCTCATCTAGTTTCATAATAAAATATTTTCCTTTTCTCTAGCAACAACTCATAATCTTACCTTCGTTAGTATACCATAAAACTCGAATCTCATATATCTATTATGTAGCTTATATATTCAAGAATGCCCCACTGATACTGATTTGTTGCTCGCCATATACAAAGATGGGAGTCATCTCACATCTGATATAATCTGCAATCAAAAAAACAGAAAAAGAACTATCACATCAAGATTCTTTTATATAAAATACAGAAATACTTTCTATTAAGAAATCTATATTCTATATAAAATCATCCGATTGCAATAGCTCCTTTTCTATCTTAATCTATCCTAATATCTCTTAATCTACCTTTATCTATTCTTATGTATTTTATCTATTCTTCTATAATCCTCTGTATTCTTCTTTATCCTTCCTTATCCTCTTTTATTTCGGTACCTCTATACTTTATTTTCTTCTTTTATAACACTTTTTATTCTCTACAGACATATCAAACATATCCTGACTAAAAAATCTCATACTCTTTTCCATGCTTTTCAAGCCAGGTACGACATTCTCTATATTCTGGCATAACCTTTTCCATCTCATTCCAGAACTTACCTGAATGGTTCATAACCTTTAAATGTGTCAACTCATGTACAATAATATATTCTATAATTTCCATCGGGAGCATCGCCAGCTTCCAGTCAAACTTAAGATTATGCTTTCTGTTACAGCTTCCCCATAAAGTCAGCTGATTTTTAATTTCGATATTCTGATAAGAAAGTCTTGGTCTTCGAAGTGCCAACTGCCGATTCTGACCAGTTATCATCACCTGATTATACTCAAGCCCCATCTTCGCAGCAAACTCTTCCACTTTTTTCTTAACAATAACCGCTGCACACTTTTTATAATAACGAACTATACAATATCTTAAAAACTCCTGACTATCATTATCCGTCTTAATAATCAAATGTTTTCCCTGTTCCTTCTTATCTTCCATATAAATCTTCGTCTCTTCTCTGTCAAAATCCGACAGATACTTTATTCTCAGAAGAACATCCGTCTTCCCAAGAAACGGAAGATACAAACCTGCTCTATAAACTATTCTTCCTTCTTCTAAATCAAGTGTAATTGGAAGCATCTGATGATTTCGGACTTTCTTCTTCTCATACTCCTGAAAAATAATCGTCTCATTCAGACGAACATATCTCTCAATCATCTCTCGACTCATTCCGACCGGAACCTTCATATCTATAGATAGATCATTGTGAATGATGAAGTCTACATATCTTGAATTCACACTGATAACATTTACATATAAATCTCCTGAGTCCTGATGAATTCTAATTTTAGACACGAGACTCCCCCTTTCTTCCGACAACTACAAATATTTTTCCTGTTATTTAATAGTATAGCGCGTTTTTTTATCTCTTTCAACTACTTTAACCAAAATATAAATCTTTTAATGTTTTTGTAATTTATCTCAGCTTACGCTGACCAGAATCACGCGCCAAGTCTCGCGGTGGCTCGACTTGAATAAAAAATAAAAAGCCCAGACCCAAACAAATATTTTATATTTGCTATGGTCTGGACTTTTTATTTTATCTGTCACGCCTGATGGCAGTATCTTATTCTACTGTGTAAGGCATTAAGGATACGTGTCTTGCTCTCTTGATTGCTACTGTAAGAGCGCGCTGATGTTTTGCACAGTTTCCTGTGATTCTTCTAGGTAAGATCTTACCTCTTTCAGATACGTATCTTTTTAATTTATTTACATCTTTATAATCGATTACTGCATTTTTATCTGCACAGAAAATGCAGACTTTCTTTCTTCTGCGGCCACCTCTTCTTCTCATTGGAGCATCGCCACGATCTTTGCTATATGCCATTGATATTACCTCCTAAAATTCCTTAACTCTAAATAAAAGGCAGTTCTTCTTCAATTCCTTCCGGAATTGTCATAAATCCATCGCTCACTGCCTCACTTGGGGCTGGACGGCTTGTTGGTGCAGGTGCAACCTGTGGCTCTGGAGCATTCGCATATCCTCCCTGCTGCTGATATCCACCTGTGTAGCTGGATGCAGCTGCCTTACTCTCTGCAAAATCCTGTTCTTCAACAACAACATCTGTTGTATAAACCTTAACACCGTCACGATTGGTATAACTACCTGTCTGAATTCTTCCGGAAATGACAATCTTTGTACCCTGTTTCATGTACTTCTCAGCAAATTCTCCCTGTCTGCCAAAAGCAACACAGTTGATAAAATCTGCGTCATATTCACCGTTTGAATTTTTGAATCGTCGTGTTACTGCTATTGAAAATCTCGCAAGCGAAACGCCGTTCGGAGTTTGACGCATTTCGACGTCATGTGTAAGACGTCCTATTAGTTCTACCTTATTCACGATTTTCACCTCCCCTCAATGTGATATTTTCATTCATTGACTATCACCCTCTTTAATTTAATAATAGAAACAACGGCAACTCAAATGTCACCGTTAATATCCTACCTATTCTTCATATTGCGAACTGCCACAACCTAAAATCAACATAAATATCGGTCGTAGTAGAACTAAACCAACTGTATATCCTGCTCCATGCCCA
>OGOS01002017.1_pt1 | contig 11704 bp, 7 predicted proteins | sample 1552701 | NCBI WGS metagenome assembly OGOS01 (sample SAMEA2580128, study PRJEB22360) | human gut metagenome | biome: human gut; feature: human-associated habitat; material: faeces | place: Denmark | collected 2008/2010
TGCGACCTGGTCGACGAGGGCGTTATCGACGAAAAGACCGCTGTTCTGCGCGTCGCTCCCGGGCAGCTGGACCAGCTGCTGCATCCGCAGATTGCGAAGGATGCCAAGAAGAACGTCATTGCCAAGGGCCTGAACGCTTCCCCCGGCGCTGCTGTGGGCGAGGCCGTCTTTAGTTCCGCCGATGCTGCGGCTGCTGCCGAGGAAGGCCGCAAGACGGTTCTGGTCCGCTGGGAGACCACGCCCGACGACCTGTCCGGCATGATTGCCTCCGAGGGCATTCTGACCAGCCACGGTGGCAAGACGTCCCATGCAGCCGTTATCGCGCGCGGCATGGGCGCTCCCTGCGTCTGCGGCGTTGAGGCTCTGAAGATCGATGCCGAAAAGAAGCAGGCTACCGTCGCCGGCACGGACATCGTTATCAAGGAAGGTGACATCATCTCCATTGACGGCATGACCGGCGAGGTTATGCTGGGTGCCGTCGACCTGGTGCAGCCCGAGATGACCGGCGATCTGGGCAAGCTCCTTGCCTGGGCGGACAAGTATCGCACGCTGGGAGTTCGCGCCAACGCAGACAATCCGGCCGACGCAAAGCTGTCCCGCGACATGGGTGCCGAGGGCATCGGCCTGTGCCGTACGGAGCATATGTTCCTGGGCGACCGCAAGCAGATCGTGGCCGACATGATCCTGTCCGAGAAGGGCAGCGACGAATACCGCGAGGCGTTGGACAAGCTGTACAACGCGCAGCAGGGCGACTACTACGAGATGCTGAAGGCCATGGACGGCATGCCCGTCATCATCCGCCTGCTCGATCCGCCGCTGCATGAGTTCCTGCCCGCGCCGCGCGACCTTGCCATCAAGGTTGCCGTGGGCGAGGCCCAGGGCAAGGACATGACCGAGACCAAGAAGCTTTTGGCTGCTGCGGACAACATGGCCGAGATGAACCCCATGCTGGGTCTGCGCGGCTGCCGTCTGGGCATTGTGATGCCCGGCCTGTCCCAGATGCAGGTGCGCGCCATCGCCACTGCTACGGCGAAGCTGGTCAAGGAGGGCTTCAACCCCCGTCCCGAGGTCATGATTCCGCTGGTGTCCATGGAAAACGAGCTGAAGTACGTTCGCAACGAGGCGGAGACCGCCATCAAGGAAGTCGAGGAACGCGACGGCGTGGACCTGTCCTTCATCGAGATCGGCACTATGATCGAGCTGCCGCGCGCTGCCGTCACCGCCGACGAGATCGCCAAGGAAGCCGACTTCTTCAGCTTCGGCACGAATGACTTGACCCAGACCACGTTCGGCTTCAGCCGCGATGACGTCGAGGGCAAGTTCTTCAAGGATTACCAGAACCTGAAGATTATGAAGACGAACCCGTTTGCCACCGTCGACGATGGTGTTGTGAAGCTGATCGACATCGCCGTCAAGGGCGGTCGCGCCACGAACCCGGATCTGACGCTGGGTGTCTGCGGCGAGCACGGCGGCGATCCGGACTCCATCAAGAAGTTCAACAAGGTGGGTCTGGATTACGTCAGCTGCTCCCCGTATCGCGTGCCGGTTGCCCGTCTGGCAGCTGCCCATGCGGCCTTGACGCAGGAGAAGTAATCTCCCTTATTTTATCGGAGCTCTTCGGACGGTCTGTGCTTCTGCATGGGCCGTCTTTTGTTTCGGTAGCTGCCGTCCGGTTCGCGCAGGTATCCGGGAGCTGGGGTAATGCTACGATGGCGGAAGGGCGAAAACAGGAAGGGGCCGCAATGTTCAGCAAGTTGGTTGCAGTGGAACCGGTGAATCTGACGCTCGAGGCGCGTGAGCGCTTGTCTGATTTTGCACAGACGGTGGTTTACTACGATACGCTTCCCGAAGGCGATGCAGACCTTATCGAACGCATCGGCCAAGCTGATGCCGTCCTTGTCAGCTACACTACGGAAATCGACGATGCTGTCTTGCGGGCAGCACCGAACCTGCGGTATGTCGGCATGTGCTGCAGCCTGTATTCCGAGGAAAGCGCGAACGTGGATATCGCGACTGCCCGGAAGCTTGGCATCACCGTTACCGGCGTGCGGGACTATGGCGACACGGGCGTGGTGGAATTCGTCATCAGCGAGCTGGTGCGCTATCTGCATGGTTTCGGCAAAACGCAGTGGCGACCCGGCGAGCAGCGAGAGATCGCGTCGCTGGATTGCGGGATCATCGGCATGGGCACCACCGGTTCGCTTGTTGCGGAAGCGCTGCGGTTTTTCGGCGCCAGCGTATGCTATTACAGCCGCACGCGGAAGCCGGCTATGGAGGAACGCGGGTTCCCGTACCGTCCGCTCTCGGAGCTGCTGGAAGGCTCGGATGCTGTATTCACGTGCCTGAATAAGGGCGTCGTGCTGCTGGGGGACAAGGAATTCGAGCTGCTGGGTCGTGGGAAGATGTTGTTCAACACGTCTATTGCGCCCGGTCATGATGGGGGTGCGCTGGAACGCTGGCTGGATTTGGGAGCGGCGGCGGAATCTGCAGGAGGCTATGCTAACGCGTTCTTCTGCGATACGGAAGCCGCGCTGGGAAGCCCCGTTCAGACGGCGCGGCTGCTGTCCAGCCCGTATGTGCACTGCGTGCGAAAATCGGCCGGCAGCACGGCAGAGGCGAAGGTCCGCCTGGGGCGGAAGGTTCTAGCGAATATCGCCGCGTATTTGGAACGTGCCGAATAGCGAGGCGGTTGCAGGGCGGCAGCTTGCCGGTTGCCGCCCTCTACGCAGCCTGCGCTTGTCATCGTCCGTGGTGGGCTTTTCCCGCATACGAAATACAAGCAGGATGAGCGGGCATTCACGTAGAATTCCCGTGAGAGCTTGCAAATTGAATGTGATTGCATAGAATAGATATCCATCATCTGGGGTGGTATATCCGGGATGAGTACCTTGACAGGAAGACCCGAATGTCATGCGTTGCGTCTGCATAAAGCCATCGCATCGCGTGTTGTTCGCTTCTCCGATCGTCCGGCGCCAATGTTTTCGCGCTGCATTATCGGGGGCGACTGGTTTCGACATGGTAGGTTCAAACCAAGGAGCAGGTCGTGGTCTCCTCACCACGTTAAACAGGGGTGCCGTCAAATTTAATTGACAAGAAATACACTTCTGAGCCTCTGGCTCTCGCTGCTTAATTTTATATAGCAGCCCGTCAATGCGGGGTATTCTCCCGGCTTCGCTGCGACGTCATTTCAGGGAGATGCTTCCGGGCACGTAGTCGGTATGGTCCGGATTAAGCTTGAACCGGCTGGATGCGTTTCCGCGGGCCGCTGTGCCTTCGCGCATCAAGATCAGAACAGCGGACAAGCCTGTAGCGTCTTGGCGGGAATCTAGTATGGACCGGAGTTCGATTCTCCGCGCCTCCACCAAACAAGTAGCCGTCTGCTGCCTGCAACTATGCAAGGTGGGAGACGGTTTTTTGTATCTGCAAGTTCCTGCGCGGCCTGCCGGGAAAAGGCCGGCTCCTTGTTGTCTTGCAATCGCGCAGAGCTTCAGGACATTCGAAAAACGAAAAGCCGCGGTGTTGATGCCGCGGCTTTTCCTCTCTTGTCCGAAAACGTTAGCGGAGCGTCTTCGGGATAACCTCAGACGCTAGTTTTTCCGAAGCATGCGACGAAGGGCCACCGCAATGATGCCGCCCGCCGCACCCATCAACGCCAGCAGGGATCCGATGGTAAGGGTGCTCGAATCGCCCAGTGCGGGAACCGCGTTCGTTGCAGCGGTGTGCGTCTGGGCAGGCATATCGCTTGAGGCAACAGGGGCGCTAACCGTACGGGCACTCGAAACGGGATGATTTTCCATAGCGCTGGGTCCGTTCTGATCCGTCTGATGGGAAGCATTCTCGGACGGCTGTATCGGATGATTGCTAGGTTGACCATCCGGCTTGTCGGTGCCGTGCTCATGCGGCTTTTCGGGAGCAGTCTTGGGTGTGACTTCCGTGAATTGCATGGTCGCCATCACGTTGTCGCCCGCAGCGTTCACATCCTTGCCATCAGCGTCTTGTATTGCTCCCCATACGTACGAGACGTTGCCCTTGATGCGGTTATGCCCGACGTCGGCTTTTACATAGCCGACCAGCGTGCCGTTGAGGGGTCCCTCAGTGGTAGTAGTGGTCTCCTTGTCGGTCTCCGTCGTAGTGGCGTTGCCCGTTGCGGAATGGAACAGCACATCTTTAAGGACAAGGCTGATGTTCTGGGCGGAAGAGCTGATGAGTTGCTCGAAGTTGCCGAATGTGCTGGTGTCGTACGTGCTACCGTATTCGGCATCCTTGTGATTGAAATTCTCCATGACGTTGCCGTCGCCGTAGAGCGTCTTGTTGGAACCGTCATACGTGGAATGCTGCGGGGTCATGTGCGTCAGGTCCAAGTCCATGGCGACGATGACCTTATCCTTTGCGAATGAGGATTTGCTGTAGTTGATGCGGAAGATCAGCGGCTTGCCATCGGCGGACGCCAGCACATAGTGCGCCTGTGCGTCTTCGAGTGTGGTGGGCACGTAGAATTCGCCGTTCAGGTCGTTGCCGAAGGTGAATATCGAGCGAAGGCCCGTTTCCAGGTTGTTTACATACACAGCCTTCGCAGCATCCGGGCCGCGGAAGCTTTCGTTCAGCAGGCTGGCGGAGTTCTTGATGGACGTGTGGATGGCAGTTACATCGAGATCGGCCTTCACATCGTATTTCGATCCCTTCACTACGTTGTGCGCGGCATTCTTCGTGGTGTCGTGAGTGCCGTCATCGTTCTTGATGGAAAGGTCGCCCTTTACCGTCAAGTCGCCGGTCTTGATCTTTCCGAACTCGGTGCCGCTGAAGTCTGAAGATACCTCGCTCAGCGCCTTTCCGCTCTTGGCATCGTCGGCCGTAATCGTTGCCGTGCTGTTTGCAAGAGGGATATCCGTGCCAAAAATGGACATATTCGCTTTATAGGAGATATCGGTACCCTGTTTATCGTCAGACGGTACAACAGTATCAACATTGTTTGGAGCCGTCGTGCTCGCGTCGACAGCAGGCTCTTTGATGTTGCTCGGGGCCTTTGCAGCGCTATTGCCCGTGTTGACGGCGCTCGTGTCGGCAGCGCTCGTGTCGGCAGCGCCGGCAGGCGCTTCGATAGCGGATGCCTGGGATGCGGCGTTCGCATCGTCGGCAAGGGCAATGGCGGGAGTCAGGTTTCCCGCAAGCATCAGCGAAAGCGCCACGGCGCCTGCTTTTGATTTTAATTGCATAGTAATCGGAGGTCCCTTCTCGCGATTCTCTTGCAGAGAAATGCGCGATACCGCAAATAAACCAATGAGAACCAACAATTTAACATCTCATGCATAACATTTCATGACCGAATGGTAATACAAAATAGGAATAGTGTCGAAATCAGATGGATGTCCTTTTCTCGAAAGCGCGACTGCCGCTTACAGTCTTTCTTGCTGTGAATATGCACGAGAACGCAGTGCGGGGTCTGGGTGTTCTGGCCTCTGTACCTTGGGAATCATCTGCGCAGATAAGCGATCCTCCGCCTTCTGCGACGCATCGGGTGTGTTATCGTAGCTGGTATCATCATGTATGAGATTAAGCGGAAACACCAGGGATGGGTTTACGCGTGGCAATGATCGGGTTGCGCCCGATCGCATTCGTAATAGGAGGATGTATGTCGCACGCATCACAGATGCCGGAGGTCAACGGGTTGTTCGATAGGCCGTGCTTTCCTGAAGAGACGCTTGTCCTTACCGATGCCGGATTGAAGCCCATAGAGGACATTGAGATCAACGACATGGTGCTGACGCATATGAACCGCTTCCGTCGCGTTCGCGCAGTGGATTCCCATAAGGCCGACACTGTTCTGCTGAGCGGTTACGGGCACCATGGTCTGGAGTGCACCCCAAACCATCCATTTTATGCCATCAAAGACGCGGATTCCCAGCCCGAATGGGTGGATGCGGAGCATATGGTGGGGTACTGCTGGGCCAATGTCGCAGAAGTGCCCGAGGAGGATGTTCCTCCTATGAACTTCGACGCGTATCCCACGGCGGATCGCGAGGTGCTGAAGGGCTTCACGTCCGTGTTCTTCTATTTCGTGGGCCAGTATTTGGGCGCCGGCAAACTGGTCACCGTGGCGCCAGAATCCGAAGGATCCGTGTACAAAATGATCAAGATTCGCTGTCCGTACAGCATGCAGGATCATGCGCGCCGTTTCTTGGATATGTTCGGTATCAAGTACACCATCATGAACGAGCGCTCGTCGTGTGAGTTCATCATCTCCGCCGCCGTCCTATACGATTGGCTGAGCAAATATTTTGGTGACGACGCCACCACGAAGACGCTGCCGACGTTCGTGTTCGGCATTCCGGAACGACGCCGCCGCGCGCTGCTGGAGGGCTATGTGGATGCGCGTCGCCCGTACTACGAGCCCGTCACGTTGGCGAATCGCCGTCATGAGCTGTCTGCCGCCGCATCGAAGAAACTTGCCATCGGCATGAAAATCCTGGCCGGCACGGTGGGTATCCCCACGGACGTGGGATACGTGAACCTGCGCCACCATCGCCGCATCGTCGAGAGCCCGACGTCAAATCCTATGCCGTTCTATCAAAACGTATATGCGAACGATGGTGAAGTGGACCAGGTGAAATTCGAGGACGGAAAATGGTTCGGCCGCGTGGAGGAGAAACTGCCCGGCGCACATCATCAGACGGTCTACAGCCTCGACGTGGAGGAAGACGATTCCTACACGGCCGATGGCATCGTGGTGCATAACTGCGCGTTGGTTCGCTAACGCGGTATTGCGCGCGTGTTTGCCCGATTTCCGGCTCGACGCGCGTCCGTTTCCTCCCCGAAAAACCTATGCAAGGGCCTGCATACAAGCGGGCCCTTCTATTTGATATCGCGAATGGTTACCTATTTGCGTTATCATGGATTCGCAAGAGGTTCGCAGTAAAATCGGCTGCTCAACAAGGCAGTCTTTACGAAAGGAGCTTGCTCTATGAAAACGAAGTTGACCGAACTGCTCGGCATCGAATATCCCATCATCCAGGGTGCCATGGCCCACATCACGGACGGCGCGTTCGCTGGCGCTGTGAGCGAGGCGGGCGGCCTGGGTGTCATCCAGTCCGGATTCGATGTGCCCGAAGTGGTGCGCACGAACATCAGCAAGGCGCGCAGCATCACGGATAAGCCGTTCGCCGTGAACCTGATCATGGAATCCGACTATGTCGAGGACAATGCCAAGGTCGTCATCGAAGAGCACGTTCCCGTAGTCACCATCTCCGCCGGTAAGCCGGACGCCATCGTTCCAATGCTGGTCAGCGCTGGCGTGAAGGTCATCGTTCTGGTTCCGCATGTTCGTGCTGCGAAGAAAATGCAGGACATGGGCGTGTCCGCCGTTATCGCCGAGGGCTTGGAAGGCGGCGGTCATATCGGCCGCGAGACCACGATGCCGTTCGTGCTCCCGGTTGCGGCAGCCGTCGATATCCCCGTTATCGCCGCTGGCGGCATCGCGGACGGCCATGGCTTTGTGGCAGCGCTCGCCCTTGGTGCCTGCGGTGTTCAGATGGGCACGGCATTCCTGGCAACGGAGGAATGCCCCATCAGCGATGTGTACAAGCAACTGATTCTGGATTCCGACGATACGTCCTCGCGCCTGACCGGCCAGCCCGGCGGCAAGCAGGTACGCTGCATTGAGAATCCGTTCACGCGCGGGTATTGGAATCTGTTCTACCGCGGTGCTTCGGATGCGGCGCTGGATGCGTACTGCACCGGCTCTATCGGACGTGCGAAACGCGGCGATCTGCAGGAGGGTGCATTCTCTGCTGGAATGATTTCTGGTCTGATTAAGGAAATCAAGCCGGTGAAGCAGCTGCTCGAGGACACCATGACGGATGCAGATGCTGTCTACAAGGAGTTGAAGGGCATCTTCGAATAGGGCCAAAACCTATTGAAACATTGCGGCGAACGCAGTTTTTTGCGGGCTGTCTTCGCTGTCCAGGAGCGTCCTCACCGTACGGAACGGGGAGGACGCTTTGCTGCGCATGCACGTTTCCGATATCGGCAAGGTGCGGTATCATGCTTTGAGCGGGTTTCGTTCGATGCCCTGATTTTGCATGAAAGCGGCTCGCAGGCAAGACGGCAGAGGAAGGTGAGGAGCACGGACCGAGTGGAATCTTCGGATGATTGCAGCGTTTGCGCCGTTTCGGCTGACGCTTCATCTGCCTCCGGCAATCCTGCTGACACGTCTCGCCTTTCCAAGGTGGTTGCAGCTCCGCCGAAGAAGCATCTTGCGGTGGTGACCATGGGGGTGAAGCTGGGCGATGAGACCCGGGGCTACACGCGCTTTCGCTTCCTGTCCGGTTTCCTGGTGCAGCACGGCTTCGAAGTTGACCTGATCACCTCTTCGTTCCAGCATTGGGAAAAGCGGCAGCGCGATACGTCGAAGGCATGTTACCGCGATTTGCCGTACCGCGTGGCGTTTATCGACGAGCCGGGTTATACCCGTAATCTGGATATGAAACGCATCCGCAGCCATGCCGTTGCGGCAAAGAACATGCGCGATTATTTCCGCACGCATGCAGGCGAATACGACCTCATCTATTGCGAGATACCCCCGAACGATGTTGCCCGTGCTTGTGCGGAAGCAGCGAAGGAACAGGGCATTCCGTTCGTAGCGGATATCAATGACCTTTGGCCCGAGGCCATGCGTATGGTCTTCAACGCTCCGATTGTCTCCAGCGTGCTGTACCATCCGTTTGCACGCGATGCGCATATCGTATACAACCTGCTGACGGCAGCGGTGGGCACGTCCGACGAGTATGCCGCGCGCCCTGCCGCCGATCGCACGCGGCCGTATCCGAAAGAGACCGTGTATGTGGGAAACGATCTTGCGGCATTCGATGCGGGCGTGGCTGCGCATGCGGACGAAGTGGACAAGCCGCAGGACCAGATCTGGGCAATCTATACGGGTACGTTGGGAGCCAGCTACGACCTGGATACGCTTATCTGCGCGTCCGTCCCGACGAAGCAGGCCGTGCCCGGCTTCCGCGTGAAGATCCTGGGAGACGGTCCCGATCGCGAGAAGCTGCAGAAGCGGGCCTCAGATCTGCATGCGCCAGTGGATTTCCTGGGCTACGTGGACTACCCGGTCATGGCGGCCTACCTGTCGAAGGCCGATATCACGGTGAATTCCCTGGTTAAGGAAGCGCCGCAGTCCATCGTGACGAAGATCGGCGATTACCTGGCGGCCGGCAAGCCCCTGGTGAACACCGGTTCCAGCTTGGAGTTCCGCACAAAGGTGGACGCTGACGGATTCGGCGTGAATGTGGAAGCCGAGGATACGCGGGCTTTGGCGGACGCGCTCATCTGGCTGGCAAAGGCAAAGGATCAGCGGAAGATAATGGGTGTGCGCGCGCGGCGGATAGCCGAGCAGCAATTCGATCAGCCGCACTCCTACCTGAAGATCGTCAATCTGATACGCTCGCTCATATAAACGGGGCATGTACCGTGCATTGCAACAGGGCGAACAGGAAGTTGCCGATGAGGGAAATGCATGGAACGCCTCTGGCACACATTACGATTGGAAGCGCAAGAAATGACTGAAACCACCGGAAACCGACGCAGCATCCCGTTCTCTCCGCCTGACATCACGGAACGCGAGATAGCCGCGGTTGCTGAGGCCATGCGTAGCGGTTGGATTACCACCGGCCCTCGGACGAAGCGCTTCGAAGCGCAGCTGAAGGACTTCATGCAGGCGCAGGGCGTAGCGGCCTTCGCATCCGCCACACACGCTGCTGAGAACTGCCTGCGCGGTTTGGGTATCGGGCCCGGTGACGAGGTCATCGTGCCCGCCTATACGTACACGGCATCTGCATCTGTCATATGCCATGTGGGCGCAACGCCGGTGATGGTGGATATCCTGCCCGATACGTACGAGCTTGACTACAACGCCGTGGAACGTGCCATCACGCCGCATACGAAGGCGGTCATCCCCGTCGACCTGGGCGGCGTCATGTGCGATTACGACCGCCTGTACGACGTATTGGAACGCAAGCGCGGTCTATGGCACCCGACGACAGGTATCCAATCCTGTTTCGACCGTGTAATTGTGGTAGCGGATGCCGCCCATGCCTGCGGCGCCACGTACCATGGGCGTCCTGCGGGCAGCGTGGCGGATTTCACCTCGTTCTCGTTCCATGCGGTGAAGAATCTGACCACTGCCGAGGGCGGTGCCCTTGCCTGGCGCGACAACGGGTTCGATTCCGACGAGTTCTACCACCAGATGATGCTCTGGTCGCTTCACGGTCAGGACAAGGACGCCCTTTCGAAGACGAAGGCGGGCGCGTGGGAATACGACGTGGTATTCCCCGGCTATAAATCGAATATGCCCGATATCATGGCGGCCATCGGCTTGGTGCAGCTCGACCGTTATCCGGATCTGCTCGCCCGCAGGCGGGCGCTTGTGGCGCGCTATGAGCGCAACTTGGCAGATGCGCCCGTCCAGCTGGTGCGGCACTATACGGACCGCGGTAATTCCTCGGGGCATCTGATGCTTACGCGTATCGACGGCGCCGCGCCGGCTCAGCGCAATGCGGTGATCGACGCCTTGGCGGAGCGCGGCGTTGCCTCGAACGTGCATTACAAGCCGCTGCCGCTTCTGACGGCGTACCGCAACCTCGGGTTCAAGATCGAGGACTATCCGAACGCGTATGCGCAGTTTGCGAACGAGGTTACGCTCCCGCTGCATACGAAGCTGACGGATGAGGATGTGGATTACGTCTGCGATGCGTATCGCGATGCCATCCGCCAGGTGATGGGGCGCTAGGAACCGCAGTATGTACGTTCGTTTCGGAAAGAGGATCCTGGACATCCTGATCGGCATCATCGCCTTGCCCATCCTGCTGATCATGATTGTGATCTTCGGGCCGGCTATTTGGTTGGAGGACCGAGGTCCTATCTTCTACAACGCTCCGCGCATGGGGAAGGACTACGTGCCGTACAAAATGTACAAATTCCGCTCCATGAAGGTGGACGCCCCTGATCTGGTCATGGAGGACGGGTCCACGTACAACGGTGCGGACGACCCGCGTATGACTCGGGTGGGCGCATTCATGCGCAGGACGTCGCTGGACGAATTCCCGCAGTTCCTGAATGTGCTCATCGGCAATATGTCCGTTATCGGACCTCGACCGGACCTGGAACGCGAGACGCTGCTATACCAGGGGAATGAGGGCGAGAAGCTGACGGTCAAACCGGGCATAACCGGTTATGCGGCCGTATACGGCCGTAATGCGATTCCCTGGCACGATCGTTTGAAGATGGATGTCTATTACGTGCATCACATCTCATTTTGCCTGGATGTGAAGATCTTCTTCCGCACGTTTTCCACCATCTTCAGTCAAGAGGGCATATATGTGGCAGACAGCGAATCGGCGGGGAAGGCCGTGTCGGACAGCACACGACAAACAGGCTGTCCCGATACGGCCGATGAAGCTGCGGAGCACGAAACCATCGCAAGCGATGCGGTCGAAAACGGCGATGTCCCATCCGCTGCGCAGGCCGGTACTTCGACCGATTATGCGGCCCAGAATATGACTGCTCCGCGCTAGCGTCTGTCCGGAATCCGGTAGGTCCGGGAACCGGTGCCGCCTGTCTTTGCACAGAGAACCAGGTTGGCGCGCATCTCGGCCATTCCCGCCGCGGCTTGCGGCAGGAGGCAACCAGCCGCCACCAACGAAGTGCA
>OGOS01002021.1_pt1 | contig 11695 bp, 11 predicted proteins | sample 1552701 | NCBI WGS metagenome assembly OGOS01 (sample SAMEA2580128, study PRJEB22360) | human gut metagenome | biome: human gut; feature: human-associated habitat; material: faeces | place: Denmark | collected 2008/2010
TCTCCTCATCGCGAGGAGCCGCCGGTGCCCTCCGGCTACGACAGCCGTATCAAGAGCGATGTGTTTGCAAAAGTCGCTGCGGGTGTGTTTGCAGCGAATGGCGTTAAGGTCAATATTTGGCCTGTCCTAATGCCGGTTCCGACCGTGTCTTTTGCAACCCGTTATCTGCACACCTCTGCCGGTGTCATGGTGACCGCATCTCACAATCCCAGCAAGTACAATGGCTACAAGGTCTATGGCGCAGACGGCTGCCAGATCACTACCGAAGCCGCTGCTGAGATTCTGACTGAAATTGAGAAGCTGGATATCTTTGCCGACGTCAAGAACAGTGACTTTGAAGCAGGCATGGCAAACGGCAGCATCCAGTATATTCCGGACGAAGTCTACACTGTATTCGTGGAGCAGGTTAAGAGTCAGTCGGTTCTGTTTGGTGAAGAGGTTAATAAAGATGTAGCCATCGTGTACAGCCCGCTGAACGGCACTGGTCTGAAACCTGTGACCCGTACCTTAAAAGAAATGGGATACACCAACATCACCGTGGTCAAGGAGCAGGAGCAGCCGGACGGCAACTTCCCGACCTGTCCGTACCCCAACCCGGAAATCAAGGAAGCCATGGCACTGGGCATGGAGTATGCCAAGAAGTGTAATGCTGACTTGTTGCTGGCGACTGATCCCGACTGCGACCGTGTGGGCATTGCCGTCAAGAACAAGGCAGGGGAGTATGAGCTGCTGACCGGCAACCAGACCGGTATGCTGCTGGATTATATCTGCAGCCAGCGTGTCAAGCACGGCAAGATGCCGGCAGACCCCGTCATGGTCAAGACGATCGTCACCATGGATATGGGCGAGCAGATCGCAACTCACTATGGCCTGCGCACCATCAATGTGCTGACCGGTTTCAAGTTCATCGGTGAGCAGATCGGCAAGCTGGAACAGCAGGGCAGGGCCGACAGCTATGTGTTCGGCTTCGAGGAAAGCTATGGCTACCTGACCGGCTCTTACGTCCGCGACAAGGACGGTGTGGACGGCGCCTATATGATCTGCGAAATGTTCAGCTACTATGCGACCAAGGGTATCAGCCTGCTGGACAAGCTGGAAGAGCTGTACAAGATCTATGGTTACTGCCTGAACACTCTGCACAGCTATGAGTTCGACGGCAGTGCCGGTTTTGCCAAGATGCAGAGTATCATGCAGGCGTTCAGGGGTGATATCAAGGAATTTGGCGGCAAGAAGGTCGTGAAGCTGCTGGACTACGCTCCCGGTCTGGATGGCCTGCCTAAGTCCGATGTGCTCAAGTTTTTACTGGAAGATAATTGCTCCATTGTGGTGCGTCCTTCCGGTACCGAGCCGAAACTCAAGACCTATATCTCTGTCAGCGCAGAGAATAAAGAAGCCGCCGAAAAGGTGGAAGCAGCGATCTGTAAAAGCGCGGAAGAGTTCTTGAAGTAAAGATAGAGGAGAAAAAATTATGAATATTATTTTACTTTCCGGTGGTTCTGGTAAGCGTCTTTGGCCCCTTTCCAATGATGTACGCAGCAAGCAGTTTATCAAGCTGTTTAAGAATAATGATGGGTATGAGTCTATGGTGCAGCGTGTGTATCGCCAGGTCACCACGGTAGATGCTGATGCAAAGATTACTATTGCAACGAGCAAATCGCAGGCAAGTGCCATCAAGAATCAGTTAGGTGAAAAGGCTTCTATTTGTGTAGAGCCATGCCGCCGCGATACCTTCCCAGCTATCGCGCTGGCTGCTGCCTATCTGCACGATGAACTGGGTGTGGCAGAAAATGAAGCCGTAGTTGTCTGTCCGGTTGACCCTTATGTAGACAATACCTATTACGAAGCTGTCAAAAACCTGCAAGAACTGGCAAAGCAGGGTGGAGCAAACTTGACTCTGATGGGCATTGAGCCGACCTATCCCAGTGAAAAGTATGGTTACATTATCCCTGAAAGTGGCGAAAATGTCAGCAAAGTCAAGGAATTCAAGGAGAAGCCGGATGTGGAAACAGCTAAAAAGTATCTGGCTCAGAGTGCGCTATGGAATGCCGGTATCTTTGCGTTCAAGCTGGGTTATCTGCTGAACAAAGCACACAGCATGATTGACTTTGAGGATTACCGTGATTTGTTCAATAAATATGATACCCTGACCAAGATTAGCTTTGACTATGCAGTGGTTGAGAATGAGTCCAGCATTCAGGTTCTGCGTTACAGCGGCGATTGGAAAGATGTCGGTACTTGGAACATGATGGCCGAAGTCATGGCAGATAAAACTAAAGGCAAGGCCATTTTGGATGAAACCTGCGAGAACACCAATGTGGTGAACGAGCTGAATATTCCCATCCTCTGCATGGGGTGTAAGGATATGATTGTTGCCGCCAGTGGTGATGGAATTTTGATTGCTGATAAAGAACGTAGCGGTTATATGAAGCCCTACGTGGAGAAAATCGAGACAGAAGCAATGTATGCTGAGAAATCTTGGGGTACTTATACAGTCATTGATGTTCAACCGGGTTCTATGACAGTCAAGATTTCCATGAGAGCTGGTGAGCATATGACCTACCATATGCATAATTACCGCGAGGAAGTTTGGACGATCGTTTCAGGTAAAGGCAAGGCAATTGTAGATGGCATGGAACAGGTGTTACGCACGGGTGATGTAATTACTATTGCGGCAGGTTGCAAGCATACAGTGAAGGCTATTACTGCACTTGATATGATTGAAGTTCAGCTTGGCGAGGAGATCAGTGTCGTAGATAAGATTAAATTTCCGATGGAATAAAAAACAGTGGGAGATAGAGTAATGGAAATCATGAAATTGATTCCGACCGGAAAGGATTATCTGTGGGGTGGTACTCGACTTCGGGAAGAATACGGAAAGAAAATAGATTTAACACCGTCGGCAGAAACTTGGGAGTGTTCGGTTCATCAGGACGGCCCCAGCTATGTGGCAAATGGTACATATAAAGGAAAAACACTGGCTGAAGTATTGAAAACACATCCGGAATATCTCGGTACAAAGGTAGAAGATGGTGAACTTCCAGTTTTGGTTAAGTTCATAGATGCCAAGAAAGATTTGTCTGTTCAAGTTCATCCTAATGATGAATACGCAAGAGAACACGAAGGGGATAACGGCAAGACTGAGATGTGGTATGTCATTGATGCTGATGAGGGCGCAAGTCTTATATATGGTTTTCAGCATGAGGTAACTGAGGAAATCCTTCGAAAAGCGGTTGAGACCGGAACACTGGACAAGCATCTGCAAAAGGTCCGAGTTCACAAAGGCGATACATATTTTGTTCCGGCAGGAACGGTACACGGCATCGGGAAGGGTATCCTGGTTGCTGAAATTCAGGAAAGCTCAAACGTGACTTACCGCGTTTATGACTATGACCGTGTGGATAAGAACGGCAAAAAGCGTGAGCTGCATTTTGATAAAGCTGTGCAAGTCATGAATATGAAAGTCGCACAAGATGTGAATCAGAAACCACGAATGGTGAAGTACTATTCTGGCTGTTCTCGTGAGCTACTTTGCCGTTGCAAATATTTTGAAACGGAACGAATCCAAGTCACAAAGGGTTTTGCCTTTTCTGTGATGGACACTTCTTTTCAGGTATTGATGTGCCTGAGCGGATATGGTGAAGTGCAGACAATGGATGCAGAGCAGAAACCAATGCGGTTCAGCAAGGGAGAAACAATGTTTCTGCCGGCTGGGCTGGGCAGATGTCTTGTTGTTGGTGATGCAGAGTTACTTAAAATACGCTGCTAAGTGCAGAGGTATATATTTTTAATGAAAGAAAAGGAGTAAATAAAATGAAAAAGGCTTTAATTACTGGTATTACAGGACAGGACGGATCTTACTTAGCAGAGTTTCTGCTTGAAAAAGGATATGAGGTTCATGGTATCATTCGCCGTGCCTCTGTATCCACAACTGCTCGTATTGATCATATTATGGATAAAATCACAATTCATGAGGGTGATCTTTCGGACTCTTCCAGTATTATCCGCATTGTACTACAGGTAAAGCCGGATGAAATCTACAATCTGGCTGCGCAGTCTCATGTACAGGTGTCTTTTGATGCCGCAGAGTACACAGGTGACGTAGATGCGTTAGGCGTTCTGCGTATTCTGGAAGCTGTTCATACTGCCGGGCTGGAAAAGACCTGCCGGATTTATCAGGCTTCTACTTCTGAACTGTACGGTAAAGTTGAAGAAGTTCCTCAGAACGAAAACACTCCGTTCCATCCATATAGCCCTTACGCAGTTGCTAAGCAGTACGGTTTCTGGATGATGAAGGAGTACCGTGAAGCTTATGGCATGTACTGCTGCAATGGTATTTTGTTCAACCATGAGTCTGAGCGCCGCGGTGATAATTTTGTTACCCGTAAAATCACGCTGGCGGCCGGTCGTATTGCCTGTGGGCTGCAGGATCATTTGGAACTGGGCAATCTTGATTCTCTGCGTGACTGGGGTTATGCAAAAGACTATGTAGAATGTATGTGGCTGATCCTCCAGCAGGATGAACCCGATGATTATGTGATTGCAACTGGTGTGCAGCATACCGTCCGCGAGTTCACCACCCTTGCATTTGCCAATGATGGCATCGAGCTTGAGTGGAAGGGCGAAGGCATGGAGGAAAAGGGCTATGATAAAAAGACCGGCAAGATGCTGGTTTGCGTAAACCCGAAGTGGTATCGCCCGACCGATGTTGTGAACCTGTGGGGCGATCCTACCAAGGCAAAGACCAAGTTGGGTTGGAATCCGCAGAAGACTAGCTATGAGCAGCTTTGCGCAATTATGGCAGAGCATGATCTGCAGTTGGCTAAAAAAGAAGCTGGAATTCAGTAATTAAGAGGGACAGGCAGGCGGTCGATTAGCATAGATGTCTGCCTGTCCATTTTATTATAGAGGTGGAAAAATACATATGAGTAGAGTATTGATTTTTGGAGCAGGTGGCTTTGTTGGAAGTTACCTTTGTAAAGAATTTTTGAATAATGGGTACAAAGTGAGTGGAACCGACAAAGGAGAGGGGTCAGCACTTCCTTCAGAAGTCGATTTCTATAAGACTGATTTAATGCAAGCTGATGAGGTTAAAAAGTTGATTGGTCAAATCCAGCCGGACATCATTGTAAATCTTGCAGCAATCAGCAGTGTTGGTGCTTCCTGGAACATGCCACAGACAACTATGGCAATAAATGTTATCGGTGCATTGAACATTATGGAAGCAGCAAGAAAAAGTGAACAGAAACCAAGGATTCTGTTTGTTGGGTCAAGCGAAGAGTATGTGATTTCGGAGAATCCTTTGGATGAAAATACACAGCTTAATGCAAATAATCCATATGGTATTTCAAAAGTTACACAGGAACAACTTGCAAAACTATACAGAGAACAGTATGGCTTAAAAATTTATTGTGTTCGACCGTTCAACCATACAGGCATAGGGCAGAGAGACACCTTCGTTTTGCCTAGTTTTTGTAAACAGGTAGCGGAAATTGACAAAAGTGGAAAAGATGGAAAAATTCAAGTTGGTAATTTGAAAGTTAAACGAGATTTTAGCCATGTTAAAGATGTTGTACGAGCTTATCGTATGATTGTAGAAAGCGATAACTGTAATCAGATTTACAATGTAGGTTCAGGTAATGCGTACAGTCTTGAAGACATGTTAACATACATTATTGGATTAAGTGATCAGAATATTGAAATTGAAGTGGATCAAAACAGAATCAGACCAACAGATCAGCCGGTAATTTGCTGTGACCGTAGTTTGATAGGAAAAGAATTGGGGTGGGAACCTCAGTATAATGTGTATGACGCTTTAAGAGAAATGTATGAATCTTATAGAAATGGTGGGGAAAATTAATGGCCAGAATAAAATTATTGAATACTTATATTGACAATCTGACCATGCAGGAGGCAGTAGATGCAACAGAAAAATTAATCTGTAAAACTGAGACTGCTTATGTGGTTACACCTAATTTGGATCACATCGTCACGCTAGAAAAAGATTCGGAATTCGCAGAAATATATTCTAATGCAGATTTAATTTTGGCAGATGGAAAACCGTTGATTTGGATTTCTAAGCTTTTGAAAACACCAATAAAGGAAAAAATATCAGGATCTGATTTTTTTCCACAAATGTGTAAAATGTGTGCAGATAAAGGGTATAGTATATTCATTCTTGGTGCTGCGGAGGGGATTGCTGCAAAAGCAGCTAAAAATTTGTGTCAAAAATACAAGGGATTAAAAGTTGTAGGAACATATTCTCCCCCGTTTGGATTTGAAAAAAACGAGAATGAATTAAGAATCATCACAGAAATGATACACAAAGCTAAACCAGATATTTTAGCAGTTTCTCTGGGTTCACCAAAAGGAGAAAAATATATTTATAGAAATTTGAAAGAAAACAGGGTTCCATTGAGTATTTCTATAGGGGCTACCATAGATTTTGAAGCCGGGAATGTAAAACGAGCACCAAAGTGGATGGCTGAGCATGGATTGGAATGGCTTTATAGAATTACACAGGATCCTAAAAGATTAGCAAAACGATATTGGAATGATGCAGTGAAAATCGTTCCAATCATTAGGAAGTATAAATAATGTGGTGAGATATGAAAATATTAATTGATTTAACAGCATTAGCAGATAACTTTTCTGGAATAGAAAGATTTGCCTTATCTATCACGAAAGAACTGATTAAGAATAGTGCAAACCAATGGGTTTTGTTGTTTAAGAATTCTATCCATAAGGACTTCTGTGAAGAACAGGAAAATGTAGAGAAAATTGTGATAAAAGGTGGAAATAAGCTTGTATTTAATCAAGTTGTTCTTCCAGCTAAATTGTCGGCAATCAGAGCGGATAAGTATTTTTTTCCGGCCTTTCCAGCACCGTTTTTCTTTTTTAATAAAAACACGTATAATACCATTCATGACTTGGGATGCTGGGATTGTCCCGGAACTAATAAGAAGCATATGATCTGGTATTTTAAATTGATGTACTGGAAAGCCGCTTTAAATAATAAAAAAATCATTACAGTGTCTGAATTTTCGAAGGAAAGAATTTGTACGATTCTTCATGCGAAACCAGAAAATGTGAGCGTAGTTTATAATGGAATATCCGGAGCATTTAACGCGGAAAAAAGTAGTGCAGATGAATTCAAAAAAGCACAAGAAAAATACTCCTTGCCAGAAAAATATATACTATGCTTATCAACAATGGAACCCAGAAAAAATCTTCGGCTCATGTTAGATGTTTTTGCTTCTTTATACAGTGATGGTGTTGTTGAAGAAGTTGTGTTGGCAGGTAGAAAAGGATGGAAAATGGACGATTTTCTAAAAGGATATAATGCGAAATTCTTGCAACACATTCATTTTACTGGATTTGTAGATGATGAAGATCTGCCAACAATATATTCTGGTGCCAGCTGGTTTGTTTTTCCAACAAAATATGAAGGTTTTGGTATTCCACCGCTTGAATCTATGGCATGCGGGACACCTGTGATTTCGTCCGATGCGGCTTCCATGCCAGAAGTATTAGGAAATTCTGCAATCTATTTTGAAAACAATAGTTTTGATTCGTTGAATCAAAAAGTTAAAATTGCTTTGTCAATGAGTGAAATCGAAAAACAGAAGTTGATTAAACGAGGCTTGCAACAGATAAAAAGGTTTTCTTGGCAAAACGAAGCAGCAAAGTTAAATGAAATTTTCAAAAGGACATGATAAATGAAAGGATAAATAAATGGAACTATTTGATCATAATTCTATACCACATTGGAAAAAGTATTTTTATTATCCCGTTATGCTATTTGGGAACGTTGTAATTAACAAAATTCCAAGTTGCAATATTAGAAAATGGTATGCACAACTTTTGGGAGTAAGAATTGGAAAAAGCTATTTTTAGAAGAGGTGAAATTCTTTTTTCAAAAGGATTGTTAATTGGTAATGATTCCGATATTGGATGGTTTACGTTGTTAGATGCTAGAGGCAGAATAAAAAATAGTAACAATGTAAGTGCTGTTAGCTAAGTAAAACTAATTACTGAAAGCCACGATTTAAATTCGCCTCACTTTGAAGAAGTTTTTAAACTTATTATTGTCAATGATTATGCTTGGATATGTACTGGAGCTATAATTACGCAAGAAGTTGAAGGAGGAAAAGGTGCTGTGGTTGCAGCTGAGTCTGGTGTCACAAAGAATGTTGGAGATTATAAAATAGTTGGTGGATGTCCTGCAAGAATTATAGGTCGTAGGAAACCAGGATTGATTATCACTCTGGAACCGACTTTTTTATATTGATTGGAGAATGATAAAATGAAAAAGTGTGTTTTTGCAGGAGATTGGGTATTAGAGCAAGCGGTCGGTATACAAAGATATACGCTTCAAATTTTATTGGAATTGGATAAAATGCTGTTAGATGGGAGAATCGACCTTGAAATAGAGTTATTAGTTCCTAAAAGTAGTGGATGGAAGAACCCATTTAAGAAGATTACTGTTGTTGAACTAGGAAAAATTGGTTCTAAGGTAGAAAAATATATATGGCAGCAATTAGTTTTTCCAATATATGTGACTAAAAAGAAAGCGATTGGAGTTGATTTAGCAGGTGCTGTTCCCATATGGGGGTGTCGAATTTGTGCACTCCATGATTGTATAAGAGAAATATTTCCTGAAAATTTTGACCGACATAAATTCTACTTAAAAATGTATTATTTTAAGGCTAGATGTGTTGCAAAATCGAGTAAAGTACAAATTGTTACATTGACTCACGATTCAATGAAAGAAGTTCAAAACTATTATCATGTTCCTGATAATAGAATAGACATAGTGTCTTGTGGGTGGGAACATATGAATACCACTACTGAAGATGACTCAATTCTCAATAGATTAGAGTTAAATGATGGATGCGAGTTCTTCTTTTCACTTGGTTCCAAGTATAAACATAAAAATTTCAGATGGATATTAGAATCTGCTAGATACAATCCTAAATACAAATTTGTGATAACTGGAACGGGGGCATTTTCAAATAATGAGAATGAACTTAAGATGGTAGTACCTAAAAATGTTATTTTTACGGGCTATATTACCAATGAGGAAATAAAGTCATTAATGATACATTGTAAAGCTTTGATTCAACCATCTTTATACGAGGGCTTTGGGTTGCCACCATTAGAAGCATTGAGTGTGGGAGCATCCATTGTTGTTTCAAATAAAAGTTGTTTGCCTGAAATATATAAGGGTGTGGCACATTATATTGATCCATATAATTATAATGTTGATCTTGATAAGCTGATGGATGAATCTGTTGATAATCCGAAGATAGTATTGGATGAGTATACATGGGAAAGGGCAGCTGCTCAGCTTTTGAATGTTTTATATAAAGAAGGAAATAGGTGAACGAAGTGAAAAAGAATGATTTGGTTTCAGTAATCGTAACGACCCATAATAGATGCACTCTTATGAAGAGGGCGGTCGAAAGCATACAAAAGCAGTCTTATACATATCTGGAAATAATTATTATAGATGATAATTCTTCGGATGATACCGAAGTGTACGCAAATGAGTTGCTAAAAACCGATGACAGAATTAGGTATATCAAAATTCCGCAAAATGAATCTAAAGGAGGAAACTATGCAAGAAATATAGGAATTGAAAATTCCAGAGGGGAATTTATAGCTTTTTTGGATGATGATGACGTATGGCATGCTGATAAGGTACAAAAACAGCTCGAATATTTAAAAAAACATAATGAACTTGGTGCTGTTTCATGTGAAGTGAGATTTGTGTATGACTTTGGTGACAAACAGTATTTTGATTTCTCCAATACAAAAATAGACAAGCGACCATTCGGCTTTTTTGTTAATAGCTGGTTGAATACAACTAGCACGATTATGGCGCGAAAGGATGTATTGATAGATGTGGGGATGTTTGATTTGTCGATGCCTGCATTGCAGGAATGTGAACTTTCATACCGTATTTGCCTGAAGTATAAAGTTGAAATACTGAAAGATATTCTTGTGGATTACTATATTTATCCTAATATATCCGGACAAATAACAAGTAGCTTGGAAAAGAATAAGCGGGCACTTTCGAGAATTTCTTGCAAATACAAGAATGAATTGAATAAGTTGTTGCCGGACCAAGTAGAGGCCAGAATGCTTTCTATAAAAAGAGGAGAGATTCTGCGCTACCTAAGAAGTGGAAAGAGGAAAGAGTATCGCACTGTAATGAGACAGATATGGAAGAACACATCGAAATGGGAAAAAATGGAATATTGTCTAACATATGTTCTTGATTACCCGCAAATTATCCGCTTGAAATGCAAATTGAAGGAAAAAAAGGTGAATTAAATGCAGTATGTGATAGTTAATCCATATGAACATCCCAATAATGATTATATCCGCCTGCAGATTGAAGCTATTAGAAGGGCTGGATACACGCCTGTGCCGCAAACAGGCAATATTGTGAAAAGCGATTGCATTCTCTACAATTGGATGGAAAATGTAGATGGCAATCACAAAGCATTGATTATTGCCAAAAAACTTGTTCGCTTGATACAGTTCAAAGTGCTTGGGAAAAGAATAGTATGGGTCATGCATAATAAACAGCCTCACGAAAATAGTTATAAATTTGGTTTGTTTATGATGAAAGTAATGGCTTTTGTATCTGACAAAATTATGATTCTGTGTGATGAGACAGTACCGGCTTTGATGAAAATAACAAACAGTAAAAAAGTCCTAGAAAAAGTTTGTAAAGTACCGCTAATTAGTTACGAGAGTATTGTTGGGGAAATGGATGAAGCTCCAATAGGTGGAAAACTGAATGTTTTGCTCTTTGGACAAATAAAGCCCTATAAGGGAGTGGAGGTATTATTAGAGGCACTGAAAGACGAATACTTGCAGCAGAATACAGTTATCACAATTGTAGGAAAATGCAATGATCAGAGTTATTTGAATCAAATAACTGATAAAATAAAAACGTTGCACAATGTTTCGTTCCAAAATCGTTTTATTGAACTTAGTGAATTAAAGAAAATTGTAAAGGATATTCACTTGTTAGTTCTTCCCATGGATATTAAGAGTAGCTTAAATTCAAGTGCTGCCATGATGGCGTTTTCCTTAAGGAGAACGGTGATTTGTCCTAATATTGGAACTGTCCAAGAATATTATGGACAGAATTATATGTATACATACGATTATCAAACAATAGAAGAACATGTTGACCAGATAAAAAAATCTATAAGAGCTGCAATTGATGATTTGAATAATGATCCAGAATGCATGAGAGAAAAAGGAAATACGGCGTTTGAAATGGCGCACAAGTACAATTCACTTGATGTTGTCGCTAAAGCAATTAAGGAGATGCTTGAAGAATAAGTACAGTAGGTGGTTTTATAGAATGATGAAAAAAATACTGAATAGTAATATAATATGGTCCATAGTAGCAATTTTAGTCAATACGGCGATTAACTTCTGTGTCGTTCCATATGTTAGTGAAAATGTAGGCGTTGAAGCCTATGGTTTTGTTACGCTGGCAAATACATTGATTACATATATCGACGTTATTTCAGTAGCACTCAATTCTTTTGCGAGTAGATATATTGCAATGGCATATCAACACTAGATAAATTAGTTACACTCATTTGAATATCAAATAAAGTACTATTTGAATAAAGTGTTACAGCTGGTCTTGCTGAATAATGATTTCCAA
>OGOS01002023.1_pt1 | contig 11673 bp, 10 predicted proteins | sample 1552701 | NCBI WGS metagenome assembly OGOS01 (sample SAMEA2580128, study PRJEB22360) | human gut metagenome | biome: human gut; feature: human-associated habitat; material: faeces | place: Denmark | collected 2008/2010
TCGGTACCGCGCACGAGCGCACAGGGGTAGAGCTTGATCTCGTCGGGCTGGTAGGGCGTCTCGGTTACGAAACGGCGGAAATCTTGTTTGTCGGATTCGGGCGTTTGGCCGAGCAAGTTCACCATGAAATGCGTGTGCGTCTTGAAGCCGAACAGGCGCGCCAGCGTGAACGCGTCCGCAATCTGCTCGGGCGCGATGCTACGGCGATTCGCCCGCAGCACGTCCTTGTCCAGGCTCTGCACACCCATCTGTACCTTCGTGCATCCCAGCCGGCGGATGAGCATCAGCCGGCTGGCCGTCACGGTGTCCGGGCGCGTCTCGATGACCAGCCCCACCATGCGGTGCGCAGCCGTCTCGTTCGCCTTCTGCTGCGCCTCCAGCTGCGCCGGTGGTACGGTCTGGCATGCGGAGGCCTGCTGCCAGGCGGCGTCCTTTCCGTAGAGCTGCATCACGGCCTGGTTGTACGTCAGACGCCCGGCTTCCACGTCGGCCTGCACGGCCGCCGTCTGCGCGGCGCGCTCGTCCGCATCGTTCGCCATGCCGCGCCGCTCGTACCATGCGCGCCGGCGCTCTGCGCTGCGGGCGGCAGCGGGCGTGCCCGCCTCGTTCAGCGCGCGGAAGAGCTCGGAGGCGAACCAAAGCTGGTAGTCGGCGGGGTAGTCGCACCAGGTGCCGCCCAGCACGATGACCTCTACCTTGTCCGTGACGTGCCCCATCTGCACCAGCGCGCGCAGGCGGCTTGCCATCTGCAGGTACGGGTCGAACCAGTTGCGCTCCGCGCGCTGGCAGGCGGGTTCGTCGGCCAGGTAGCTCTTCGGCATGCGCACGTCGGCGGGGCAGTACAGGCAGTTGCTGGAGCAGCGCCACGGCTTCGTGATCACGGTGATGGTGGCCACGCCGGACGCCGTGCGCCGCGGTTTCATGCGAACGGCGGCCATGAACTGCCGCTCCAACAGCGGCGTGACGTTCCAGCTTTCCCAGCGGGCAGGGTCGTTGTCCTTCACGTCCAGGTAGTACGGGAAGATGCGCTTCTTCGCGAAGCGGCGCGTGCTGCTGTGCGCGCGGCGGTTCGCGTCGTTCAGGATGCGGTCGAGCTCCTTGGGCTCGATGTTTCCCTTTGCTCGCAGCACGGCGAGTATTTCAAGCACTATGCGTTCCATAACATGCGCCATTATACGGGAGCGGCGCGGCGTGCCGGGCGGGTATACTGGGCGCCATGGATTTGAGAACAGCCGAAACACTGACGCGCCTGACGGATGCGTTCTACCGGGCTCAGGCGGCCTCGTTTTCCTCGACGCGCAAATCGCCCTGGCGCGGATGGGAACGCTGCGCCCGCTTCCTGGTGCCATCTGCACCGGATGACGGCGCGCCCGTCCGCGTGCTGGACGTGGGGTGTGGCAACCTGCGCTTCGAGCGCTACCTGGCCGCGGATTTCCCGTACGTTCCGTGGGAAATCTACGCCGTGGACAATTGCCGCGCCCTGCTGGCGGACCAGGCGTTGGCATCCGGCGCGCAGGTGCATTTCCAGGAGCTGGATATCATGCCGGCATTGCTGCGCGGCGCGGGCGCGCTCGAACGCGTGCTTCAGGCGCCGCCCTGCGATGCGGCCGTGTGCTTCGGCGTCATGCATCATGTGCCCACGTTCGCGGCGCGTGCGGAGCTGCTGCGCACGCTGGTGTCCGGCGTGCGGGCTGGCGGTACGGTGTGCGTGTCGCTCTGGCGCTTCATGGCGAACGAGGACATGACGCAGCGCGTGCGCGCGCTGCAGCCGCGTGCGCGGGAGGACGCGGGCCTTGCCGCGGCGGACTTGGAGCGAAACGACTACCTGCTGGGGTGGAATGCACAGCCGGGCGTGTACCGCTACTGCCACCATTTCGATGATGGTGAGGTGGACCGCCTTGCGGATGCCGTTTCCGACAAGGCGCGGGTGGTGGACCGCTTCACGGCGGACGGGCGCAGCGGCAATCTGAACGCCTATATCGTGCTGCGCGTGGAGTGAGGGGCGCCGTGCCGCACGGCGGGACGCCTGCGGGATGCGGGCCGGCCGTGCAGGACGTGGCGCGCCCGTATCAGCGACGGGCCTTATCCTGGTACGTTTCGCCCCACGTCCACATAGCCTCGATGATGGGGCGCAGGCTCTCGCCCGTTTCCGTGAGCAGGTATTCCACGCGCGGCGGCACCTCGGGATAGACGCGGCGCACCACCAGGCCGCGCGCCTCCATGTCGCGCAGGTTCGAGGTGAGCACCTTCTGTGAGATGTTGCCCACGGACCGCTTCAGCTCGCCGAAGCGCTTCGGGCCGGAGAGCAGGTCGCGCATGATCAGCAGGCGCCATTTGCTGCCGATGAGCTGGGCCGTCGTCTCCACCGGGCAGGCGGGCAGGTCGGCGATGTCCGGCATCTCATCGTTGCGGTATTCCACATACTCCATACGGGTCCTCCGTTAACAGGCAGGCAGGGTTTTTAGTTACCAAGAGATACTAACATGAAGTTATGGTGATTGCTTCGTTCGCCGCTTCATCGGCGCATTGCCTTTAGGGCATACTTCCCCTTGAAAGAACAGATGGATCAATCCTGCTGCGCCGTCGGGCGCATTGCCTGCCCTCGCTCGCAAAGATGCGGCGGATGCGGGCTGCCGTGTGCGCTAGCATGGGTACGCGCTGTGCACGATGCCGGCGCCCGCATGCTGCGGTACGCAGGGAAGCGAAGGGAGCACCCGTGATTAAGATCGACCACTTGAGTGTGATGAATTTCGAGAATGCCACCCGCGGCATGCGCAATCCGCTGAACAGCTGGGCGAAGATCGACAGCCATACGGAGCCGGACGGTACGTTCGTGTTCGGCGAGAACGACCTGGATCTGGCAAAGCGCCTGTGCAAGTCCGGCACGGACCATCGCAAGTTCGTGCGGCAGATATTCGTGAGCATGGACATCACGGCGCCCATGTACTGGTGGAAGGAATTCGACACGTACAAGGTGGGCACGGTGGCGAACTCCACCAGCACCATGCACAAGATTGCCGCGAAGCGCTTCGAGCGCGCGGACTTCAGCTGCGAGCGCATGCTTCCCACGACGCTCGAATGCCTGGACACAGTGATCGCAGAACTGGAGCATCTGCGCAGCGGCTATCTGGAAACGAAGGACAAGAACGTCTGGCACAGCATGATCCAACTGCTGCCGTCCAGCTACAACCAGACGCGCACCGTCACCATGAACTACGAGAACCTGGCGAACATGTACTTCGCCCGCCGCAACCACAAGCTGGCGGAATGGCGCGAGTTCGCGGAATGGGAGCGCGAGAACCTGCCGTATTTCGAAGACCTGTTCCTGCAAGGGGAGTAGGCCCTCTCCGCAAGGAAGAGAAAGGCGCCCCTGCCCGCATGCGCCGTGCGGGCAGGGGCGCTTCGTTGTTCCATGGGGAATCCGCCGGCGCCCCGCGGTGCGGCCTGCCGGCGTTTCGGCGCTGCGGCGGCGCTACTGCGCGGCGGCCTGCTGCAGCACGCGGCGGTACACGGCCTCGTCCGCTTCGCTGAATACGTTGAACACCACGTGCAGCTGTTGGTCGGGATGTGCGGCCAGCCACGCACGCACGGTCTCGACGGCGATGGGCGTTGCCTGGTCGATGGGGAATCCGAACACGCCGGTGCTGATGCAGCAGAACGCCAGCGTGCGGCATGACAGCTGCGCGGCGGCATTCAGGCAGCTGCGGTAGCAGGACGCCAGCTGGGCGCAATGCGCCTCCGTCGGCCGGCCGTTCGCAATGGGGCCCACGGTATGCAACACGTGCGCGGCGGGCAGGTTGTAGCCTTTTGTGACTTTGCACAGGCCGGTGCCCTCCGGATGGCCCTGCCGCTCCATGATACGCGCGCATTCCTGCCGCATCTGCACGCCGGCGAACGTCTGGATGGCGTTGTCGATGCACAGGTGGTTCGGCTGCCAGCAACCCTGCAGCCCGCTGTTCGCGGCGTTCACGATGGCGTCGGCACGCAGCGTGGTGATGTCCCCGCGCCACAGCGAGATGCCCGGCAGGCCGGGGAAGGCGGGCAGGTCGTCGGCATCCGTGATGCCGACGTCGGCGATCATGCCGGAAAGCAGCGCGTCTTGGATGCGGTAGAACTCCGCGGAGGCGGGCCCGGCGGGACGCGTGTTGAACAGCCCGCGCAGCAGCGGCCACAGCCGGTCCGCGTCGACGGCGGCAAGCTCGTCGGCGGCGGGCACGTCGTAGTCGCGCTCGGCGGCCAGGTACTCGATCAGCCAGATCAGGGAATCCTTGTACTTCGCTGCATTCATATGCCGCTCCTTCGTCTGCGTGCCCGTATCCGTCTGCTGCCCGTCCGCCTTCGCACTGCCGTTTGCGTGCATGCTAGTTCGCGAAGCGCGATTCCAGGCGGACGACCTTCGTGATGCCGGCCGATCCGCCGCTGAACAGCATCATGCGCGTGGGCAGCGAAAGCGCCTTCGACCCCATGATGTCGCCGGGTACTTTGCTGACGTCGGCCGCCTCCGTGAAGCGGTCGCTCCATGCGCGCAGCGCCTTTACGTCGTCGACGGCGAATTTCACTTCGCTGTACCCGTGCTTGCGCGCTGCCTTGTTCGCGCGCTTCATGTTGCCCACGCTCATGGTGTCGAAGCAGATCGTGCAGCCGGGGAACTCCTCGGCAAGCGATACGCAGAGCAGCTTCACGGCGGAGGGGGAGTACAGGCTGAAGACATCGTCCGCTACGAACAGCAGCCCGCTGCGCGGATCGGCGTCCAGCTGGTCGAACCAGACTGGGTCGAAGATGCTGCTGCGGATATCCGTCTGGCGCGGCCGCTGCGGCATCAGCCGGTTGCGCGCGTCGATGGTCTCGACGTGGTCGATGTTCACCCAACGGCACATGCCGTTGTCCACGTTCGGGAAGAACGTGTCCGTACCGGCGTTCAGGTCCACGACGGTGGCGTTCGGGCGGTGTTCCAGGAATCGGCGGATCTGATCGGAGATGATGCGCGTGCGCAATGCATCGGGCAGCACGCCCAGCTCCTTGAACCGGATATGGCTGAAGTCGTAGTTCGCGTTCGCCACCACCTGTTCGGCAGCCTTGTCGGGGAACAGGTCCCCGTATTTCTGCGAGCAGTACGCCTGCGCGTACAGCGGCGCCATCATGGATTCTTCCAGCGATCCGGGGGCGATGGTGATTTTCTGCGTCATACGGCTCTGCCTTCCTATGTCATGCGGTCGCATCGATTATAAAGGAACGAAAAAGGGAAGGGCGTTCTCGGCGCATCTGCGCTGCAGCCGCGCCGTGCAGATGCAATACCGAAAGGAGCAGCCGATGATCAGGCCCATCATGAGGGCGCAGTCGTTTCTCGCGCAGCCCGTGGATCCAGCCGGGCCGGAGGATCGCGCGGTGGGGCGGGACCTGCAGGAGACGCTTGCATACCACCGCGGCACGTGCGTGGGCATGGCGGCGAACATGATCGGCGTGCGGAAGGCGATCATCGCCATCGACGACAACGGCACGCTGCGCGTGTTGTACAACCCGGAGATCGTCAGCGCGGCGGGGCCGTATCGCGCGCAGGAGGGCTGTCTGTCGCTGGAGGGTGCGCGGCCGGCGCAGCGCTTCAGGCGCATCAAGGTGCGCTACGAAGACGATGCGTTCAAGACGCACACGGAATCGTTCACCGGGTTCACGGCCCAGATTGTCCAGCACGAAGTGGACCACTGCAACGGCATCGTCATCTAGCGCATGCCGTCCGGCAGCCTCGTCCACCGGCAATCCATGGCTCTCGGAAATGGCGATAGCCCGAAACGCTTGCTTGCAAAGTCGTTCCGTGTTCAAATGAGCGGAATACCTGGCAGACCGGCAAGGAGCAGTGGCATGGATGGCGAAACGGAAGACATCAAGGCGCAGAACCGCAGGCTGGTTGCAGCCTATTTCGAAGGGGGCTTCCGCCCCAAGGACGAGGCGTGCCATCTGGGCGTGGAGGCAGAGCATTTCGTGGTGCACGATGACGGCACGCCGGTCTCGTATGCAGGCGAAGAGGGCAACTTCGGTATGCGCGATGTGCTGGAATACCTGAGCGCCTTCTACACGGACGCGTTCTACAACCTGAAGGGCGAGCTCATCGGCTTGGCGAACGAGACGGCCTCCATCACGCTGGAGCCGGCGGCCCAGCTGGAGATCAGCATTGCGCCGTATGCGGACGTCTGCGACATCGCCCGCTCGTACCGGATGTTCCGCGAGGCCGTGGACCCGTACCTGTCGCTGCGCTGCGCGCACCTCATTGCGCACGGCTACCATCCCACCACGCGCGCGCTGGATATGCCGCTCATCCCGAAAGAGCGGTACCGCCTGATGAACGAGCATTTCGCCCGGATCGGCTCTCATGGAGAGCGCATGATGCGCGCCTCGGCATCCACGCAGGTCTCCATCGATTTTACGGATGAGGCGGACGCCGTGCGCAAGTTCCGCGTGGCGGCGGCCATCGGTCCGGTGCTGGCGGCCATCACGGACAACACGCCGGCATTCGAAGGGAAGCCGAACCATAGGCCCATCGCGCGCCTGAACCTCTGGCGCCAGGTGGACGATGCCCGCTGCCGCGTGGTGCCGGGCACGTTCGACGAGGGCTTCGGCTTCCAGGCGTATGCGGATTGGATGCTGGGCGCGTCTCCCATCTTCGTGGACCGTCCCGCCGCGGACGACCCGGATGGCCCCGCCATCCGCGCGGTGGGCGATACGCCGGCGGGCGACGTATATGCAGATGCGCCTATGAGCAGGGGAGACATAGAGCATCTCATCTCCATGTTCTGGCCGGACGTCCGCCTCAAGCGCTTTGTGGAGATCCGCCAGGCCGACTGCCTGCCGGCGGCCCAGATATTCGGCTACACGGCGCTCATCAAGGGGCTGTTCTATTCGGAGCAGAGCCTGGATGCGTTGGAGCAGTCTCTGGGCGTGAAGGACGGCATGTGGCCGCTGACCGCCGCGGATGTGGATGATGCCATCGCGGCCATCGGCGCGGACGGGTTCGATGCGAACGTGTACGGGCGCACGCTGCAGAGCTGGGAGGACCTGCTGTTCGCCACGGCGCGCGCGGCGCTTTCCCCGTCAGATGCCGCGTACCTGGACGGTCTGGAGCGCTTCGCGGACGACAAGCCCTGGTGGTAGGCCCCGGCGAAGGGGCCGCCGCATGCCCGGTGCGCAGCCGGGCATGGCCGTGAGATGCGCGGGCCGAACGGCTGCAGGCATAAAAAACGGGCGCTGCCGCCGGATTCCTCCGGTCTGCAGCGCCCGTTTTCCGTTTGCGGGATGTGTTTGCACGCGGCGTGCTACTCCACGCTGAGCAGCGTGATCTCGAAGTTCAGGTCCTTGCCGGCCATCTCGCTGTTCAGGTCGAACGTCACGTACGTGTCGTCCATGTCCGCTACCAGGGCCTGGAACGGCTGGCCGTCGGCGGTCTGCAGGATGATGCGCTCGCCCACGGGCAGCTGGTCGGCGTTCGGGATGTTCGCCAGCGGCACCTTCTGCACCATGTCCTCGCGGCGCTCGCCGTAGGCCTCGGCACAGGGGATGTGCACGTTCACCGTCTGCCCGACCTCCATGTCCTTCACGGCCTTGTCGAAGCCGGGGATCATCTGGCCTGTCATGCACTTGAAGGTCAGCGGGGTGTTGCGGTCGTAGGACGAATCGAATTTCGTGCCGTCGTCCAGCGTGCCGGTGTAGTGCACGCTGACGGTCTTTCCTGCGTTGCTCATGGTGTCTCTCTTTCTCTTCATGCCGCCTGCGGGCGGCGATTGCAACCGGGCGTTCTCGCGGGGCGCTTACAGCATCAGGTCCGTGAGCTCGGCCAGCGTCAGGCCGTTCATGGCAAGCGTGGTCAGCGGTTCCAGCACTTTGCGCTCGTCGGGGTTCAGATGGAATTTCGCGATCATGTGCAGGCGCGCGGCGATATCGGATGTCTTTTTGCCACCGTAGATCTCCGCGTCGTAGCCCTTCTCCATCATGGACAGCTTCGCCAGCGTGATGTCCTTCGAATGGATGTGGTCCATGTCCAGGACGTTCTCGGCCTGGGCCAGGGCATCGTCGGTGCTGAAAAGCCCCTTTGCGAACGCCGCCAGCGCGGCGGCGTATTCCACGGGCATGGAGTCTGCCACGCGGATTTCGATGAAGCCCTTCAAGCGCACGTCGGGGAACACCATGGACATGGCGTGGTCGGCATCTTCGGGCGTCATGGGCGTGTTCGCATAGATCTCGCCGAATGTGCGCTCGTCGTAGCGCCAGCCGCCGTTCCCATCCGGCGCCACGATGGCAGGAACGTCCAGCAGCCATTCGGCATACGTGCGCGGCGTCCAATCGGCGTCGAACGTGCCGGGAGCCACGTTGCAGCGGGCGCGATCCACGCCGTTCCACATCATGGTGCGCATCATGATGCGGTCGCAGTTCTCGTCCTCGAAGCGCATGGTGTTGCAGCACATCAGTGCCAGGATGGGGCCCAGTGCGTTCGCCAGACGGAATTTGCGCTTGCAGTCGTCCTCGTCGCGGAAGTCCACGGAGACCTGCGTGCTGGCGCTGCCGCGCATCATGCAGGTGCCATACGGGCCGAACTTGCGGAAGTAGCGGTCCATGAAACGGTAGCGGTCCTTCGGGATGAGCTCCATATCCTCGGCCTTGCCCACCGGCATGTAGCCCAGGGGCAGGATCATCTGGCCGCGGTCGGAAAGCGTCTTCGAAATCTCGTCCTGGAAGGCTTCCAGCTGCTCTTTAGCGGTGTTCATGTCGCTGTAGGGGCCGGCAGAGATTTCCAGCTGGCCGGCAGGCTCCAGCGTGATGTTCTGCTGGAATCCGTCCACGGAGCGGGACAGGCCGATGAGCTCGCCGTCCTCCGTATACGCCTTCTTGCCCTCCCACGCCGGCGCGATGTCCTGGAGCAGCGAGCGGATGCCGTGCTCCTCGGACCAGCTGACGCGCGTCAGGTCGCCGTGCAGGACGAATTGCTCCAGCTCGATGCCCACTTGGTCGGTGGTGCGGTGGTGTGCCGTCATCAGGTTGTCCAGGCCGGTGGGCGTCAGGCTCAGCTGCGCGATGGCCTGCTTGCGGCCGGCAAGTTTCTCAGATGCCCGTGCGCGGAACGCCTCGAACGCGGCCGCCGACTTCATCAGGTCGTCGAACGGGCCGGCCGACAGCTTCAGGCTGCCGTCGCCTTCGTAGGACACGATCTCCATGACGCCGCCGTCGTTGCGTTGGATGGCGGAGAGCATGCCCCGGTCGTCGTAGACCTGCTCGGGGTAGGTGCTGCCCAGTTCGTCCAGCAGCACGGCAAGGCCCTGCTGCTCCATGAACGTAACCGGGGTGCCGTCTGCGTGCGTGACGGCGTATGTCGCCTCCACGCCGAAACCGTCGCCTGCGGGCGACGCGTTTCCCAGCAGGCGCGCCGTCAGCACGTCCAGATTATGCTGGCGGCAGGGCTGGGATGCCGTAGTGTCTTCGCTCAAATGATCTCACTCCATGTTGTCGCTGTGGAATTGGCACAGGGACCTTGATAGGGGTTATTATTGTCGCGTTGATTCTAGCGAAATGCGCCTGATTTTGCGGGCATGTTGGAGAATGACAGAATTTCGCTACCGAATCTCATACCAGGACCGGCCTATCGGGAATCGCGCTGGACCGGATAAGTAGGAGGACCGAGCCATTCGCATCACCCAGAGAACCGCCTTGCTGTTCTGCCTGGATGTGGTGGACACCTATGTTGCCTATTTCCTGGCATCGTGGATGACGAACGTGTACGGCGAGGTTTTCACCAGTACGGACGTGCTGTTCGCCATCGGCATCCTGGCAATCGTGAACGTGTTGGTGTTCGCCGCATTTCATCTGTACAACAGTCTGTGGGAATACGCCTCCGTGAACGAGGCCATGCAGATTATCCTGGCCGTGGCCATCGCCACGTTCTTGGGGGGCACGCTGCAGTTCGCCATCGGCATCGAGCGCCTTCCTATCCGCGTGTACTTCACGGCATTCGTGCTGCTGGTGCTCTTGCTGGGCGCTTCGCGCATGGTTTTCCGCGTGCACCACAACCATAAGCACCGGTTCCGCAGCGCAGACCGCAAGGCATGCGACCCGCAGCGCCTCCGCACGCTCATCGTGGGCGCGGGCGAGACGGGCTCGCTCACCATCAACCGCATGTCCGCCGGCGATCCGCTGATGCCGGGCATCCCGCTGGTGGCAACGGACGACGACCCGAAGAAACGCAATGCACGCATCCATGGCGTGCGCGTGGAGGGCGGCAGCAGCGACATCCTGCGCCTGGTGGACGAATATGATATCGAGCAGATTGTCCTGGCCATTCCGTCGGCCACGCTGGAAGAGCGCAAGCACATTTACGACATCTGCATGCGGACGGACTGCGTGCTGAAGACGCTGCCGAACGTGCGCGAGCTGCGAACGGACGAGCTGGACGATGTTGCGCTGCGCGACGTGGACGTGGCCGACTTGCTGGGTCGCGATGAGATTATCATGAACACGCGTGCCATCAGCGGCTATATCGCCGGCAAGACGGTGCTCGTCACGGGCGGCGGCGGGTCCATCGGCTCCGAGCTGTGCCGCCAGCTGTGCCATGTGGCGCCGAAGCGCATCGTGGTCTTCGACATGTATGAGAACGACGCGTACCTGCTGCGCAACGAGCTGCTGGCGCGCTACGACGACATCGACATCGTCATCGAGATCGGCAGCGTGGTGGACGTCGATCGCATCAACGAGGTCTTTGACAAGTACCGTCCCAGCGCCGTGTTCCATGCGGCGGCGCATAAGCACGTGCCGCTCATGGAGGCATGCCCCCGCGAGGCGGTGCTGAACAACGTGTTCGGAACGTTGAACACCGTTCGCGCCGCGGACCGCACGGGCGTGGAGCGCTTCACGTTCATCTCCACGGATAAGGCCGTGAACCCCACGTCCGTCATGGGCGCCACGAAGCGCCTGGGCGAGATGATCATCCAGTATTATGCGAACACCTCGAAGACCATCTTCTCGGCCGTCCGCTTCGGCAACGTGCTGGGCTCGCACGGCAGCGTCATCCCCATCTTCCAGAAGCAGATTGCCGCCGGCGGGCCGGTGACGGTCACGCACCCCGACATCGTCCGCTACTTCATGACCATCCCGGAAGCCGTGTCACTGGTCCTTCAGGCAGCACATTATGCAAAAGGCGGCGAGATCTTCATCCTGGACATGGGCGAACCGGTCCGGATCGATGAGATGGCACGAAACCTGATCCGCCTGTCCGGATTCACACCGGATGTAGACATCAAAGTCGAGTACACCGGCCTGCGTCCGGGAGAAAAACTTTTCGAAGAGCTCCTGATGGCAGAAGAAGGCATGCAGGAGACACCAAACAAACTGATCCATATCGGCAAACCAATCGAGATGGACGATGCAGCATTTAAAAAGAAACTCAGACAGCTGGATGAGGCAGCATACCAGGAAACAGATCGGATGAAACGACTGGTGGCAGAAGTCGTGCCGACGTATCATCCGGAAAATGGCAAACATGTAAAAGTAAAAGAGGCATAGAGATGAAGAAGAAAAGAAGAATAACAACAGATATGCCGAGAATGAAAAAGGCAGATCCCTTCTATAGAGATCAGGTGAAGCGAATTTTAGATTTGTTAATAGCAATACCGGTATTTATTGTAGCATTGATACCTATGA
>OGOS01002030.1_pt1 | contig 11639 bp, 8 predicted proteins | sample 1552701 | NCBI WGS metagenome assembly OGOS01 (sample SAMEA2580128, study PRJEB22360) | human gut metagenome | biome: human gut; feature: human-associated habitat; material: faeces | place: Denmark | collected 2008/2010
CCAGAAGCCTCTGATACCGCAGCCGCAATCGGTGTTATAAGCGTTATCGTCCCAACTGATGTACCCATCGCTGTTGACACAAAACATGCAACAATAAAAAGCACTGCAACTGCAAACTTAGCTGGTATAAGATTAAGCATAAAATATGCCACACTTTCTGCACTGCTTCTTCCAACAACACCTACAAACACACCTGCTGTCAGGAATATAAGAAGCATAGTTATAATATTCTTATCAGCAAGCCCGCCTGCCATAATCTGTAACTTTTCATCAAAAGATACATCTCTGTTCTGTATACACGCTACAAGTATTGCCGCAAGAAATGCTACAATAATAGGTATGTTATAAAATCCCATTGGTATCTTACATATATATTCAAATATAATGCCAAGTCCAAGGTATAGCACCAGAAATACTAAAACCGGCAATAATGCTGTTGCATTAGACTTTTTCAAAATAAAAATCCTCCAAACATAATATATAGTTAAATTATCTTAATCTAAACTATTATATTACATTTGGAAGATTAAGTATAGTGTGAAGCTGCTATATATTAAATTTATATATTAGAATTTCTTAAATACCTGGACATAACCCTGAAGCTTCTGTCCTATAATAATATTATTCTCTGCCTCTTTTTCTATATCATCTATAGAATTGACAATTCCGCTCACACCATCAGCCGCTTCATTAATACCCTTAGTACTTTCATCTATTGTAGTTGAAATATCACTAATTCCTGAATTCATCTCTGCCATTGTGTTCTTTAAAGTTCTGGCATTTTCTGCAAAATTCTTTAATATATCATTAACTCTTGAAGCATCATTTCTATAATCATTGGTAATGCCGCTAAATTTTTCATAATCTGCAAGTATGCTTTCATCAACATAATCTATAAGTCGCTGTGAATCGCCTGTAAGTGCTGATACGCTTTCTGTGACAATAAGACTTATCTCCTGAATATTATTAGCTATATTTCTGCTCTCATCAGCAAGATTTCTTATCTGCTCTGCAACAACCGCAAATCCCCTTCCTGCTTCTCCGGCTCTTGCCGCCTCTATGCTTGCATTAAGTGCAAGCATATTAGTCTGTGATGATATATTTAAAATATCATCAGTAAGCTGCTGTATTCTTTCAACCTGACGGCTGTTCTCAATAGAACCTGTAAGTCCTTCTCTTATATTCTGTACCATAGCATTAGCTGCTTCCCTGCCACGATTAGTATCCTGCATATATTTAACGGATTTGTTCTGTATATCACCAGTTATCTTATTGCCCTGTTCTATCTGCTCATTGACATTGACAATTGCCTCAAATATATTATCTGCACCTGCATTAATCTGTTCTACTGTTGCAGACACTTCCTGCATAGAAGCCGCCATCTGCTGCATTGCCGCTGATACCTCATTAGCATTGTTATTAACATCTGCCACCTGTAAGTTCATATTATCTGATGATGTCCTAAGCACCTCAGACTGTACATTAATATCCTTCATTATGAGCTGTAACTTCTCAATAAATATATTAATTCCGTCTACCAATATGCCAATTTCATCATCCGACATAACATTAATTCTTGCTGTAAGGTTGCCATTATTATCCTCAATATCTTCTATCATATTATTAAGCTGGCTGCTTGCTGACTTTAGAGGTCTTATAATTGCAAATATCATTAAAGTAATTGCCACACCCATAATAATCATAACTACAAGTATTGCAGAAAATGCTTTTACTGATAAAGAATACTGGCTGTTAAGTTCATCTGAGGCACTGCTTACCTGTGCACTTATTAAAGCGTTAAGGTTATCTGCCGCATTTTCAAGCTTAGTTGTTATGCCATCATTACCTTCAGCTGTAAGCTCAAAGAAATCATCCATACTTGAACTGTCACCACTTAAGATTGACTGGATTTTACTGCTGTATTCATCATATACTTCTTTATATTCACTAAGTCCTTCAAGAACCTCTGCATTGCCGAACTTATTAATTACGGCTTCAAGCTCATCAAATGTATCTGTCAATGTCTGAATTACATTCTCCATATTTTCCTGCATATCTGTAGCATTATCCTTAGTATCACCTGACTGTTGTGCCATACCCTGCTTTGCTGTATCTGTTCCCGACTGTCCTGCACTGTTATCAGCAGCTCCTGCTGGCTGTGTGTTGCCACCAGCATTATTACTGTTGTTATCAGTTATATTATTTCCACTATTATCATTACTGCCGCCATTAACACGGCTCTGCATTCTGAATGCTGCCGAGCTGTTGGCATATTTCTGCACCTTTTCAATTGATGTCTGTGTATCTGCCATCAATGTTACTGCCTGCATACACTCATTGGATATATTCTGGCTCTTATCATTCATACTGTTAATAAGTATCATTCCCATTATTATTCCTGCCGCACCTGCCGCGAACAATACGCCAACAAGCACAAGTATTTTTGCACTAATCTTTTTTCTCATTGTAATCCTCCGTTTCTATGTAAAAATTGTTTGTTTTTACTTAGATATTTTTGTTTGAACATATGTTAACTAAAATTTGTGATTGAATAATGGAAAATTTGTGGAAATTTAATGAACTGCTTCTATAGAAAAAGCAGGTATTCTATAGTATAATAAACTCATATTAAGCTAAGATTTGACATTTAATTAAGTATTTATATTAGGAATTGGGGAGTAATATGATTACTAGACATTTTATGAGAACCAGGCAGCTTAAACCAGGAATGAAGCTTGACCAGACAATTCTGGACCGTACAGGACGAAATCTCGTTATGAGAGGTTCTATTCTTGACGATTATGTAATTGACTCTCTTTTACGAATGGGCATTATGAACGTATACATACAGGAGGGTGAACCTGAACCTGATAATATCGAGCAGATGATAACTCCTGAGGCTAAGAAACATATTGAACGACTCCACAAAGATGACCCTGCCAAGGTAAAGCTTTCTGACAGTGTCAAGAACCGTGTCGCTGAAGGAATTCAATACATATATGCTAACACAGAATCTGAAAAACTCTCAGACACTGCTGACAGCATCGCTTCTAACCTGATGGACGCTATTAATGCCAACAATGCAATAGCAATTGATATAAGCACACTCAAGACAAGTGATGAATACACTTTCAAGCACAGTGTTGACGTGGCAACTATGGCTATGATTATCGGCAAACAACAGTGTCTGCCTGATAAGCAGATATATGAGCTTGGTGTATCCGGACTTCTACACGATATCGGAAAGACTAAAGTACCAGCTTCAATACTTAACAAACCTGCCAGACTTACAGATGAAGAATTCGCTGTTATGAAACAGCACTCTGTATTTGGATACCATATGTTACAGGAACGTAATGAATTTAATAACGATATATGTATGGCTGTCCTACAGCACCATGAAAAGATTAACGGCAATGGATACCCTCTTGGATTTGACGCTCCAAGAATAACTCCTTATGCAAGAATACTTGCAGTTGCCGATATATATGATGCACTTGTCACAGAACGTCCTTACAAGAAAGCATTTTCCCAGAAAGATGCAATCGAGCTTATTATGTCTATGACAGAGGAGCTTGACATCAAGGCTATGAAAAGCTTTCTTGAGAGTATTATTCTGTACCCTGTTGACTCAATCGTGGAATTAAGCAATGGCGAGAAAGCCAAGGTTGTAAGCAACAACAACAGCTATATACTGCGCCCTACTGTAGTCGGCATAACAAGCGGTCGTGTATACAATCTTGGCGAAGATATGGATTGTGCTAATATTGTAATTATTTAATATAGCCACTTTGTACGATAAGTCTCATTTAATATACAATAATTAATATATAATAATGCAAAAAGGTCTGACATTATGCTATGTATTCTTTCCACTAGCTACAATAGAGTCTGCCTTTTAAAATGATTACTTTTTATTAAATATAAAAAAGACCAGTAAACTACTAAGAATTTACTGGTCTGATATACATTTATAAATATATATTCATATATATGTGAATAGATGTGTTTCAATTAAGCTGTCTTACGCCTTTTTACAAACACGATTACACCCATAGACACAACTGCAATTACTGCATATATTACAACTTGTTATTATATATTTTATTCCTCACCCATCTTAGCAAGCTTAGCCGCCTGGTCGGCTGCTATGCAGGCATCGATAATTTCCTGAATATCACCATTCATAATCTTATCAAGCTTATAAAGTGTAAGACCTATTCTATGGTCTGTTACACGTCCCTGTGGGAAGTTGTAAGTTCTTATCTTCTCAGCTCTGTCTCCAGTACCTATCTGGCTTCTTCTTGCATCTGCTTCTGCATCGTGTGCTTTCTGTGTTTCAAGGTCATATAACTTAGCCCTTAAGAGTGCGAAAGCCTTTTCTTTGTTCTGTATCTGTGACTTTTCTGTCTGTGAGTAGATAACTATACCTGTAGGATAATGAGTAAGACGGACTGCTGAGTCAGTTGTGTTGACACACTGTCCACCATTACCTGAGGCACGCATAACATCAATACGGATATCCTTATCATCTATCTGGATATCAACTTCCTCTGCCTCTGGCATAACTGCTACAGAAGCTGTCGAAGTCTGAATTCTTCCGTTAGATTCTGTTACAGGAACTCTCTGTACTCTGTGTACACCACTTTCGTACTTCATAACAGAGTATGCACCCTGTCCCTTAACCATAAATTCTACTTCCTTCATACCGCCGATACCAGTTTCATCAGCATTAACCACTTCTATCTTCCAGCCCTTAGTATCTGCATAGTGTGAGTACATACGGAAAAGTTCTGCGGCAAAAAGTGCTGCTTCTTCTCCACCTGCACCAGCTCTGATTTCAACCACGATATCTTTATCATCATTAGGATCTTTAGGAAGAAGTAATATTTTAAGCTTCTTCTCTAATTCTTCAACCTTCTTCTTAGAGTCAGCAAGCTCTTCTCTTGCCATCTCTAAAAGTTCCTCATCACTTTCTTCACTTATCATCTGAAGACTGTCCTCTATATTCTGCTTGCTTGCCTTATATTCTGTGTAAGCTTCAACGATAGGTGCAAGATTGCTCTGTTCTTTCATATATTTTCTGAACTTGTCCTGATCAGTTACAATATCCGGATTGCCAAGTTCCGCTGTTACATCTTCATAACGGCGTAATGTATCTTCTAATCTGTCAAACATACTCATTGCTGTATTTCTCCATTTCTCCGTTTAACGGTATTAATTAATATTATTAAGCCTGCCAATTACAACTCTGTCAAGTCCTGCAAGATCTTTTATAACCTTAATGCCAGAATAGCCGCACTGTTCCATTATATTACGGACATCTTCTGCCTGATTATAACCTATTTCATAACATAAATATCCATTTTCTTTTAAATAATTTACAGACTGTTTAGTTATCGCCTTGTAGAATTTAAGGCCGTCCGTATCACCATCTAGTGCAAGCACAGGGTCGTGCAGCCTTACTTCCTCTGATAATTCATCTATATCTTTAGTAGGTATATATGGTGGATTAGATACTATAACATCAAATCTGTTATCCTCATTTTTATATTGCTCACATTCCGAAGAACTAAACATATCACTCTTTATAAGCTTAATATAATCTGCATTATTATACTTTTTATTATAGTCAGCTACTTTTAGTGCATCATCTGATATATCTATGGCAACAGCTCCATTTTCAGAAGTATGCCCTGATGCAGCAAGTGATATAATTATACAGCCTGAACCTGTACACATATCAAGCACACGGCTTTCAGAGTTAGTCAGCTTCATAACTTCTTCTACAAGAATTTCTGTATCCTGCCTTGGAATAAGCACATTGGCATTAACCTTATATTCCCTGCCATAGAAATTCACAATTCCGGTAATGTGCTGTAAAGGAATATGCTCTGCCCTTTTATTAATAAGTTCTGCGTATTCTGCAAGCTTTCCACTATCTATCTTATCCATTGAATTAATAAGATATTGTGTTCTACTAATGCCCATCACAAGCAATAGCAGCTCGGTTGCATCATACTGGGCATTTTCTATACCGAAATCCTCAAGAAACTGTTTTCCATAATTAACAGCATCCCTTAAAGTCTTAACATTATCTAACTGCATATATCTACCTTATTCTCTATCTCTCTGCTTAAATAATGGCACTTCGTCAGCACTGATATTTTCTTCTTCCTGTTCTGTCTCTTCTATCTCGAAAGCTGCTTCTACTTCTTCAACAGACATATTCTCAGACTCGTCAATATCTTCCTGAACGTTTTCTGTTGTAAAAGCATATTTGCTTCCAGTTTCTGTCTTGATTTTTTCAACAGTTTCGTAGTGGTCTTCTATCTCAAAGCCCTCAGGTAAATCATCATCGGCATTTTCCTGTGACGTTTCATTATCAGCTTCTGTGCTTTCCTGTGCTTTATCATCTGACTCTGCATTTTCCTGTAATGCCTCACCGTCTGACTTAGCATTATCCTCATCTGAATTGCCATTGTCTGTGTCATCAACAGCATTTACTGTGTCTGGCTCAGCTTCAACATTGCCTGTATCAGTTGTATCAGTCTTCACAACATCTGTATCTGAATTTAATGTGTCAGAATTACCATTTTCTGTATCTGACTTAGAACTATCTTTATCCGAACCTGCAAGTGACTTACTTTCAACAGATTTCAAAGTTTCTGCCATAGCAACTTCCCTGGCATCAATCTTTCTTGTCTTCTTAGGCTTATGTATTAATTCACCTGTCAGGGCAAGCTTGGCTTCTGCCGCCTTAATATCAGCTTCCATATCAAGTGAAGTCTGATAATATTCCTTCAAAAATGCTTCCCAGTCAAATACTTCCTCAACTGCCTTTATGGCAACTTCTACCATATCCTCATCAGGTTCTCTTGTTGTGAGCTTCTGAAGCCACATTCCCGGTCTGCTTAAAGCAACTGTAAACCCATTATCATTACGTCCTGCCCATCTTATAAATTCATAAGATACGCCTGCAATTACAGGAACTAAAAGCAGTCTTATAACAATCTGTAGTGCTGTATTATCAACTCTTATGAAAATGAAGAATACAACACTTATAAACATTACTATAAATAAAAAGCTTGTTCCACATCTTTTATGGTATCTTGAACTGTTCATAACATTTTCTACTGTAAGCCTTGCACCATTCTCAATGCAATTGATACATTTGTGTTCAGCACCATGATACATAAATGTCCTTTTAATATCTTTCATCAATGATATAAGAACAAGATATAGTATGAATATTGCAACTCTGACTAGGCCTTCTATAAGATTAAGAAGTGTCTTTGAAGCAACGTATCCTTTAACAAGTCTTGATACATAGTATGGCAGAAGCATAAATAAACCAACTGCAAGAAATACTGACACTATAACTGTAAGTGCCATAAGTACTGATTCAAACTTGTCTTTGAATATTGATTTGCCGATTTCATCAGCCTTGGTCTTCTTCTGCTCATCTGGATCATCATAAAATGATGCTGAGTAGTTGATTGTTGATATTCCTGTTATGAGTGAGTCTATGAAACTTACTACACCTCTTATTACAGGGTAACTCATCCATTTATGTTTTTCAGTAAGAACCTTACTTTCTCTAACGGTAACTTCGATTTCATTGTCAGGCTTTCTTACGGCAATAGAGTATTTGTCTTTATTGCGCATCATAATCCCCTCGATGACTGCCTGACCACCTATACCTGATGGTTTCATAGTTTGGACCTCCAATTTGTTTGATGGAATATTGGTGAGGTTAGCGGACAATGTGTGTAAACCGGACGGGCTTAGATATACGGACGGGCTCTAGGCGCTTCGCTGTAGAGCACCTGTTCATTGACCTGTCGGACAAGCTCTAGGTGCTTTGCTGTAGAGTGCCTGTTCATTGACCTGTCGGACAAGCTCTAGGCGCTTCGCTATAGAGCTTTGGGGCTGTTATAGCGGTAGGTGATCGGTTTACGTTGTGGCTAACTCGTAACGATGCCGTTCCAGAAGCAAAAGCTTCTGTCACTGTCGCGGTGCTCCTCGAATAGAAATATATAATACCGTGAATTCCTGCAAGCAGGATTCACAGCATTATATATTCCTATTCTCATCGTTACTCGCGCAAAAAAAAGTTGAGGTCTTGACAACCTCAACTTTATGTTCATAACTAGTTATTAACACCATACTTTCTGTTGAACTTATCAATACGTCCACGAGCTGATGTAGCCTTCTGCTGTCCTGTATAGAATGGATGGCACTTTGAGCAAATTTCTACGTGAATTTCTTCCTTTGTAGAACCTGTTACGAATTCGTTACCACAGTTACAAACAACCTTTGCCTGATAGTATGCTGGATGTATTCCTTCTCTCATTACTTTCACCTCTTTACAATATCTTTATATGATTTATCCTTATTTCTTTTTATCATTTTGATAAACAGCTTTGTTATTGTATCATACACATATATGTAATGCAAGTACTAATTTTAAAAACTTACAAAAAACTTACTAATTTTTTAACTTCCATATATTCCATATATTAATACGAATTAACAAACGCAGCTTTTATATTTTATATATAATATTTTTATACATAACGGTTCTTGATGATTGTCTTTACGAATTCATCATTATTTCTTGTCTTGGTGAACAGGTCAAGTATTCTTTCTGCAGCTTCATCTGTCTTAAGGCTGTTAAGGGCCTTCCTCATTATGTCTACTGCCTCAAGTTCTTCCTTATCAAGAAGAAGGTCTTCTCTTCTTGTACCCGACTTGGCTATGTCTATTGCCGGGAATACTCTCTTCTCGGATAACTTTCTGTCAAGTACAAGTTCCATATTACCTGTTCCCTTGAATTCCTCAAATACTACGTCATCCATTTTACTTCCTGTTTCAACAAGTGCTGTTGCAAGTATTGTAAGACTTCCGCCTTCTCTCATATTACGTGCTGCACCAAAAAATCTCTTAGGCATATGGAGTGCCGCCGGGTCAAGACCACCTGATAATGTACGTCCACTTGCCTGAACTGTCATATTATAGGCTCTTGCAAGTCTTGTAATACTATCCAGAAGAATAATTACGTCCTGCTTCTGTTCTACAAGTCTTTTAGCTCTTTCTATAACCATCTCAGATACTCTCTTGTGTCTTTCCGGAAGTTCATCAAATGTTGAATATATTACCTCTACGTTATCACCTGTTATTGACTCTTTAATATCTGTAACTTCCTCTGGTCTTTCATCAATAAGGAGAATCATAAGGTGCATTTCCGGGTTGTTCTTAGTAACCGCATTGGCAATCTGCTTAAGAAGTGTTGTCTTACCTGACTTAGGCTGTGATACTATCATACCACGCTGCCCCTTGCCTATAGGTGATATAAGATCAACCATTCTCATCGCTATTGTATTGGAATTCCTCTCAAGATGAATTCTTTCATTAGGAAAGATTGGTGTGAGCGTTTCAAACGCCTTTCTTCTCTGTGCAACAACCGGATTAAGTCCATTTACAGACTCAACATACATTATTGCGGAGAACTTCTCAGCCTGTGTCTTGGCTTTCTTAGGTCCTCTTATTATATCACCTGTCTTTAAGTTAAATCTTCTTATCTGTGATGGTGCTACATACACATCATTCTCGCCAGGAAGAAAATTCTCACATCTTATAAATCCGTAGCCTTCCTGTAATACTTCAAGTATTCCATCCGCCATCTCTGGCTCTTTTGCTTCATCATAAGAAGCCTTACCTTCATTAACTGTATGCTCCTGATATGTACGTTCCTGATATTGACGCTCCTGATATGGGCGTTTCTCATATCTTTCGTTCTGGTGCTGTCTGTGATTATTATTCACCGATTCATTATTATTGGTATTATTTATTACTTCATTATTAGTATTAGCTGTTTCAGAATTATTAACTGTCCGTTCAGTAACAGTATTAACAGTTGCCTCATTATCAGTATATCCCACAGTACTCTCATTTTCCTCTGCTGCAATAATAGCATCAATAAGCTCACTCTTTCTCATAGCAGATATGTTCTTTATCTTCTTATCTTTTGCAAAATCTCTTAATACGCTTACTGAAAGTGTTTCTAATTTCTCACGCATCTAAACCTCCTTACTTATTCCAGTATTTATTGATTATAAAAATGCTATTACCCATAAATACCGGATATACACTATGATTAAATCTAATATCAATTGTAAAATAACTATATATAACAAATTAATCTGGGAAACGATACGAATATGTATCTTAGATTTCGTAATTTATTATACATTATTTTTCCCAAAAATAAAAGACTTATATTGATGATAATTTCAGCTTGTGTTATTATATAGTCTATATGATTATTCTATAATATTATTCATGAAAGGAACATATATCTTATGACTAATGCAGAAAAAGCTTTACAGCTTCATAAAGAATGGAATGGTAAATTTGAAACAACTCCTAAGATGAGTATTACAACAAGGGAAGACCTTGCTTTAGCATATACTCCTGGTGTAGCAGAACCTTGCAAGGTTATTGCCAAGGACAAAGAAGCAGCTTATAAGTACACTATCAAGTCTAACACTATCGCTGTTGTATCTGACGGAAGTGCTGTACTTGGACTCGGTAATATCGGTGCTCATGCCGCTATGCCTGTTATGGAAGGAAAAGCTGTTCTTTTCAAAGAATTTGGTAACGTTAATGCTGTGCCTATCTGCCTTGATACACAGGACACAGAAGAAATCATCAAAACTGTAGTTAATATTGCACCTGCATTTGGCGGTATCAATCTTGAAGATATATCAGCTCCAAGATGTTTCGAAATCGAGACAAGACTTAAAGAGCTTCTGGACATACCTGTATTCCATGATGACCAGCATGGTACAGCTATCGTTGTATTAGCAGGTATTATTAATGGACTTAAAGTTACAGGCAAGACTAAAGAAGATTGCCAGGTAGTAGTCAACGGTGCCGGTTCTGCCGGAGTTGCTATCACAAAGCTTCTTCTTACATATGGTTTCAAGCATGTAACAATGTGTGATAAGTCTGGTATCCTTTCTAAGGCTTCAGAAGGTCTTAACTGGATGCAGCAGTCAATGATGGAAGTAACTAACCTTGAGAACAAGACTGGTTCTTTAGCTGATGCACTCCGTGGTGCAGATATATTTGTCGGAGTTTCTGCTCCTAATATTGTTACAGCCGATATGGTCAAGACTATGAATAAAGATGCAATTATATTTGCAATGGCTAACCCTGTTCCAGAGATTATGCCTGATGTTGCCAAGGCAGCTGGTGCAAAAGTTGTTGGTACAGGGCGTTCTGATTTCCCTAACCAGGTTAATAATGTTATTGCATTCCCTGGTATCTTCAAGGGTGCTCTTGAAGGCCGTGCAAGACAGATAACTGAAGATATGAAGCTTGCTGCTGCACTTGCAATTGCTAACCTTGTTCCAGATGACGAAGTAAGTGATGTCAATATCCTTCCTGAAGCATTTGACCCAAGAGTTGCTGATGTTGTAAGCAAAGCCGTAATTGACCATATTGAGAAGTAATTATGCTTCCATATTATTATTCTGTAAGCGAATATCTTAAAGACACTTATGGTAAGAAACTATATAAATTAAGTCTTTCCGGAAACATGACCTGTCCTAACAGAGACGGAAAGTTAGGTA
>OGOS01002032.1_pt1 | contig 11632 bp, 8 predicted proteins | sample 1552701 | NCBI WGS metagenome assembly OGOS01 (sample SAMEA2580128, study PRJEB22360) | human gut metagenome | biome: human gut; feature: human-associated habitat; material: faeces | place: Denmark | collected 2008/2010
GTCATATTAAAAATAAACCTCTTTTTATATTACGCCAATATCATATTTTATATGTAATAATAATCAGTTCCGGAAGATCCACAAAAAAAGTGAATTTGTCTCTCGTATGTTAGTACATTTTATAAATTCAGACAAAAAAACCGGCCTACCAAAATGGCAAACCGGTGTATGAGAATTAGTTTTCTACATTATTTCTGTCTGTCAAAATAATTCCCTTATATCTTGGAGAAGTGCGTTCCAGTTCGTAACACTCGCCTTCCGGGGTAGGATACTGGTTTATGAAATCCCGGATCGTTTTCATTTCCTCATCAGTCAGGTCAAATTCCAGTGTCTGAATGTTGGACGCTACATGTCTGGAGTTTCTGGTACCGACCATGACGGCACCTACACTTTTCTGGTTTAAAATATACTGAGTTGCTACATTGGCAATGGTAACTCCATGGTTATCTGCAATCGCTTTCAGTACCGGAAGCAGCTTCTGCATACCGTCCCATCCCAGGGAATCTTCAATGATCTGCATATATTTAACCTGAGAACGGGTTTCCGGTGCTTCATACTTCTTACCCATATACCGTTCAGCTAAGAAACCTCCGGCAAGTGTGCCATAGGCAAACGTATAAATGCCATGCTTTTCACTGTAATCCAGCAGGGTGCGCTCCGGGCGGCGGTCAAATACGGAATACTGGGCCTGATTCGAAACAACAGGGATACCTGCATCCACCATCTGTTTCAACGCATTGGTGTCCATGTTGCACATACCGATATTACGGATCTTTCCTTTCTTCTGAAGCTTTACCAGATCAAATGCTGTTTCCATCATTCCCGGTACATCAAAATCCCACCAATGAAACTGTACAAGATCCAGAGCTTCCCGGTGCATCCTTTTTAAGGAACGGTCAACGATCCCTTCTGTGTATTCCATATTGATGACCGGAAGAACATCCTTATCCGGCACAAACTTGGTATGGATCTGAATATCCTCCTCCCGGTAATGTCCGCCTGCCTTTAACTCCATGACAAACCGTCCCAGCAGTTCCTCCGCACCGGTATATATATCGGCACAATCAAACGTAGTAAAGCCATGTTCCACCAGCTCATGGAACGCATGAATGGCATCATCATAATCCAGATGTCCCTTAAGGCAGTGCTCCGCGGATAACTGCCAGCAGCCGTTGATGACACGGTTAAAAGTATATCCATTTTTCAGTTGAATTTTTTTCTGCATGATTTTGTTCTCCTCGTTTCTGTTTTTTAAAAAGGTCTCCCGAAAGAGTCCGCTGTGTCCGATTTCTTATTCTTCCTGATTTCTGAGCGGGACTACCGTACACTGTCCATGGCTCTGGATCCGCTTTCCAATCCTTGTGATCTTAAATCTCGCCCCACAGTTAGGATCAGGACAGGCGATCTCCGTATCAGAAAGCATCCAGTCATTAGGATCCAGGGGTCTCTGCTTTGCAGGCAGAAGCGGGAGCAGGGCACTTAAAGAATACATAGAGAAAGAAGTGTCTTTGGGAAATACCAGGTTTTCTCCCTGTACCAAAAAGTAATCGCCCACTTTGTGACTGCATACCATGGGGCGGTCGGTAGCGACCACCTCCACTTTCAGATCATATAATGTAAAAGTATCGTCCATTTTATTCCTCCTTCTGACATCCCCATCCAGTAAGAACGGCGACTAAAAATACCAAGAACAGTACGAATGCATAAACGGTTCCTCCGGCAACAACCACTGGAGAGAGTCCTGTCAGGGCAGATCCGATAAACACAAACACGCTCATAAATGGGATAATAGAGGGAAGACTATTGGCCGTTCCATCCAACAGATTTGCCCTGCGGTACGGATGTATGTTTTTTGCAGTTCCTATCTTATTGAGGATCGGTCCAAATGTCAGGATAGAGGCACTGGTCACACCGCCCAGTAAAATCGTGGTAACTGAAATCCCGATCATACATATAAGTTCTGCTCCTTTCGTACTGCCTGCCATTTTGCTGTTCAATATCTTTTCTGCGATCAGATCCAGCATTCCCGCATCACTCAGAACACCCATGATACCAAAAACGGAGATTACCAATGCACAGGTTGGTAAAATATTATTGATCCCATCAACCAAAAAGCCTACTGCTGCGTTATTTGCCGCATCATTGGAGAATATCTGTGCCGGGGTGAACAGCCCTGCGATCAGGCCAACTATGGTACCGGTTGCCAGTCCTACCAGGATTCCCTGATAGATATTACGGGTTTTGGTCGAAACGGTCAGCATCAGGATAACCGGGATCAGCATTATAAAAGAGACCGGATTCGATGCTGCATCAATGGAACCTCCCTGGTAAGTCCCACCTATACCACCAAAAATTGCAAATATCAAAATAGAGATCAGTCCTGCTACTGCGGAGTATTTGATACGGCTGGAAACCACGCCTCCGATATCAGCCGGTTTTCCGCTTTTAAACTGCTGGGTAGAAGCAGAAGCGATAGTGGTATCCGAGATCGGAGCCAGATTGTCTCCAAAAATAGCTCCGGATACAATGGATCCTGCCATCATCATTTCGTTTGTACCCAAAAGGATACCTGCAGAATAGAAGATGGGAAATGCGATGAACATGGTTCCGATGGAAGACCCGGTTGCTGTGGAAACGATACAGGTGGCAATGAACGTAAACGCCACAAAAATACCGCCTTTCATACCTACCGCATTTGCGATCCATACAAAGCCGCCGGACAATCCACACAGTTTGATCAGGGCACTGAACATACCTACGAGTAAAAGGATCACAACGACGGATACTGCAGTGATGGAAGAAATGCCTTTGATAGCACTTTCCCAAAAATCACTGTAGCTGGTACAGAATATCCCTCCAACAAAAAGAGCCAGAAATCCTCCGACTGCCAATGCTTCCATATTAAATGCCTTAAAGCCTATAAAAAGCACCATACAAAAAAATACGTAAATTGCGACCGGGATCAGGGACATCCCGATCCCTCCATGAAACTTTAATTTTTGTCTGTTCATAGTTTTCTCCTTTCTGTACAAAAAAGCCTGTCCATGAACATATCGTCAAGGACAGGCCATCACCTGCGGTACCACCTTGTTTGGTGTCAAACACCCACTCTGCGGAATGCAGAAACATTCCTGGTCCGATAACGCTGACCATCTGCGTCGCAGCTACTAAAATCTTTTCGCATTGCCCTCCAAGGCCCACTTATCATTACATCCTGTCCGGATTCCACCACCCCGGACTCTCTGTGAGGCTGTATATCATGATATTTCTTCCTCTTCATCAGTTTAAAGCAATGATATCAACATCAAACAAGAATGTCAAGTATTACAGCTATTTTCTATCAAGATGGTAGAGATTGATACCTGTCAGCATCCATTTTGGTATGTTTGTAATCAGCCGCGGAGAATTTTTTGTATTCAAATATCCCGCATTAGTAATATATTTTGATTTACGAAAAAGTGAATTCGAATTCACTTTTTTTGCTCATAAGACAAAATATTAATTTTTTTTAAGTTTTCAAAAAACAGCAAAAAAAATATTTTTTTCGTCATAGTATCTGCGCCGAGGCAGTGCTGACCGAAAATAGAGAGAAACTGACTGGAGAATCCTCGTCTGTATATCCTGGATTTCTTTTCATGGACATCTGTTAGCTCCGTTTTCAAGTGCAGCTGCCGGCAAACAAAAATATTTTTTTAATCATATTAGTGTTGCTGAAAAAACGATAACCGGAAAGCAGGCTATAAACTGATCCTTTCAGCGTCAGGGTTTCTTTTTTTTAGAAATAATGCTCCAGCCCGCGAGTTGGATGTCTGTCGACCTTCGGTTTTCACAAATGTATTTTCATCCAAACGTATTTTAAACATATGAAGCTACAAAAAGAAAATAAGCAACAACGGTGAGTGGAGAAAATCGGTATCCTCCGACAAATAACGTCAGTGCAACGCTGATATGCCTCTCAATACCGGATGTACCTAACAGTATTTGTCATATTGGTATTAAACGGTATCCGAAAGAGCTGTGCGGTCATAGGCTCCGGAAGATGCTAAGGCACAAAAATGTGTATATATGAGATGTCACTCCTTATAGCGGAGGGGCAGGAGCGTTTACCAAACACGCAAACCTGCCTGATGGGAAACGAGACATGATAACAACGTTAAGTGGTCGATCGAGCGGCAAGAAGTCGATGGGGTGGCGGAGAGAACAGTTCCGATCTTTCTGCTGTACCAAAGAGGTTGGAGCGGGCGCAAGACCTCAATAAGCCTAAGTGTGCAATCGCAGCGCATATGGTTAAATGTAGCGCCTGGAGGCAATTCGTCAATAGTGACGCGGTGCCAGGACGGGATATACCCGTTACAGATTAGTGTAATGCAGATGGAAACAGAGTAGTGTGAGGGGGGCTCCAATCGATTTCCGCTTTTACAGGGAATGAAGAGACCACACTACGCAGATAATATATCTGTGGCATTATGCTGGCAGGGCAGCCTGCCACTATATCGGAACCATGGTGAGTGACCGACCGACGGTGACGGAAGACATTCCGTAAGTCGTTCAAAAACGAGCCGGGGCATAGGGATCCTCTAATCCAAAATCAAGGGGGAAAACTATGCCTCGGCTCGTTCATCTCACTCTGGCTCTGGAAGGGGCCAACAAAGTTCATCTGATTTCAAAAATTCATCATATTATCTACGAGACTTTATCCATTTCACAAAACTTAAGTCGGAAACCCGTAGTACACCAGGAATCCTCCAATTCCTGCATTTCACCAGTCAGCTCCATAAGCTTCAGCACTTCCCCCAGACAGCCAAGTAGAACCCAGCCAGCACCCTCGACCCCTGAAAAAGTTGGAGAAGCCTGACGGGAGTACCAGGCTCTTTTTTCATACCCCCAAACAGAACCGGCGTTCCCTACAGTGTTATACAGGTCACTACTATTTTCAGATAGCACAAATAGACAGAGGAGCTCTCTGCCTTAAAAAAATTTCACCTGTAAACTTCCTGAACGATAAGATGTCCTCCATCTTTCGATGAAAGGATTAATCGACAGGCTGATCATATGTCTGCTTCCGCGGATATTCAAAAAATCTTCGGTCTCAAAATCTGGAATCTGCATCTTAGATAATAATCTGATTGCTCTTATCCATATCCCGTCTTAAAAATCATACCAATGCCTCCTTTTTTATAGATACTTCCAATATGAAAAAAAATAATTCTTTTTCACCGTTTTCGTCATATTGCAGGCGCTGACAAAACACTATATCTTGTGTATACCCTTTGTAAAAGGTGCACAATTTCCGTACCAGATTTTGAGGCACACACAAGATATGGTATAATGAGTACATGAAAAATATTTTTAAAAATTTTGGGGAAAGTGAGGAAAACTGATGGAAATAATTACTGGAAAAATGAAGCATATCATCTTTCATAATGATGAGACAAACTACTATGTCCTCACTGTCGTTGCCGGGGATGAAGTATTTACGGCCACCGGCAGCTTCCATGGAATAGAAAAGAACGTAAAAACCGACTTTTACGGTGAATGGGTAGAACATCCCAAATTTGGCAGGCAGTTCTCCTGCGGATACTGGGAGAAGGCCAAACCGGTCAATACAGAAGATATTGTATCCTACCTTTCCGCCAAAACTGTTAAAGGGATCGGAAAGGTAACGGCGAAACGGATCGTAGATGCTTTTGGTGTGGATACATGGGATATCCTTGATAATCATATTGAAAGGCTTTTGGAGATCAAAGGGATCTCTCCTAAAAAACTGAAACGCATAAAAGACTCCTGGCAGGAGAACAGCATCCGCAGGATCGCTTTTGTGTTCCTGTTAAAATACGGGGTATCCTACAAACTCGCAGATAAGATCTACCGGACTTATGAGGAAAAGACGATCACGATCATGTCCGCTAACCCATACAAGGCTGCGGATGATGTGAAAGGCATCGGATTTCCCACTGCGGATGAGATTGCAGAGAAAATGGGGATCGAGAAAAACTCTCCTTTAAGGATAGAAAGCGGGATCAAGTACGCACTGGATCAGCTTGCCATGAAGGGACATGTTTTCGGTTACCGGGAGCAGGTCGTAACTGAAGCCATGGGAAAAGAAGTCCTTGACCTGCAGGACAAAAACCTTGTTTCCCTCACACTTTCGGATATGCTTGCCAAAAAAGACCTTGGATGCGAGATGGACTGTATCTACCTTCCGCAGCTTCTGAAAGCAGAAAACTACTGTGCTGAGAAATTAAAGAAACTGGCTTCTGTCCCCGCCGAAGACTACCTGTACCGCAGGATCTGGTATGAAAGACAGCGAAGCGGCAATCCGGATCTTTCCGTGGATGTATCCGGAATGGCAGAGGAACTGGGCATCCAGTATGACGATGTCCAGCTGTATGCGATCCGTACCGCAGCCGCCTCAAAGGGCATGGTGCTTACCGGAGGTCCAGGTACCGGAAAAACAACGGTCACCCAGGGGATCATAGAGGTGTTTAAAAAATTCAAGCTACGTATCCTTCTCGCTGCGCCTACAGGACGCGCTGCAAAGAGGGCTTCCGAATCCACAGGGATGGAAGCAAAAACGATCCACCGTCTGCTGGGCTACAGCGGCTCCGGGACTTTTGAACACAATGAGGAACACCCACTGGAGGGGGACGTCCTGATCATTGACGAAAGCTCCATGGTCGATCTCCGTCTGATGAACAGCCTGTTAAAGGCTGTTCCGGAAAATATGCGTCTGATACTGATCGGGGATATCAACCAGCTGCCTTCCGTTGGTCCGGGCACCGTTTTGAAGGATATCATCGACAGTGGGGTATTCCCGGTCGTCCGGCTGACGAAGATCTTTCGCCAGGCTGCAGAAAGCCACATCATTACCAATGCCCACAGGATCAATGACGGTCTCTTCCCGGTGATCGACGATTCGGATCCAAAAAATGATTTCTTTTTGGAAATGATGGACAAAAAAGGGGAAAAACTGGAAGCCTCAGAGATCGCAGAACGGACGGCGCAGGCCATTATAAAACATTTGACGGATACGATCCCAAATCAATACCATATCCAGCCCAAGGACATCCAGATTCTTGCCCCAATGAGGAACGGCAGTGCCGGAACAATAGCCCTGAACAAACTTGCCCAGGAAGCTTTAAACCCGGAAGGTCCGTCCATTGCATTTGAAGGATATTCATACAGGAAGGGAGACCGTGTCATGCAGACGAAGAACGACTATGAGAAAGGAGTATTTAATGGCGATATTGGGTATATCGTGGCAGTCAATTTAGAAAAAGAACTCCTGAAAGTCGAATTCCTTGATACGGACAAACAGGAAACGGATAGCAAATTCTGGCTGGATTATTGGGATATGGATGAGGAGGACGAAGAGGAGGATGAAGGAATAGGAGCCCATGGCCCAAACCCTTACGTGACTTATTCCCGGAACGACCTTGAAAACCTGGATCCTGCCTATGCGATCACGATCCATAAATCACAGGGTTCCGAGTTTCCTGCTGTGATCATGCCGTTTTTGAACAGCCACTTTGTCATGCTGGAAAGAAACCTCCTGTATACCGGCGTCACACGTGCAAAGAAATACCTGTTCCTGGAGGGACAGCGGAATGCGATATACAAAGCAGTAAAAACAATCTCCATGCTTTCAAGGAACTCTAATCTGAGGTCGAAGCTGCAGGGAGATTTTGGACAGATTTCCTTCTTTGGAGAAAATATGGGATTGTATTAAGGCCATCCGCGGATGGTCTTTTTTTTTGCGGTTTCTGCTCATATGTGGTAATATTCTCGTATGAAAACAACTGGCTTCCATATCATAGTATCCTGACTGTACATACGAAAGGAGAACAGATATGGCGATCGATAATTTTTGCGAAGGAAAGAATATGGAAGAATACGAAGTACTCAAAAAAGCTGCTGCGGAATTAAACGAGATCATGCATGCAGCCCACATCAATGCTTCCGACCGGGCAGTCTATGCCAGCGGAATGCTTCTGGCGATGCATGTGCTGACCCCGGATTCTCTGTACGCTACAGAGGATACCGCCAGCCACTATATATACAGGCATCTGATGGACTTCTTAAAAGACCAGCTTTCCCCAGAGATGTATCAGATGACAGCAAGAGAGTTTCAGGTACTGACATCTGATCCGGAAAGAGACAGATACCTTGACAAGCTACATAAGAGCTACACACAGTATATCTTTTGTTTCATCTACCAGAATATCTTCCGGCTCTCTGACGGAATGGATTCCATAGGGGAACTTTTCGGGGAGTTTCTGAAATATACGGTACAGATGGCAACGGAAAACGGCAAAGTACTGACTCCCTCCTACATCAGCCATCTCATGGCAAAATTGATCCATGTGAAAGATACAGACGAAGTATTGGATGTCTGCGCAGGCAGTGGAGGGATGCTGGTAGCTGCTTATGATGAAATGCGCTCCAGTAATCCGGGTATTCAGTTAAAGAAAGACCAGCTGCGGGGGATTGAGATCAATCCGCGGATGGCAGCCCTTGCAGTATCCAATATGATCCTCAGGGGAATCTCTGCGGAAGCAGTCGTCCTGGGCAACACATTTCTGTATTCGGAGAATAAGAAATATGATAAGCTCCTCATCAACCCGGATTTTACCTGCGAGGAAAACGGGCTCCCGTTCCTTTCTTATGGACTGGACATGTTAAAAGAAGGCGGGGAAGGTGCAGTGATCATCCAGGACAGTGCCGGAGGCGGCATGGCATCTGTATCAGCCAGAGAAATACTGGCACATCATACACTGCTGTGCAGTATCAAGATGCCAATAGACCTGTTTTCCCCCAATGCAAAGGTACAGACAAGCATCTACCTTTTCCGAGCCCATATTCCGCATGATTTCCAGAAAAACGTGCTGTTTGTTGATTTCCGCAATGACGGATGTAAGAGAACAAAACGCGGCTTTAAATATAGCAGGGATGTCTGGAGACTATACTCTGATCTGGTAAAAACCTGTAAAGAAAAGAGGGTGTATCCGGGGATCCCGGTCATCCTTGATCAGATCACAGATTCCGGATGTGACTGGAATTATGAATCACATTTAAAGATCGATGGAAAAGTAACAAAGAAAGATCTTTCCTCTGAGGTGGCAAATGCCCTGCTGGAGAAGATCAAAGACCTTCTCAAACCAGAGGGTGATGGGGAGATTTCTGCGGATAGGAAGCTGTTTTCCATAGAGGAGCTGTTTGAGGTACAGAACAGTATCTATTACCGCGGAGTGCCGGAAGCCGATCTGTATAATGCAGACGGAACAGTGCCGGTGATCACAAATACAGCCTTAAATAACGGGGTAAAAGGATACAGCAGACTAGAAGCCTGTAACAAAGGAAATGTGATCACGTTGAGTGATACCATCGGCGGCAGTCCTGTTTTCTACCAGGAAAAGGATTTCATCGGGTTTGCACACTTAAAGATGCTGATCCCCAAAAAGAATACACTGCCTGATTTTGACGGGCTTGTTGGAAGATATATCGCTGTTTCCATAAGGAAATCCATTTCCGGCAGATACAACTACACCACAAAACTGAACACTGGAAATATCCTGAGGACCAAGATCTCTCTTCCATGTAAGGATGGTCTGGTGGACACGGATTTCATCAGAAAGATTATGACAGAAGAGCAGAAGAGGAGTGCCGGTCTGGTGCTGGACTATCTGAGATCTTTTTCGGAACAATAATGACTACAGATGAGATTACAACTAATCAACATAAGGAGATATTTATGAAGAAAAAATCACGTTTAATGCTTTTGGTTTCATTCATATTCATGGTCTGTTTATCCGGCTGTGCAAAATGGCAGTCCGTCATCAATGACCTGCATGGTTCTTTGATAGGAAACAGCTATTCCATCTATACCTATGACAACTATGGCAGCCAGACACTCAAAACATCCGGGAATAAGATCAGTATTACCGGAAACAAGATTGAAACCACAAGCTTTGACAGTGAGGGAAAAACGATCACCGGCTATGATTTGTCTTCGGTCATCACCATCACCATTGATGGAAAAGAGATTGAAAACTGCGGGGATACCTGCATCTTTGTCCAGAAAGGACTGGAACCGGAAGTCGACTTTTCCCTGGAAGAGATCAGCAGCAATGGAGGAGGAAGCCCTGCATCCATTGCCCGTGTATTAAACAAATATAAGAATGATTTTGGTAAATCCCGTGTAGTGGTCATCAAATCCCAGTTAGGACAGCCCATAGCGGCTTTTTCCGGGGATGACGTATACTGGGAAGTTCCGGAAGACCTTCCAAAAATGACCAAACTCATGATTGACGGCAAAGCCTTGTATATCCATCGGGCAAATTACCAGATTGTCGATAAGGCTCTCCTGTAGCCTATTGTAATTACAGTTTTTTTTCGATATACTATATATAACAGAGTTGCCTGATGCCATACGGCATTGGGGACCAGGCTGAGACTCGGGCTCAGCCTTTTTTTTCTTTAAAACAGAGGTGATAATATGGTAAAGAAGTGCATTATCTGCGGAAAAGAATTTCAGGGTAAAAGTAACAGCTCTCGGTATTGTTCTGATGAATGCCGAAATACTCCTCTGTACACAGATGAGATAAATGGAGAACAGTACGGACATCTGACTGTCACAAATGCGTTCAGAAAAAAAAGTAAACTCTACGCTGTCTGCAAATGCAGCTGCGGAAATGTCTGTACAGTTCGGTATGACAGTTTATTATCCGGGAAACTATTTCCTGCGGATGCGTAAATAAAAAGAACCTTATACAACCTTTAGATCTGACAAGTAAAGCAAATAAATATGGATGCACCGCCATCAAGCAGTTAAAGAAGCATTCAGACAGTTATTTTGGGCTGTGTAAATGCAGCTGCGGAAAAGAGTTCGTCGTGCTTGCCAAAAACTTTCCAAAGGTAAAATCCTGCGGATGTGCTCAAGAGGAGGCAAGAAAAACCAATATGAAGAAAGCCAGTAAAGTATATCTTAATGGATGCGTAGAAAACACCTCTGTTTATTCTATCAAGCTAAAAAAGATGTTAAAGAATAACACCTCTGGCGTAAGAGGTGTAACATTTGATAAAGCTAGCCAAAAATGGAAAGCTCAAATTGTGTTTAAAGGAAGAAACTATTATCTTGGAAGATACATAAACAAGGAAGATTCCATAAGAGCCCGGAAAATGGCGGAGGAAGCCATGTTTGGCAATTTTCTTAAATGGTTTCAGGATACGTACCCAGATAGATGGAAAAGAATGACGAATACAGATTCTTTAAATATGAAATAACGGTATCAAAAACAATGGGGAAAGGTGCGGAAACTGAATCTTTTGATTCCACTAAGAAATAAAGAGACCCTTTTTGGAAGTATAGGATTAAAAAGAAACTTTAAACTATTCGTCAAACACTACTTTTACGAATAGATTAATATACCACATTTTATAATATTGTATATTTTGCTTTCTTTATAATTTTTCATATAAATTAATACGCATATCAAATGATGGTCATCCAGAACCATTTTTTTTCTTGTCAATATATGAATAACATTTCCCTGTCGAATTAAGGTTAAATCGACAAGTATTTTTGTCAATTTAACTCAAACGTGTACAATGCATGTCGGTAAAATGTGTATTT
>OGOS01002039.1_pt1 | contig 11594 bp, 11 predicted proteins | sample 1552701 | NCBI WGS metagenome assembly OGOS01 (sample SAMEA2580128, study PRJEB22360) | human gut metagenome | biome: human gut; feature: human-associated habitat; material: faeces | place: Denmark | collected 2008/2010
ATGCAGTAGTGGGAGAAGCAAGAATCCCCCTGCTTTAGCTGTGGGGAGTGTCAATTTGATCTGTCGTTTGAAGAAACCGTGAGACGACATAATACAAGAAACAGAGAATTTGGTGAAAAAGATATGCGCAGATGGTGGAGAGAAAAAGATTTTTCTTCAGTTCTCAGGGAACAGGCTATTACCTGCGAAATGGATACAGACAGTATTGTTGAGAAAATATACTCGGATTTGAACGCAGATCGCAAAGCGATTGCGTTCATGAGCATATAAAGTAAATGTAATACAAACATGTTCAGACTGGCAGCATAATTGCGATCATGCTGCCTTTTTTGCTGCTTTCCAGTACTTTTACCTGTCCGTTATGCTGTCTGACAATTTCACTGACAAGTGCAAGCCCCAGGCCGGCACCTCCCATAGCACGGCTTCTTGATTTGTCTACACGGAAGAACGGGGTGAAGATTTTTTCCTGATATTCAGGAGGAATGCCGATTCCGGTGTCGGAGACTTCAAGAAAGACATAATTGACAGACGTGGATGTATCTGTTATTTCTTCGGAAGGATGGATATTTACGGTTACTTTTCCACCGGAGTGATTGTATTTGATCGCATTTTCCACAAGATTGTACACAGCGCGATACAGCAGCAGATAGCTTCCGGTAATGATGCAGTCCCCTTCCAGCTGGATCAGTTCAACTTCTTTCTGTTCCGCTACGGAAGCCAGGTCGCAGAAAACCTCATCCGTCAGTGCTGCCAGAGAGATCCTTTCGGAACGTTCAACAGTCTGTACACCGGTCATATCCAGGAGGATTTCAGCCAGATGGGAAAGTCGCCCGGTCTGTTCCTGGAGCATGGCAAAAATCTCCTGATAATCTTTTAAAGCAGGTGCTTCCCTGCGGGCAAAGACCTCCAGATTTGTCTGGATAACGGCAAGAGGAGTCCTCAGCTCATGGGCTGCATTGGCAGAAAACTGCTTCTGAGCAGTAAAGGCCTCATCCAGGCGTGCGAGCATTTTGTTAAATGAAATGGTCAGGCGGGAAATCTCGTCATTGGTAGCAGGAACTTCAAGAGCCTCTGAAAGGTTCTGGACCTCTATTTGGTTTACCCCCTGGCTGAGTCTGCGAAGCGGAAGTAATGCCTGACGGCTGATAAAATAAGTGCAGATACTGCTGAGAAGGATGATGATCCCTGTTACCATGAGTCCTTTGGTGAGGAAAAGTTTTTTGGTTAACTGCAGCTGATCGGAAAGCTCCGGAAATAAGACGGAGGGATTCATATTAAAGGTGATGGGAGCAGAATCTGTGTTATCGATCCGTATCATGTAATCTCCCAGATCCTCCATTCCGGCAACTGCAGACTGGCTGATAAAAAAATACATCAGAATGCAGGTGACTGTCATAAGCAGTGCAGTGATCAGTGTCAGACGCCATTGAAGAGATAGCTTTCCGGTTATTTTTTTCATTGTATATCCTCCGTTAAAATGTAACCCTGGCCGATCTTATTCTGTATCGGATCAAAGCCGAGAGCAGTGCGCAGCTTTTTTCGAAGAGAAGAAATGTGGACACGAATGGAATTGCTGAGACTGTTGACGCTTCCGTCCCAGATATGCTCGATCATTTCTTCTGGGCTTATGATACGGTTCTGATGAAGAAGGAAATATTCCAGAAGAGAACTTTCCTTTCGGGTCAGAGAAAGAGGAAGTCCATCGATACTGGCCTTTCTTGTACGGGTATCAAAGCTGATACGTCCGCATTGCAGACATACATCCTGCTGGATAAATTTCCTTCGTGTCAGACTTCGGATCCGTGCCTCCAGCTCTTCAAAATGAAAAGGCTTTGTGAGATAGTCATTGGCACCGAGATCAAGCCCTTCAACCTTGTCCTGGATCTGTCCTCTGGCAGAGAGGATCAAAACGGGAGTGGAAGTATCGGATTCCCGAAACTGGCGCAGGATTTCCAGACCATCAACGCCTGGAAGGTTCAGATCAAGAAGGATGAGATCATAATTTTCCACCAGACATAATTCCAGTCCTTCATCCCCGTCAAAACATGTGTCCGCTTCATAGCCATCCATGCGAAGTCCCTCCGCAATAGACTGGCAGAGCTGCTTTTCATCTTCGATTATCAATATATGCATAATAAATTCTCCTAAAAAACAGTTGATTTTGCTTTGTTATCTATCATATCATGTATAGCATAAAATTCCTGTAAATTTTTTTATTTCTTAACAGAGATTTTATACAGGGGATGATATAGTAAGGCTACAGAGAGCAAGATTTACATATAAAATATACGTCGGTTCCGGATATGGGCCGGTGATATCAGAAGGGAGAATATAAACAATGAAATTAAGAACACAGAAAATAACAGCACTTATGGCAGCAGCGGTATTAGGAATATCTGCATTTGGAAGCGTGCCGGTAACAGCGGCGGAAAGCACGGAAACAGCAGATCCCGGAGCGGCAATGATGGTGGATGGAGAGGCAGTTTCATCAGATCTGGTAGCAGGTACATTTAAGCCTTCCGACGTAACCTGCAAGGCACAGGATTCTTATGAATATCCGTTTCTGGGACTGAAGCTTTCACTTTCGAAGGAGCTGTTAAAGCAGATCAAGGACCAGAGCATTGCAATGCTTACCACGGAAGATTTTGAGAATCAGACCAATGCAGTGACATATGCCTACGTAAGCTGGAGCAAAATGACAGAGGAACAGAAAAATGCCGAAATACAGAAGATGGGAACCGGATATGACGACTGGGTGGCAGGTCTGGACAGAATTGGTACAATTGGCGTTTATGACGAAGCTTCACAGAAAAAGCTGGATGAGATCACAGGCTGTACAGAGCATAAAGAGCTTGGAAGCAGCAGTGACGGGAAATACAAATATTATCTGAGCACCAACAAAGATGCAGATGAAAAGCTGACAAAGGAGCTGGAAAAGATCAAAACCGACATTACGGAAATGACACCGTATCAGAATATTTCCGTGTTTGACCAGCCACAGGATACCAGCGTCAACCCGGAGAATGTAAAATCTGTAGGAAAATTTGAAACAACAGGAATAGATGGAAAAACATATACAGAAAAAGTATTCAGTGACTATGACCTTACGCTGGTAAATATTTTTACAACCTGGTGTTCACCATGTGTAAAAGAAATTCCGGAACTTCAGGAGCTTTATAAAGAAATGAAAGATAAAGGCGTCGGAGTAGCAGGCGTGGTGCTTGATACTACAGATGAAAAGGGAAATCAGGACGAGGAGGCAGTAAAAAAAGCAGGCATTCTTCAGGAAAAAACAAAAGCAGAATATCCGTTCCTGATACCGGATACTACTATGATGAACGGCCGTCTGCAGGGGATTTCCGCATTTCCTGAAACATTTTTTGTTGACAAAGATGGAAACATTGTAGGCGATACCTATACAGGAAGCCATACACTGGACGAATGGAAGGAAATCGTGGAAAAAGAGCTTAAAAACGTTTCAAAGTAAAAGATGATCATTATGGAGAGTGGAAAAATGATTCGGAAAATAACAGAATCCAGGTGGATCGGACCAGCTCTGGCGTTTTTGGGGATTTTACTGATGATACTGGGAATCTGCAGGGGCGAGGCGTCTGTAGTTTTTACAAAAGCGATCAACATCTGTATGGAGTGTATTGGCATTGGATAATAAGAAGATGAAAATAAATGAATGGCCGCGGCATGGGATCCAGGCATTGTGGGCGGCCCTTACAAACAGTCACATATCAGGCTTTGTGACTGGAAAGATCTATACCGGAAAACTGAAAAATGTCTGTGTTCCGGGGCTGAATTGTTATTCCTGCCCCGGGGCAAGAGGGGCCTGTCCCATTGGTTCCCTTCAGGCTGTGATCGGAAGCTGGAACTTCAAGATGGCATATTATGTAGCTGGATTTCTGATCTTTGTGGGAGCGCTGCTTGGAAGACTGGTGTGCGGATTTCTCTGCCCCTTTGGACTGATCCAGGATCTGTTGAACAAGATTCCTTTTCCAAAGAAGATCCGGACATTTCGGGGAGATAAGCTTCTGCGAAAACTGAAATATGTGATCTTTCTTGTATTTGTGATCATACTTCCCATGTTTGTAGTAGATATCATGGGCCAGGGAGCACCATATTTCTGCAAGCTGATCTGCCCGGCAGGAACGCTGGAGGGAGGTATCCCTCTGGTGCTGCTGAACAAATCCATGCGAAGTGCGGTAGGCTGGCTGTACATGTGGAAAAATACAATCCTGGTGATCACCATTATCTTATCAATTATGATATACCGGCCATTCTGTAAGTATATCTGTCCGCTGGGAGCTTTTTATTCGGTATTTAATAAAGTTTCCGTTTTTCGTTACAGAGTAGATAAAGAAAAATGTGTTCACTGCGGAAAATGCAGAAATATCTGCCAGATGGAGGTCGATCCGACGGAAAATCCAAACAGTGCAGAGTGCATCCGATGTGGAAGATGTAAAAAGATATGTCCGACACAGGCAATCCGGTGTGGGTTTGCAGGCAAACCCTGATACAGAAAAATACGAAAACGGTACAGCTTATAAAATATAAGGTGTACCGTTTTTTGCAGAAAACTACTTTTCCATATTATCTATCAGTAACATATTCAGCTGTTCCCAGCGCTTCAGATCTTTTTTTGTAAAAAGCAGCTGGTGGCGGAACGCTTCGGTAAGCTCCTGTGGTTTTAAAGTGATCACACATTTGAATGCGCAGGGCATCAGATCCGCACTGGAAATCCCACACAAAAGTCCTGTTGTAAAATCTCGAAGCTCCAGAGGATTAAAAATGTACAGGAGATCTTCTTCCAGTGGGTTATACTGATTTACAAAGGAAAAACGGATCAGCATATCACTGTAAAGAACTTTTCCGGTGTAAAAAATCTCACTGCTTCTTCCGTTGGCAGAAACAGAACAGATCGTTAAGGTTGCTTCGTATTTTCCGGATTCGCCTTTTTTTTCATAAATATCGATGACGCCATCCTTCGTACGCTGATAGCGTCCATCGTAAAAGTAAAAATATAGCCTCTGTGCCTGAAAAAATGGGCTTTTTTGTCCTTTTCCCGGTGCATTGGACGGTTTACTGGCTGTTTCAGGAAGACCAGTGGTAAGCTGGGACATAGATACCTGGAGAATCTGGCTGATCTCATATAAAGTTTCGATATCAACGGAGATATCTCCATTTTCATATTTGCATACGGTAGCTCGACTTTTATGGATGGCATCTGCCAGATCCTGCAGAGTCATCTTTCCGGCTTTTCGGTATTTTCTTATTTGTTCACCTACATAACAGGTAAAATTACTCATTTTGTTTCCTCATACTATCTATTTTTCTTATTAATTTATATTGTATACGATTATATCGGAAAAACCGGTATTTTGTAAAGTAGTAAGAAACTTTTTTGAAATAAAATTTCGTAAAAAGAAACTTCTGCCATTTGCACTTATCTTTATTTAAGGTAAGATATGGCTGTTAGGCTGAAGGTTTCAGCCTATATCAAATATATACTTGAAGAGGGGAAATTGAAATGAAAGAAAAAGGAAGTAGCTTTTCCGGCTCAATAGGCTTTGTCCTGGCGGCAGCCGGAAGTGCAGTAGGAGTTGGAAATATCTGGAGATTTCCATATCTCTGTGCCAAAGATGGCGGAGGACTTTTCCTGCTGGTTTATCTGGTACTGGTACTGACTTTTGGATTTGTACTGTTGACAACGGATGTAGCACTTGGGAGAAAGACAAAGAAAAATGCATTGAGGGCTTTTGAATCTCTTGATCCAAAGTGGAAATTTTTAGGACATTTAACGTTTATGGTTCCGGCATTGATCATGACCTATTATTCTGTTATCGGTGGATGGATTGTAAAATATTTTTTTACTTATATTATTTCTGATGGGAAAGATGCGGCTTCAGATGTATACTTTACATCATTTATTACATCAGATATTGCACCCGTTGTATTTATGCTGATCTTTCTGGCACTGACTGCCTGGATCGTATTTCGTGGTGTGGAAAAGGGAATCGAAAAGTTTTCCAGGATCATTATGCCGGGGCTGATTCTTCTGATTGTGATCATTGCGATTTTTTCACTGACACTGTCCCATACTGATACGGATGGAACTGTCCGCACCGGTATGCAGGGGCTGGCTGTTTATCTCAAACCGGATTTTCATGGACTGACGGTAAAACGTTTCCTGGAGATCCTTCTGGATGCGATGAGCCAGTTATTCTTTTCCTTAAGTGTATCTATGGGAATCATGATCACTTATGGTTCTTATGTGAAAAATGAAGTTAATTTAAATAAAGCAACAAATCAGATTGAGATCTTTGATACCGGCGTTGCATTTCTTGCAGGAATGATGATCATACCGGCTGTTTTTGTATTTCTCGGAAAGGATGGAATGGCTTCCGGCCCAAGTCTGATATTTATCTCACTGCCAAAGGTTTTTGATGCCATGGGAGTATTTGGCCGTCCGGTGGCAATTGCATTTTTCCTGATGATGGGATTTGCGGCACTGACTTCCTGCGTGTCTGTCATGGAGACACTGGTTGCAAACTGCATGGAACTCTATCACAAACCCCGTAAGAAAATGTGTGGTGCTGTCGGAATCTATTCTCTTGTTACAGCAGTGCTGATCTGCCTTGGTTATAACAAACTGTATTTTGAACTTAAACTGCCAAATGGTTCCGTTGGACAGCTGCTGGATGTGATGGATTATATCAGCAACAGTTTTCTGATGCCGTTTATCTCACTTTTGACAAGTATTCTGATCGGCTGGGTGATCGGCCCTGACTGGATCATAGGAGAAGTGGAACGAAATGGGGAACACTTCAAACGGGCAGGATTATATCGCTTTATGATCCGTTATGTAGTGCCGGTTGTAATGCTGATATTATTCCTGGTATCTACAGGATTTGCAGATTTGATTTCATAAATGTGGTAATATGTTTATGGCGTCTGGACAGTCGCATTAACGGATGACCAGTACAAGATACGATTAAACAACAGAGGATTTGATGAAAAAAGATATGTACGAATGTTGGAGAGAAAACTAATACATAGAACGGAAATGATTCAGAAAATTAGACTTAGCTCACTTTAAAAGTGAAAAAATAATTTGATAATTTCTTGACAAGTACTAATAAATATGTTAGTATTCAATTATCAAATTAATAAAGTCTTCGGTGACTGACGGAATTGTGGGATAACCACGAGGGAGCCGGAGATTCGATGAGTCGACCGTCTGGGCAGTATTTGAAGAAATTCAGATACTGCTCTTTTTTATGGGATAAAAGATGCAGACGGTTGCAGCGGAGAAAGGAGAACATTATGGGATTCAAAAGTGACATCGAGATTGCACAGGAGTGCACAATGGAGCCAATTACCAAGATTGCAGAGAAAGCAGGTATTGATGACAAATATCTGGAGCAGTATGGTAAATACAAAGCAAAGATCGACTATAATCTCCTGAAAGAAACAGACAAAAAAGACGGAAAGCTGATCCTGGTAACAGCTATCAACCCGACACCGGCAGGTGAGGGAAAAACTACGACAACGGTAGGTCTTGCAGATGGAATGCAGAAACTCGGAAAGAACGTTATGGTAGCTCTTCGTGAGCCATCCCTGGGACCGGTATTCGGTGTCAAAGGTGGTGCGGCAGGCGGCGGCTATGCACAGGTAGTTCCGATGGAGGATATCAACCTTCATTTTACCGGTGATTTCCATGCAATCGGTGCGGCAAACAACCTTCTTGCAGCAATGATCGACAACCATATTTTCCAGGGAAATGAGCTGAACATCGACCCAAGAAAGATCACCTGGAGACGTTGCGTGGATATGAACGACCGTCAGCTTCGTAATGTAGTAGATGGACTTGGCGGAAGAACAAACGGTATGCCGCGTGAGGACGGATATGACATTACCGTAGCATCTGAGATCATGGCAGTTCTCTGTCTGGCAAGTGACATCAAGGATCTGAAAGAGAGACTTTCCAGAATCATCATCGGATATACTTACGGCAAGGTTGCTGAGCAGAAACCGGTAACAGCAGGAGACCTCCACGCAGAGGGTGCTATGACAGCACTTTTGAAGGATGCCCTGAAACCAAACCTTGTTCAGACACTGGAGCATGTTCCGGCGATCGTTCATGGCGGACCATTCGCAAATATCGCTCACGGATGTAACTCCGTAACAGCTACAAAGATGGCTATGAAGCTTGCTGATTATGCGATCACAGAGGCTGGATTCGGTGCTGACCTTGGAGCAGAGAAATTCCTGGATATCAAGTGCCGTATGGCAGGTCTTACACCAAGTGCCGTTGTTATCGTAGCAACCGTACGTGCCCTGAAATATAATGGTGGTGTTGCAAAAGCGGATCTTAACAATGAGAACCTTGAGGCTCTTGAAAAGGGTATCCCGAACCTTCTGAAGCATGTAAGCAATATCAAAAATGTATACAAGCTTCCATGTGTGGTAGCTATTAACGCATTCCCGACCGATACCAAGGCAGAGCTTGATTTTGTGGAAGCAAAATGCAAGGAGCTTGGCGTAAACGTAGCACTTTCCGAGGTATGGGCAAAAGGTGGCGAAGGCGGAATCAAGCTTGCTGAGGAAGTGATCCGTCTTGTTGAAGAGCCGAATGACTTCACATATGCTTATGAACTGGAAGGATCCATCGAGGACAAGCTGAACCAGATCGTACAGAAGGTTTATGGTGGAAAGAAAGTTGTTCTTACAGCAAATGCCCAGAAGCAGGCGAAACAGCTGGAGGCACTTGGATTTGGCAACTGCCCGATCTGTGTAGCTAAGACCCAGTACAGCTTAACAGACGACCAGACAAAGCTTGGTGCTCCGACAGATTTCGAGGTAACAGTAAGAAATCTTAAGATTTCCGCAGGTGCAGGATTTATTGTTGCACTGACAGGTGAGATCATGACCATGCCAGGACTTCCGAAAGTACCGGCAGCAACCAAGATCGACGTAGACGAGAGCGGTAAGATCACAGGACTGTTCTAATATAAAGATTTTTTGAGGGGAATTCAGATAGAAAGCGGTAGAGCCTGCAAAAATAGAGGTTCTGCCGCTTTTTCTTATATTGTTGTCTATTGCTCATGGCGGCGGTCCAGCCATTTACAGATGTAGTGGCCAACAATGTTCCCGGCCAGAAGGGTAAAGAACAAAGCAACATATTTCTGCATGGTGTTCACCTCTTTCATTCAGGATTGTATCTGCATTATATCATATTTCGAATGAAAATAATTGACTTTTTGCGGTGAATGGACTATGATGTGTGTAGCTAAAGAAAGTAATTATGCTTATCATGGGCAAAGCAAAACCCCCGGAAGTGGTCGAGACTTCCGGGGGTTTTTGTTTCGTTTATGTAAGGTGGTTTAATCCTTTCAGCTGGAGGTTCGGCAGCAACAGCATTATAGCATGTTCAGAACAAAAATGGTATAATATTATAAATTGTCAAGAATGTCAGCAATCTCCTGCTGCTTGTTGGGATAAAACTCACAATGTAGAGGAAAGTGCAGAGGGGACGCGCATGTGACATTTGCGTTAATTAAGAGGAATCCTATAGAAAAAATTGTAGAGATAAATGAATGTGGGGGGAAATATGGTATACACATGCAAATATAAATCGCTAATCGGAGATATTTTACTTGCCGCAGATGAAATCGGACTTACCGGTCTGTGGTTTGAAGGACAGAAATATTTTGCAAATACACTTCCCAAAGACCATATCCAACAGGAGACGGAAATTCTCACAGAAGCAAAAAAATGGCTGGATGTATATTTCTCCGGTGAAGAACCGAACTTTACTCCACTACTTCATCCGAACGGTTCAACATTCAGAAAGGCAGTGTGGCAAATTTTACTGGAGATTCCCTACGGACAGACGATCACATATGGAGAAATTGCGCGCAGAATTGCAGTGATGAAAAACACTTCCCATATGTCCGCCCAGGCAGTAGGCGGTGCGGTTGGACATAATGAAATTTCCATTATCATTCCCTGCCATCGAGTTGTAGGAACAAATGGAAGCTTGACGGGCTATGCCGGAGGAATTGACAAAAAAATTTCACTTCTCAAGCTGGAACATACAGATATGAGCTGTTTGTTTATTCCAAAGAAAGGAACTGCACTGTAAAACTCAGGCTGAGAGGACGGTCTGGTGCAGGCGTCCACGAAAAGACAGATATTTTATTTATGAAAGCATGCTATGAAAATTGCCAGCAGGATTTCGGAGGAATAATTATGGGAAAAATACTGGATGAAGATTTAATCTACGAGATACTGTCCGTGGTGGAAGAGATACCTGAGGGAAAAGTGTCCTCCTACGGACAGATCGCACGGCTGATCGGGCGGGATAAAAATTCACGTCTTGTAGGAAAAGTCTTAGGTATGGCAGAATTTTACGGGAAGTATCCCTGCCACAGAGTTGTGAACCATGCAGGGCGTACTGCACCAGGCTGGAGAGAGCAGAAGATGCTTCTGGAAGACGAGGGTGTGGAGTTTAAGGCAAATGGATGTGTAGATATGAAGCAGTATCAGTGGGAGGAGTAGTGTTTTATGAATTGTAGAAATATGATGCAGATCCCGGAGCTTACAGAAGTTCTGAAGCGAAAGCAGGGGAAAACGGTCTGGAGTAGTCTGTACGATGGGGCTATTTTGCAGACTGCCTGCAGTGCATCAAAAGTGAATACAGGATTGAATAACTATATCCATGGAGGAGAATTCGTAGTTCTGACAAATCCCAGTGTCACCGACGACAGCCGGAAACTCGTGCTGGAGGAAAAGGACAGAAACGCCGCAGAGCAGCTGTCTTCCTCTATTCTGGATGCAGAACATTTAAGCCGAGAGCGTGTGATGGCACAGGCCAGATATCTGAACCTTGCACCGCTTACCATGACCGATGAGCAGATGGAGAAAGGACTTGAGATCTTTGAAGCTTCTCTGAAAGAGGCATTAGAAGCATAGATTAATAGAAAGCTACTCTGTAATAGAAAGCTACTCTGTAACAGAAAAATAAAACATGCTTGACAAATCATAAATTTCTCATATAATTATCAGTGGTAATTAACCAAGATAATTATATGAGGAGTTTTTTTATGACAAATGAAAAAATCAAGCGGATGTTTGATGCATTTTATCAGGCAAAGCGGATCCGGGATATGCTTCCGCCACTGCCCCAGGGGGTGATGCCATCCTACATACAGTATCTGGATGTGATCCATTCTCTGCAGCGGGAAAAAAAGGATATCCGGCTCTCTGATATCAGTGATGCCATGAACCTTCCGCGTCCGGGTGTTACCAGAACAGTGAAAGAAATGGAGGCAAAGGGATATCTTCAGAAGCTTACGTCTCCGGATGACGGGCGCGTTACTTACATTTCCATAACAGAAAAAGGAGAGAGGCTTTCCAGGAAGTATGATCAGGATTATTTCAGCAGTCTGGCGCCCTATCTTTCAGAGATTTCCGAAGAAGAAGCAGACAATATGATCCGGACCATCGGGAAATTTTATCAGATCATGTGTGGGTAGTGTAAAGTAGCCTATGAAAAATTGGAGCTGAAAAAATGGCTCCATTGG
>OGOS01002040.1_pt1 | contig 11591 bp, 9 predicted proteins | sample 1552701 | NCBI WGS metagenome assembly OGOS01 (sample SAMEA2580128, study PRJEB22360) | human gut metagenome | biome: human gut; feature: human-associated habitat; material: faeces | place: Denmark | collected 2008/2010
CGCCACATGCCGCCGCTTTGTAGAGGGTTCCTCTTCCTTTGTTCTTTATCTGATTCGCGACTCATTTGAAATGATGCGGAATTACGACAAATCGTAACAATATTGAAAAATTGGGTAGGTATTATTAACCGCAGAAAGGGCGGGGCGTCCGCGGTGGATGCCCCTTTCGGAAAAGGGTAGATATCATGGCTAATCCCGAACAGGATTTTGTAATGAAGACCATCAAGAGCCGCGACGTGCACTTCGTGCGCTTCTGGTTCCCTGACGTGCTGGGTCGTATGAAATCGTTCGCGGTCATTCCCAGCGAGCTGGACAATGCCTTCGAGGAGGGCATGGGCTTCGATGGCAGCTGCATTGCCGGCTTCTCCGGCACGGCGGAGAGCGATGTCGTGGCCTATCCCGAGGCGGACACATTCCAGGTTCTGCCGTGGCGTCCGTCGAACAATGCGGTGGCGCGCATGTTCTGCACCATCCAGTCGCCGGACGGCACGCCGTATCCGGGCGATTCTCGCAATGTGCTGCGCCGTGTCTGCCGTCAGGCGGCGGAGAAGGGGTACGTGCTGAATGTTGGTCCCGAAGTCGAGTACTTCTATTTCCGCGACCAAAACGGTACGGAGCCGCTGGACCGCGGCTGCTCGTTCGATCTGACCACACTGGACAACGGCTCCGATTTGCGCCGCGACACGATTCTGACGCTGGAGAAGATGGGCATTCCCGTTGAGTACTCCCATCATGAAGAGGGGCCTTCCCAGCATGAGATAGACCTGCGCTTCTCCGATGCCATGTCCATGGCAGATGCCGTCATGACGTACAAGATGGTCGTGAAGGAGGTCGCGCACAACCACGGTGTGTTCGCCTCGTTCATGCCGAAGCCCCTTACGGATGCGCCGGGCAGTGGCATGCATGTCCATATGAGCCTGTTCAATCCGGAGGGCGACAACCTGTTCTTCGATCCCGCCGACCCGGACGGTAACAACCTGTCCCCGTTGGCGAAGCATTTCATGGCTGGCCTTCTGAAGTATGCGCCTGAGTTTTGCCTGATCACGAATCAGAATGTTAACTCGTACAAGCGTCTGACGTCGCGCATGGAGGCGCCGTCCCAGATTGCCTGGTCCAGCATGAACCGCTCCACGCTGGTTCGCGTGCCTGCGTACAAGCCGAACAAGGAAGTGGCCTGCCGTGTGGAGATTCGCAACCCGGATCCGGCCGCGAACCCGTATCTGGCATTTGCCGCCATGCTGGCAGCGGGCCTGAAGGGCATCGAGGACGAGCTGGAACTGCCCGCTCCCGTCGACGATTTGGACCTGTTCCAGCTGGATTACCGCGAGCTGAAGCAGCGCGGTATCCAGACGCTTCCCGCTACATTGGGCGAGGCATTGGAGCGGTTCGAGGGATCCGCCCTCATGCGCGAGGTGCTGGGCGATCATATCTTCGAATATCTGCTGCGGGAGAAGCATCGTGAATGGGAGGAGTACCGGTCGGTGGTGTCTGACTGGGAGCTTAATCGCTATCTCGAGGAACTATAATGGCTATGCAACGGAAACAAGTACTATTCGTCGCCGACGGCTTGGACGATGCCCATCTGTTTCGCCAAGTGCTGGGTGGGCTGGACGTGGACGTGGTTGCCGGTGGAACGTCCCAGCTGGAACGCCTGCTTTCCGATAATCCCGGCGTTTCGCTGCTCATTTTCGACTCTCCAACCATGGCGCGGTCGCTGGCCGACCTGGAGCGCCTGCTTTCGCAGTCCGACGGCGCCGCGCTTCTGGCAGTGGTCCAGCGCGAGAATCTGGCCGATTTGCGTCTCCCCGTGCAGGTGAAGAGCGACTTCGTGGTGCATGGTGCCAGTCCCGAGGAGTGCGAGGCGCGCATCCGTCAGCTGCTGTGGCCGGGCAAGGAAAGCGCGCCGGGCGATTTCATCACCGTGGATGACATGACCATCGACCTGGCAACGTATCAGGTCACCGTGGACGGGGAGCCCGTGGACTTCACGTATCTGGAGTATTCGCTGCTCTCGTTCCTGGTCACGCATCCCGATCGCACGTATTCGCGCGACGCTTTGCTGCGCCGCGTGTGGGGCTTCGACTATTACGGCGGCTCGCGCACGGTAGACGTCCATGTCAGGCGCATTCGCGCGAAGCTCGGTCCGGAGCTGGCGCAGCGTTTGGAGACGGTGCGCGGCGTGGGCTATCTGTGGTCGTCGTAGGGGCGCTGCCGTAACGGGCAAGCCGGATGAGATCTGCAGACCGAAGGCGTGCGGGCGGAAAGCCCGTGCGCCTTCTTTTCTTTTCCGCGCGAACAGACGCTTTCTGCAGCGGCATGGGTTAAAGGATGCACATATAATCCGATGTACATTCCATTGAAAGATGTATGGGGGATGTTATGTGCTCGGAAAGGGAAGCCGTTGAAAATGGGCGAAGATCTGCTTGGCTCGGAACAGCTGGACGTAAGCGTTATCGTACCCGTCTACAATCCCGGAGAATACTTCCAAGCCTGCCTGGACTCGCTTGTCTCCCAAACGATTGATCCGGCCCGATGGGAGGTGATTTTGGTCGATGACGGATCGACGGACGGTTCGGGGGAGGCATGCGACGCCGCCGCTGCAGCGCATCCAGAGCTGTTCCGCGTGCTGCATGAGGAAAACTCCGGTTGGGCCAGCGCACCGCGGAATCGCGGCATGGAAATTGCGCGTGGCACATACCTGTACTTCCATGATAGCGACGATCTTTTGATGCCGAGGGCGTTGGAGCTTATGGTGTCCCATGCGCGGGAATGGGGCAGTGACTTTCTGGTGCCCCGGGAGGTGATAGCGTATCCCGACGGAACCGAGGAGGTGGTTCCCCGTTCTGCCGCGCGGGGCGAGTGCATACCCCGCTGCGATAGGTTTGCTGCTCCGATAATGAATTGCATTACTACAAACCGACTGGTCAAGCGCTCGATGGTGGAGGAGCACGGTATACGCTTCAAGGAGACCAGCTCCGAGGACTTCCTATTCGGCATCGAATGCATCCTTGCTTCCGATACCGTTTCATTTGCGGCGGATTACACGTATTCGAAGTATGTAAAACGGAGTCAGGGAAGCCTGTCTAGCGCTCAGGAAAGCCCGGCGAAGAGCTTTGATGGGCGGCTCCTGGGTATTGCGGAGGCGCTTTCTGCCGTCCGCGATGCCGGGGCAGAGCGCGAGGCATATCCGTATTTCTACGACGTACTGTTTCGCCATCCTGTCTACAAGATGTTGACCACCAGAATGGATGAGCTGCATTGGAACGCGGAGAAGCTCCGGCTGGGGGAATTACGCGCGGTAATCGCGCCCTTCTGGAATCTCGATCGGGCGGGCCTTCTACGTCTCACGGAGCGCGCGGTGATGGAATTGCTGATGCTGGGGGAATACGATGCCATGCCGGGCGTGCGCGCCCTGGCGAAGGCGAACCCTGGGAAGGGCAAGGGACTCGCGGTGCGGGAGGATGTGGATCCGCATCCGGTCTCGGCCGATTGTGCGGAGCGCGTGCCAGACGGATTGACGCATTACGTGCTCCATGAGCTGGTGCTGCGTCAACTGAAGGCGGCAAAGGTGCAGATGCATGCGATGGCGCTGGATTCCGGCGCGGTTGCGGCGTACGGCTCCTGGACGTTTTCCTACGCTGCCGCCGCTCCCGATGCAGTGACTGTTTCGTTCAGGGGAGAGGGAGGCGAAGGCGCCCGCGATGCGCTTTGCGTCTTCTCATACGAGGAGGATTTCAACGTCTGCCGGCAGTGCGGCTACTGGTACGCGGAGCTTCCCCTGCATGCGGATGAGGGGATGCCGACGTTCGAATTGAAAGTCGATATCGCCATAGGACAGGATGTTGCTTCCACGAAATGGACAGCTCCGCACGGCGGCTTCTCTGCCGTCCGATTCTCGACAAAGGGCGATTTCCTCTCGCGGGTGAACGCGTCAAGCCGTATGGCGAAGGCAGTCTGCTCCCTTCCTGACGGGCATCCGCGCGACCTCTTCAGAGGGCTGCTTGCCCAGGGTACGCTGTATCCCGCTATCACGACTTCCATCGACGCCAATCGCTGGAATGCGGATGCGGCGCATGCGGACGTTCTACAGGGTGTGGTGCAGCAGGTGCTTGACGGCAAATCTATGCGCTATGTTGCCGGGACGGAGCGAGCGGTTCTCGAAGCGCTGCTTGCCGGGCGCTTCGAGGAGCTGCCCGCTATACGGCAGGAGCGGAAGGGCAAAGCCGCGGCGTCCGGGCGGAATGCCGAACGGGGCGGGTTGCCTTCGAATGGCGGGTTCCTGAAAGGACGCAAGAAGGGCAGGGGCGTATTCAGCCTGCTGTTGGGCGGTAAGCGGGAATAGCGCCGTCGGGAGCTGCGGCCCATCGCGATGCGATGCAGCGCGATGGGCGTGTCTGCGAAATGCACAGGTACGCTTTCTGCAGCGGCGGTTGCAGATGCGCCGCCTGAAGAAAAACGGCTGGAAACAGAGCGAGAGCCGCGGCGTAGGGATTGGGGAAATGCCGCGGCTCTCTTTGTTATCGCGAAGCGTGTGGGCGAGGGAGATTGGGGAGGGGATTGTGCCCGCTGCTTGCTTCGATGGCTGTAACAATACGGGGTCTTTCTTAAACAAACCTTAAACAGATGTTGTGGTTTTATGAAACAGCGCGCGATTGGCCGTAACGCATTTGCCCGTCTCTTGCCGTAATCGCGGTTTTTCCGGGGGCCGCGCCATGCGCGCTATACTCGAAGGCGAGATTACCGGCCCTACGAACGAAAGCGCTTGATTCCATGCCCAAGACCATTGCCGTCATAGACGGAAACTCGCTCATGCACCGCGCCTACCATGCCGTGCCCCCTTCCATGAACGCTCCGGACGGAACGCCGACGAACGCCTGCTTCGGCTTCCTGTCCATGCTCATCAAGTTCATCGACACTACAAGCCCGGATGCCGTCATCTGCGCATTCGATGCCGGCAAGCCGAAATTCCGCATCGAGGCCATGGAACAGTACAAAGCGCAGCGACCTCACATGGACGAAGAGCTGCGCGTGCAGTTCCCCATCATGGAGGACCTGCTGCAGTCCATGGGCATCCCCGTGGTGAAGGTTCCCGGCTGGGAAGGCGACGACATCCTGGGCACGGTGGCCGCGCGCGACGAGAAGAAGGGCTATCGCACGCTGCTCGTCACGGGCGATAAGGACGCCTACCAGCTTGCCAGCCCGCTCACGAGCATCGTCACGACGAAGAAGGGCATCTCGGACGTGGCCGTATACGGCCCCGACGAGGTGTTCGAGCGCTATGGCGTCACGCCCGACCAATTCCCGGACTTCCTGGGGCTGAAGGGCGACTCCGCCGACAATATTCCCGGCGTTCCCGGCGTCGGCGACAAGACGGCGGCGAAGTTCCTGTCGAAATACGGCAGCTTGGAGGGTCTGTACGAGCATCTGGACGACCTGAAGGGCAAGCAGCTGGAGAAGGTGCGCGACAACAAGGACTCCGCATTCCTTTCGCGCGAGATTGCCACCATCGTCACGGACCTGGATTTCCCGCTCGATGTGGAGCAGGTGGAGTGGCCGTCGTTCGACAAGGACGAGGTCCGCACGGCGTTCATGAAGGTGGGCTTCCGCTCGCATCTGGCGAAGGTCCTGAAGTTCGAAGGCGGTGCGGAGGCCTCGGAGTCCCAGGCGCTCACTGCCCATAAGGCCGTGGATCCGGCGCTGGCGCAGCAGTTCGTGGACGACGTGTGCGAGCATGGCACGCCGGTGGGCGTGGCGTACGCGGAAGGGCAGGAGACGCTGTTCGGCCCGGCGGTCATGCTGGCGCTGGACGATGGAGACCGCGCGGCCGTGTTCGATGGAGAGCAGGCGCTGGATGTCCTGGCGCGCCTGGTGCGCGAAGGGGCGCCGGTGGCGCTGGACTTCAAGGAGCTGCTGAAGCCGGTGTTCCCGTCCGACATGGCCGTTCCCGCGCGGGTGAGCGACGCCGAGGTGCTGGATGCGCGCTTCTTCGATGCCTCGCTTGCGGCGTACAGCCTGGACTCGTCGGCGGATGGGTACACGCTGGCGCATCTGTGCGAGCGCTACCTGAGCGCGTCGCTGCCGGAGCCGGCGGAGCCTGACAACCGCGATGATGACCTGCTGATGCAGGCAGCCGCGCTGCAGCGCCTGCACGGCGCCCTGTTGAAGGCGCTCGACGAGGACGGCACGCGTTCCGTGTACGAGGACTTCGATGCCCCGCTGGTGGGCGTGCTGGCAATCATGGAGCGTACGGGCGCCGCCATCGATGCGGACACGCTGGAGCGCATGGGCGCCGTCACGGGCAAGGAAATCGCGCAGGTTCAGCAGCAGATCTACGATTTGGCAGGCGAGGAGTTCAACATCGATTCGCCGAAGCAGGTGGGCCACATCCTGTTCGACGTCATGGGCATGAAGCCGCTGAAGAAGACGACGCGCGGCTATTCCACCAGCGCGGCCGTGCTCACGAAGCTGGCGGAGGACAACGAGGTGCCGAAGCTCATCCTGCATTACCGCGAGCTGGCGAAGCTGAAGTCCACGTACATCGACGCGCTGCCCAGCCTGCGTGCGGGCGACGGCCGCGTGCATACCAGCTTCAACGAGACCGTGACCACCACGGGGCGCCTGTCGTCCAGCCATCCGAACCTGCAGAACATCCCGGTTCGCACGGATTTCGGGCGCCGCATTCGCGAATGCTTCGTGCCCCTGGCGCCCGGCGAGCTGTTCCTGTCCGCGGACTACAGCCAGATCGAGCTGCGCCTGCTGGCACACCTGTCTGGCGACGAGCGCCTGATACAGGCGTTCAAGAGCGGAGCGGACTTTCATTCGCAGACGGCCAGCCACGTGTTCGGCGTCCCAGTCGATCAGGTCACGCCGCAGATGCGCTCGCGCGCGAAGGCGGTGAACTTCGGCATCGTGTACGGCCAGCAGGCATTCGGCCTGTCGCAGAGCCTGCATATCCCGTACGGCGAGGCGCAGGAGATGATCGACCGATACTTCGAGGTGTATCCCGGTGTGCGCGCCTACCTGGACAAGACAGTGGCGCAGGCCACGGAGAACGGCTATGCCGAGACGATGTTCGGGCGCAAGCGCCATATTCCCGAATTGGTGGCGGGCAATCGCAATAAGCGTTCGTTCGGCGAACGCACGGCCATGAACCACCCCATGCAGGGCACAGCGGCGGATATCATCAAGCGCGCCATGGTGCAGGTGCAGCGCCGACTGCAGGAGGGCGGCTATGCAACGCGCATGATTCTGCAGGTGCACGACGAATTGTGCTTCAGCGTTCCCGAAGCCGAGCTGGAGGACGTGACGGCGATGGTTGTCGACGTCATGGAGCATGCGGCGGACCTGAAGGTCCCGCTGGTGGTGGATGCGAATAGCGCCGCGAATTGGGCGCTGGCGCATTAAAGATGCAGGTCGTGGGAGGTTTGTGTGCGGTTGGGCAGCGGGCGTTGCGCACCGCGTCGCATGCTATAATGCCTTTCGCGCTCATATTCTTATGGGTAAATTGAGAAAAATGAGTAAACCGACAACTTCGCGTTGACTTACGGTCCGGACGCGAGTAATATACTCGCTTGCGTTTGAAGACTTACAAGGAGAATCTACATGTACGCTATCGTTAAGACTGGCGGCAAGCAATACAAGGCCGCTCCGGGAGACATCCTGGAAATTGAGAAGCTTGAAGGCGCTGCGGGCGACAAGGTTGCTCTCGAGGCCATCGCCGTCGTTGACGGTGACAAGGCCGTTTACGATCCTGCCGAGGCTGCGAAGACGAAGGTCGAAGCGGTCATCCTGGACCAGTACAAGGGTCAGAAGCAGTTGGTCTTCAAGTTCAAGAAGCGCAAGAACTACAAGAAGCTGAACGGCCACCGTCAGAACCTGACGCGCATCCAGGTTACCGCCGTCGGTACCGATACGTTCGACGCTCAGTAAAGTAGAAGGGAAGTCATCATGGCACATAAGAAGGGTCTTGGCTCCAGCCGTAATGGCCGCGATTCCCACGCACAGCGTCTGGGCGTGAAGCGTTTCGCCGGCGAGGCTGTCACCGCAGGCAACATCCTGGTCCGCCAGCGCGGCACGCATTTTCACCCCGGTGAGAATGTCGGTCGCGGCAAGGACGATACCCTGTTCGCCCTGTGCGACGGCAAGGTCGAATTCACGCACGGCGTGAAGCGCAAGGTGCATGTCCGTCCGGCCGAATAGCCGAATCGGTTCATATACGATTGGGAAGCCTCCTGTTACAGGGGGCTTTCTTTTATATAATGGCAAGTTGTCGGCAAAGGGGGCATGCGCCTCGTTCGCCGGCAACTGCGAAATATCGTTTCATCGGGGTAGGCATGTGCGGCGCCGGATATGGCGTGTGGTGCCGCCCCTTCAGGCGAAGGCCCGTTGCGTTCGCTATGGCAAAAGGGGGCGTATCCAATGTTCATCGATAGAGTGCGCATTCAGGTGAAGGGCGGCGACGGCGGCGCGGGCTGCATGAGCTTCCGCCGCGAGGCGCATGTGCCGAAGGGCGGTCCCGACGGCGGCGACGGCGGCCGCGGTGGCGACGTGATCCTGGAGGCCGACGGCAGCGTCTCCTCGCTGGTCGAATACCGCTTCAAGCATCATTTCAAGGCAACACGCGGCATGCACGGCAAAGGCAGCCGCATGCACGGCGCCGATGGCGAGGACCTGGTGCTGAAAGTGCCGCTGGGTACGGTGGTTCATCAGGTTGATCCTGAGACGGACGAGCTGGGCGAGCTCATTGCCGATCTGACACACGACGGCGAGCGCATCATCGTCGCGAAGGGCGGCGTGGGCGGCCGCGGCAACATCCATTTCGCCACGCCCACGCGTCGCGCCCCTGCGTTCGCCGAGCTGGGCGAGCCGGCCAAAGAGGTGTGGATTGAGATGGAGATGAAGCTGATGGCCGATGCGGCCCTGGTGGGCATGCCGTCGGCGGGCAAGAGCTCCATCATCTCGCGGCTTTCCGCCGCCCGCCCGAAGATTGCGGACTATCCGTTCACCACGCTCGTGCCGAACCTGGGTATGGTGCGTGCGAAGGAATCCGATTACGTCATCGCCGATGTGCCTGGCCTCATCGAGGGCGCGCATGAGGGCAAGGGCCTGGGCCATGAGTTCCTGCGCCATATCGAGCGCTCCGCGCTGCTGGTGCACGTGGTGGACATCACGGGCGGCTACGAGGGCCGCGACCCGGTGGAGGACTACCACATCATCAACAACGAGCTGCGGCTGTACGCCGAAGAGCTGGCGAAGCGCCCCGCCATCGTGGTGGCGAACAAGACGGATGTGCCCGGCACGGAAGACGCCGTGAAGCGCCTGGCAGCGGCCGTGAAAGAGGATTCCATCGCCGCAGCGGGCGGCGACGAGTTCGCTGAGAGCCCCCTGGACCCTAAGCTGTACTGCACGAGTGCGGTGACCGGCAAGGGCATCGAGCAGCTGAAGGAGGCCATCGGCGCGAAGGTCGCCGTCCTGCGCGCCGAGGCGGCCGAGAAGCGCAAGGCCGAGGAGCAACCGTACGAGGCCGTGTGGGAGCTCAAGCGCCAGCAGCGCGACCGCAAATTCGAGGTGAAGAAGCTCTCCGACGGCGTGTTCCGCGTCACGGGACCGGCCGTGGAGCGCATGGTCATCCAGACGGACTGGGACAACGAGGAGGCCATCTCGTTCCTTCAGCACCGCTTCAAGCGCATGGGCGTCGACCGCGCCCTGCTGAAGGCCGGTGCACGCGACGGCGACGAAGTCCGCATCCTGGAGATGGCGTTCGAGTACGAGTCGCCGCTGACGCATGAGGACGAATTCGAGGGGTTGGACGAAGAATGAGCAACGTCTATCAGCAGAGGGGGACCGCAATGGACTCCGATGCCGGAAACGCAGCGGAGCGCGTGCTGGTGGTGAAGGTGGGCACTTCGACGCTCACGGACGCCTCCGGGCGCATCGATGCCGCATATCTGCAGGATTTCGCGTCCCAGCTGGCCGCCCTGCGCGCGCAGGGCGTGAAACCCATCGTAGTGACGAGCGGCTCCATCGCGTGCGGGCTGGAGGCCCTGGGCATGGAGGAGCGTCCGTCGGATACGCCGACCCTGCAGGCTGCGGCATCCGTGGGCACCATCGAGCTGTCGCGGCGCTATTCCGAGGCGTTTGCGGGCGAGGGCCTGCTGGCGTCCAGCGTCCTGCTGACACGCAACGATACGAAGCACCGCTCCTCGTACCTGCATGCCCGCGATACGCTGCTGCGCCTGCTGGAGCTGGACGTGGTTCCCATCATCAACGAGAACGACACCGTTTCCGTCGAGCAGATCCGCTTCGGCGACAACGACACGCTGTGCGCCCTGGTCGCGTGCCTGGTGAAAGCGGACGCTGCGGTGATCTTCAGCGATATCGACGGGCTCTATGACAAGAATCCGTCCACGCATGACGATGCGCGTCTTATTCCCCGCGTCGAATCAATCGGCCCGGACATCATGGCCATGGCTGAAGGACCCGGCACGAAGCAGGGCAGCGGCGGCATGATTACGAAGATCCGTGCCGCGCGCGTGCTGCTGACCGCGGGTATCCCCCTGACCATCTGCCATGGCCGGCGCGTGCATGCGCTGGCGGATATCGCGGCGGGCCAGGCGGTCGGCACGCGGTTCGAAAGCTCGTCCGCCCCGCACGAGATCACGCCGCGCAAGCTGTGGATTGCGCTGGGCGACACGGCCCGCGGGTCCATCGTCGTCGACAGCGGCGCGCGCCAGGCGCTGGTGCAGCGCGGAAGCTCGCTGCTTCCCGTGGGCGCCGTGGAGATAGGCGGCGATTTCGAAGAGGGCGACGTTGTTGATATCGTCGATGCGCACGGCTATCTGTTCGCACGCGGCAGGGTGGGCGCCTCGAGCGACGAGGCGCGCCTTGCCTGCGGGCGCACGCAGCGCGAATTGGAGGGCAACCGCCTGCTGGCGCATCTGGCGGATCGCCCGCTGGTGCACCGCGACGAGCTCATCGTGTTCGAATAGCGGGGTTGGCTGTCCCGCAGCGGGGCCTTTCCGACTCGGATGACCCGGCAGCGCGGTGCCGCCTACTGGATGAGCGCCGTGCTGCCGCCGAGCAGGTAGTCGTACGTCCCACAATTCCAAACATAGAGCTTCACGTGCCGCCGGTCGCATCTCCAGAACGTCAGGTCCTCGATGTACGCAAGGGTGGCATTCACGTAGATGCGCCGTGCCTTCTTGCAAGACTTGAATGGGTCGCCGTCTATCTCTGTCACGTGGTAGAAGCGCCCTTTCCATCGCACGGTCCGCGGTATGGTGTAGCTCTTCGCATTCCTCCGATTCACTTTCACGAGTGCTGCCTGATAGCGGTAATTCGGCCCGCCGTGGACCCATTGGCGTGTTTTCGGCTTGTACACCTTGAATGTGTAGGCGCCGCTTTTCACGGTCGTCATGACCGGCTTGCTCCCGCACGCATGGGCCTGTTGGGGCGGGGCGAAGGCCGTTCCGCATGCCAATGCGCCGGCAATGAGCAGCACGGCGAGCGGCTTTGCAAGGGACGAAGAGAACATGGTGCCTCCTTTCGGACGGGTACGCGTGGCAAGGGCCACCGAGGGGTCCCTGCGGCGG
>OGOS01002043.1_pt1 | contig 11580 bp, 9 predicted proteins | sample 1552701 | NCBI WGS metagenome assembly OGOS01 (sample SAMEA2580128, study PRJEB22360) | human gut metagenome | biome: human gut; feature: human-associated habitat; material: faeces | place: Denmark | collected 2008/2010
GAATTGTCTGAAGACGGTTTAACACATACCTACAAACTTCGAAAAGATGTTAAATGGACAAATGGAGATCCTGTAACAGCTCATGATTTCGTTTATGCATGGCAACGTATTTTTAGAAAAAAGGGAAGTTATTATTATATGTTTGCAGATGGAATTACAAGCATTGAAGGGGCTCAAGAATTATCAGATAAAATTGATGCAGGTGAAGAACTTACAGATGATGATTTAAATTCTATGGGTGTAAAAGCAATCGATGACTATACTTTAGAAGTAAAAACAACTGTACGTGTTTCTTTCTTTGATGAATTAATGGCATTTCCATGCTTTTTTCCAATTAATGAAAAGTTTGCTGAAAAACAAGAAAATAAATATGGTAAAAATGCTAAAACAATTTTAGGAAATGGTGCTTTTACAATGACAAATTGGGAACCAGGATCAGTGGCTGAATTTGAAAAGAACGAAAGTTATTATGATCAAAAACATGTTAAATTAAATAAACTTGTCATGAAACTTGTTCAAGAACCAAAAGTAGCTGCTCAAGCATTCGAAGCAGGTGAAACTGATTTCGCTCCAATCAACTCAGACTTAGTTGATAAATACAAAAAAGATGATTCATTCAAACAAATTAATGAAGGTTACTTATTCTATATTTCAGTAAACTTCCAAAATAGTGATTTAGCTAACTTAAATGTAAGAAAAGCAATCTCACTAGCAATCAATAGAAAAGACTTATGTGAAAACGTCTTAAAAGATGGTTCACAAGCTGCATCAGGATTTGTTCCATCAGGATTATCAATTTCTCCAGAAGGAAAAGATTTCCGTGATGAAGCAGATACTTATACTTCATATGATAAAAAAGCTGCTCAAGCTGCATTAGATGAAGGATTAAAAGAATTAGGAAAATCTGAAATTACTTTAAGAGTTACTTATGGTACAGATGAATCTCCAATGGATGTATTTGCAACTTATTTACAAAACGCTTTAAGTAAATTAGATGGTATTAAAGTAGAAATGGTAGCTACTACTAAACAAGATCGTATCTACAACAAACAAAAAAATGGTGATTTTGATTTAGCTACAACTCGTTGGGGACCTGACTATGGTGATCCTACAACTTACTTAACAATGGGTATTTCTACTAATGGTAACAACTATGGAAAATATACAAACAGTGAATTAGATGCATTAATGGATAAAGTTGCTAATGAATCTGATGTTAATACTCGTTGGCAAGAAATGATTGATGCAGAAAAAATTATGATGGATGATTTATGTTACATCCCAGTATTTGAAAAAGGTACAGCAACTTTACAAAATAAAGACGTAAAAGGTTTAGTAATTAGACCTGTAGGTGTTCCATATACATTCCAATATGTATCAAAATAGTCGATAAAATCAACAGAAACACAATATTTCGGTATTGTGTTTCTTCTTAAAAAAGAATAAAAAAATATGTTGTCTTCCAATTAATATAAACGTCAAAAATAAATGTATAAAAAACAATTGTTCTATTTTATTCTTGAATGTAGATTGAAAAATATTTTTTTGTATAAACAATAATACAATTTTGTATACAAAGTTCGTTTTTTTTGTTGACTTCTATAACGCATTGTACTAATATTAAAGCATAAATTTTTATTGTATATGTATTAGTGTATACAAAGGCGATTTATAGAAGGGAAGAGAAAAAATGAAAAAATTATTTTCTATGGTACTTTGTGCTATGATGGCTCTAACTCTTGCTGGTTGTGGAGGATCTGGTGATGATTCTTCTACATACACTTATTCAAGTGAACTAGATATCAAGAACTTAGACTCAGCAGATGCCGAAGACGGATGCTCATTTACTGCATTACATGCAATTATTGATGGGCTTATGAAACCTGCTAAAGATGGTACTACTACATATGGTATTGCTAAATCTTCAGAAGTTTCAGAAGACGGTTTAACACACACTTATAAATTAAGAGATGCTAAATGGTCTAATGGAGATCCTGTTACTGCGAACGATTTCGTTTATGCATGGCACAGAATTTTCAAAAACAAAGGGAACTATTATTACATGTTCTGTGATGGAATTGCTAACATCGCAGGTGCACAAGAATTATCAGACAAAATCGATGCAGAACAAGATTTAACTGATGATGATTTAAATTCTTTAGGTGTAAAAGCTGTTGATGACAAAACATTAGAAGTTACAACAACTACTCGTGTTTCATTCTTTGATGAATTAATGTCATTCCCATGTTTCTACCCAATCAACGAAAAATTCGCTGAAAAACAAGGTGATAAATATGGTAAGAGCGCTGATTCTATTTTAGCTAACGGTGCTTTCACTATGACAAACTGGGAACCAGGTTCAGTAGCTGAATTTGAAAAAAATGATAAATATTATGATGCTAAAACAGTTAAAATTGACAAATTAGTAATGAAATTAGTTCAAGATCCAAAAGTTGCTGCTCAAGCATTCGAAGCAGGTGAAACTGATTTCGCTATCATCAACTCTGACTTAGTTGATAAATATAAAGAAGAATTTTCATTAGAAGGTATTGCAATAAGTGCTCCAGGTGCTATTGATTCAGATAGTGGGATTATAAAAAGTAAAAGTACTATACCATATATATATGGTGTAAACTTTAAGGAAGTATTGCAAGAAAAAACTGGTTTAACAGTTGAAATAGAAAATGATGCAAACTGTACAGCATTAGGTGAATGTTGGTTAGGAGCAGCTAAAGATACTCAAGATTCTGCATTTGTCGTATGTGGAACAGGCATAGGGGGTGCAATTGTAAAAAATAAAAGAATACATACAGGAGCACATATGCATGGAGGAGAATTTGGATATTATATCGTAGATTCTGATATTAAAAATAATAAATTTTCAACATGGAGCTTTGTTGGATCAACATTTGCATTAGCAAATGCAATTGCAAAAAGAAAAGGAATAGAAATAAATTTTTGAAAAAGAAATTTGCAGTAAATATAATGCTAGTAAAATGACTGTAAAAAAAGCATTAGATTTATTAGTTTCAGAAGGATTAATTGTAAAAAGGCGTGGTTCAGGAACTTTTATTAAAGATATTACTGAAAAAGAAATACATGGAATAATAGATAAAAAACAATTTGCAGGATTGACATATAATAATATTGAACATAAAGTAACCAGTAAAGTATTAGAATTTGCAGTAATCAATGCAGATGAAAAGATTTCAAGTATGCTTAAAATTGAAGTTGGAGATTTTGTTTATTTAATAAATAGAGTTAGATATGTTGATAAAGAACCATTAGTAATGGAAAAAACATATATGCCTTTAAGTGTGATTCCTGGAGTGAAAATGAAGGATGTAGAAGGTTCTATATATAATTATATTAGGGAAGAGTTAGGGTTTAAAATACAAAGTGCACATTCAACTATAAGAGCTGATAAAAGTAGTGAAAGTGATAGAAAATACCTAAAATTAAAAAGTGATGAGCCAATAATAGAAGTGGAGAGAGTTGCATATTTGGATAATGGTAAGGCTTTTGAATATTCTTTTGCTAGACATAGATATGATAAATACGAATTCAAAACTATTACAGTAATTTAATAGAAAAATTTACTTAAAAAATAAGGAGAAGTTAAAGGCTTCTCCTTATTTTTATGTTTAAAATTTTTATATAAAACAATAAAAATATATGATTTTGGAAAAGTTAACAAAAATTAAGATTGATTTATATAATTATAAATAAATCATACGATTTATAAATTAAAATTATGATGTAATACCAAAAACATAGAATAGTTATTTTAAAATCTGTAAAATTAAAATGTAAACAGGAAAACGTTTGCTGAAAGATGAGAAAATATTAATTTTCAAGGGGGAGAATTACAATGAAAAAAAGATTATTAAGTGTCATTTGCGCAACTACAATAGCAACATCACTTTTTGTAGGTTGTTCATCATCAACAGGATCTAGTTCTGGAGATAGCAAAGGTGAAGTTACATTAAAAGTTTTAACACATAGAACAGATATAAAAGATACTGTGTTAAAGGAAGTTGGAGATAAGTATTACCAAGAAAAAGGTGTAAAAATTGAGTGGGAAGCAATTACTGATTATCAAGGAATTGTTCAAACAAGAATGAATACTAAAGACTATGGTGATGTATTAAATATATTATCATCATTTAAAGCAAGTGAATTAGGAGAATTTTTTGAACCATTTGGAAAATTAGAAGATTATAGTGATTATGTTGGAGTAGCAGAAAGAGCTGACTTAGATACAGATACTGTATATGGTATTCCAAATGGATTAGGTGCAGATGGAATAGTTTATAATAAAAAAGTTTTTGCTGCAGCTGGATATGATGAATTCCCAAAAACTTTAGATGAATTATATGAAGCTTTAGGAAAGATTAAGGAGCAAGATGGTGTAGTTCCAGTAGCAATAAATTCAAAAGATTTATGGCCATTAAGCCAATATGATGCTGTTTCTTCAGTAATTTATGGAAATCCATATTACTATAGAGATATGTGCAAAATGGATAGCCCATTTTCTGCAGGAAAGCCAACTGGAGATATGTTGGAAATTCTTTATAAATTTGTTAGTGAAGGTTGGGTTGAACAAGATTTAGCTACAACTAACTGGGAACAATCAAAAGTTGATATGGCAAATGGTAAAGTTGGTATGATGACTTTAGGTATGTGGGCAGTTTCACAAATTCAAGATGCAAACAAAGACAATGCAGATGACATTGGTATAGCACCATTCCCAGCAACTAATTCAGGAGAATTAAAAGCAGGAGCAGGTCCAGACCAATATTTAGGTGTAAGTGTACATTCTAAGCATAAAGAAGAAGCTAAAGATTTTGCTATTTACTTTGCAAATTGTTTAGAGTATTTAGATGCTTCAGGATTTATCCCAGCTAACCAAAAACTCGAATCAGGTAACCCTGTTGTTAAAGCATATCAAGATTCAGGTGTTGAATTAATGTTTGCAGATCCAGCACAAGCAGACCAAGCAGCTAGTGATTTAACTACAGAAATTGCTAATGAATCAGGAATTAAGTTCTGGGAAGGAACTTATATTCAAAATGCTGTAATTGCAGCTAAGAAGAGCAGAGCAGATTTTGACAAGGTTATTGAAGATTATAACACTAAATGGAATGCTAATAAGGAAAAGCTATCTAAATAATAAGATAAAAATAATGGGAAGTATAAATTACTTCCCTAATTAAAAATTTATTTTAATAATAAAAAGTCTCTAAATTAATGTAAATAGAGCATAGTAAAAAAGGAAAGAAGTCGTAAAGGGGGAAAAACTGTGTTTAAAAATGTAAGTTATAAAACACAACGAAAATTAATAATAACACTATTCTTACTAATTCCACTTACATTACTGTTTGTATTTACATATTTACCAGCAATAAATATGATAGCTTACAGTTTTACTGATTGGAAGGGGTATGGAGCTAAGAGTTTTGTAGGAATGCAAAATTATATAAATATATTTAGTGATCCAGAAATTTTTTCAGTATTAAAAAATAGTTTATACTACTTTGTTGGTGGGTTAATACAATTAGGTTTATCATTCGTATTTGCAGTAATACTCAATTCTAAAATTAAAGGTAAAGGTTTCTTTAAATCATTATTCTTTTTCCCTTATTTAATCAATGGTGTTGCAATATCATTAATGTTCTTATTCTTTTTCCAACCAAGTGGTACATTAGATACTGTATTAAGCATGTTAGGATTAGATGGGATGATTAGACAATGGCTTGGAGATGCACATTATGTTAACTTTTCTTTAGCATTTACATCAATTTGGAGATTTTTTGGATATAACTTTATTATATTCTTAGGAGCATTACAATCAATTTCTGATGAAGTCTTAGAAGCAGCAGATTTAGATGGTGCAGGGGATTGGCAAAAAATAAGATATATTTATATCCCTTCAGTTAAGAGAATAATCCAATTAAACTTAGTATTAAATATTTCAGGAGCAATATCAGTATTTGAAATACCATATATTATGACTGGTGGAGCAAATGGTAGTTCAACATTCGTTATTGAAACAATGAAAACAGCATTTACTTATAATAAAGTAGGTAAGGCATCAGCAATGGCAGTTATAGTAATGCTTATAGTTGCAGCTGTAGCAGCAATTCAAAATATATTCTTTAAGGAGGATAAGGAATATGCAAAATAGTACACAAATAAATACACAAAGAGCAGGAATAGATAAAGAAATACTTGCTTTAAGAGCAAAAAGTATATTTTTTAAAGTATTAAAATATGCAGCATTAATATTAGCATCAATTGTTTTTATCCTTCCAATAGCTACTATATTTTTAGCATCTTTTAAAGAATATAATGAATTTTATTCAACAAATAAGTTATCATTACCAGCAAGCTTTTTAAACTTAGATAACTTTAAAACAGCATTTATTCAAGGTGGTATGCTAAGAGGGTTCTTTAATACAGCATTTATAATGATAATTTCTTTAAGTGGTACAATATTACTTGGAGCAATGGTTGCATATGTATTACACAGATTTGATTTTAAATTAAAGAAAGCAGTATTGCTTATTTACATGGTACCAATGTTCTTACCAATGGTAACTACTCAAGTTGCTACATTCCAAATAATGAGCAGACTTGGATTATACAATAGTCTTTGGGCTCCAATAGTATTATATTTAGGAGCTGACGTTATGAGTATTTTCATAATGATGCAATTTATGGATTCTATTCCATATTCAAATGATGAAGCAGCAATGCTTGAAGGTGCATCATACTTCTATATATTCACAAAATTAATAGTTCCACTATTAAAGCCAGCTATAGCAACAGTTATAATAATTCGTGGAGTTGGTATTTACAATGACTTCTATACACCTTTCCTTTATGCGCCAGGTGATAATATGGGAACTCTTGCAACTTCACTTTATAAGTTCATGGGACCATATGGAGGTCAATGGAATGTTATTTGTGCAGGAGTTATATTAATAATGATTCCGACATTAATAGTGTTCTTAGCATTACAAAAATACATTTACAATGGATTTACAGCAGGAGCAGTTAAGTAAGTGACAAGTGAGAAGTGACAAGTGAGAAGTGGCAAGTTAAGGAGGAAACTCCTTGGGGAGTTTCTGAAAATATAAATATATTTTATTAAATTCAGCATTAGCTGAATTTACATCTTAACTTGAAACTTGTCACTTGAAACTTGCCACTAAAAAAAAGCGGGGTGATAGCAATGAAGGAAAAGACGTATAGATTTGTACATATTTTATATGTTTTATTAATAACAAATATACTTTCAATTTTATATTTGTATACTGATATCCATGATCACTATGGAATATAGGTTTAGCAGTAGGATTATTTGCATTAACAATAGTACCTGTTGTTTTTACAAATATTGAAATTTCTACAATGTTATTAAATGATGAAATTGATGGATATTCAGGAATTTTAAAAATATTCAATGAAGGAATGAAAAAGCATTTTAAGGAAAATAAAAAGTCATCAATATTAACAGGTATATATACATTAACAATAGTTATTGCAATTTTCATGTTAAGAAGAATACAAATGCCTATTGCTAGTGTATTAAATTATTTCTTTGTATATTTGTATATTGTTATTGCAATATATTGGGCATATTATTCTTTATATGTAGTTATAAAAGAAAAAAATATAAAATATATTGATGCATTAGCAATAATGTTCATGAAACCTAAGAAATTATTTACCACAACAGCTTTATTTGCTTTATTCATGGCTATGGGGATATTTAGAAAAGAGTTTTTGGTTATTTTAGCCATTGCTATTATTTCAGCTATGTTTGTAAAAATAAATAAAAGTACTATAGAGACATTAGAGATAAAGAGATAAATTAAGGAGAATTTTATGGGTTTATCATTTGATATTAAAAGTTTTAATTTTATAACATGGGATTGGGGAGCAGATGTAAGCTTAGAAGAAGCAAAAAAGGAAATTGATTATCAAATTTTAAATTGCAATATAAATGCAGTAACTTTTGCTTTTGCAGCACAACAAGATCATTGCTATTCAACAACAATAAATTGGACTGGAAGCCATATGCCATGTGATGAAACATTAAAAGATCTTATCAAATATTCAAAGCAAAAGGGACTAAAGACATTAGTTAAGCCTATGTTAAATGTATCTGATGGATATTGGAGGGCATATATTAGATTTTTTGATGAAGATGTTCCTTGTGAACCAAAATGGAAGGATTGGTTCAAAAGTTATGGAGAATATATAAAACATTATGCAAAATTTTGTGAAGAAAATAATGTTGATATTCTTATAATTGGCTGTGAATTAGTAGGGACTGATCATAGGGATGATAAATGGAAAAGTTTAGTAAAAGAAATAAGAAAAATATATAATGGATTACTAACATATAATTGCGATAAATATCAAGAGCACAATGTTAAGTGGTGGGATGTATTAGATTATATTTCATCTTCAGGTTACTATCCAGTAGGTACTATTTCTAAGGAATTAAATAGAATTGAAGATGTATGCAAAAAATTTAATTTACCGTTTATATTTACAGAAGCAGGATGTCCATCAGTAAAGGGAGCATCAAGCATACCAAATGATTGGTTTTTAATTGAAACAGGAGATGTATGTGAAGAAGATCAATATAATTATTTTAATGAGCTTTTTGAAGAATGTTCTAAGAGAAAGTTTGTAAAAGGATTTTGCTTATGGGATTGGCCAATAAAATCACCACAGAATGAAATGAATAAATACAAGAAAGATTATAGTGTTAAATTTAAAAAAGCAGAAAATTTAATTTTTCAGTATTTTAGAAAATAAGAAATAGACTATTGTAAAAGTATAAAATAATTTTACAATAGTCTATTTTGTTAATATTTAAAGTGAAAAAACATACAAAAATTATTAAAAATTAGCAATTAATAAGGTTTGAATAATTTTTCATTGAAGATATGAAAATGTTAACATATTATAATTGTGTAAACTAATATATATATATAAATTTACGTTAGAAAGTGAATATAATTTCAAAATAAATATATAGGAAGTGGAGGATAATTAAATGATTTACGATTTAAAGAAACGAGCAGAAGAAGAATTAGTAAATAATTTAGGCCATTTTTGGCTTAAATTAATAGATAATGAAAATGGCGGATTCTATGGAGAAGTAACTTATGATTTGAAGGCAAATAAAAAAAGTGAAAAAGGTGGAATTCAAACATCTAGAATATTGTGGTTCTTCTCAGCGGCTTATTGTGCAACAAAAAATGAAGAATATAAAAAAGCTGCCACTAATGCTTATGAATTTTTAAGAGATAAATTAATTGACGAAGAATTTAAAGGTGTATATTGGATGGTAGATTATTTAGGAAATCCTATAGATACTAGAAAACATATATATTGTCAATCATTTGCTATATATGCATTAAGTGAATACTATAAAGCAACTAAAAATGAAGAAGCTTTAAATTTAGCTATGGAATTATTTGAGTTGATTGAAGGTGTTGGATTTAATAAAGAAAACTCAGCGTATTTAGAGGAATTTGATAGAGAGTGGAATATTACACCAAATGAAATGTTAAGTGAAAATGGTGTTATTGCAGAAATTACAACTAATACACATTTACATGTTTTAGAAGGTTATACTACTCTTTATGAAATAACTAAAAATGAGGCTGTACGAGAAAAATTAAAGAATCTTATATATACTTTCTATAATAAAATTTATGATAAAGAAAATCATTTCTTAAAGATATTCTTTGATGGTAATTGGAATACAATTATTGATGTTAAGTCATATGGACATGATATTGAAGCAAGCTGGCTTATAGATGAGGCTTATAAAGTGTTAAATTTAAAAGATGAAGCTATTGAAAAAATGATAATTGATATAGCATATAATATTAAGTCTCAAATTCAAGAAGATGGTTCATTAATTAATGAATCTGAAAATGGAGTTAAAGATTACACTAGAATTTGGTGGGTTCAAGTTGAAGCAATGGTTGGATATTTAAATGCTTATGAAAGAACTCATGATGAAGAATTCTTAAAGATAGTTAATAATTTAATGAAATATACTATGGAAAATATGGTTGATAAAAGAGAAGGTGGAGAGTGGTATTGGTCTATAGAACCAAATGGAAAGCCAACTGAAAGAAGTGTTATTGAACCATGGAAAACACCTTATCACAATGGAAGATTTTGCTTAGAATTTATGAAGAGGATAGGAGAATAGAAAATGATACATGAAAAATATTATGAAGTAAAAGAAGCACAAGAAAAATTAATAACAAGAAAAAATGAAATAGATACAACTTGGTATAATGGTGTTTATGATAAGTATAAATATCCAGTAATAACTAGACATCATGTTCCAGTTGAATGGAGATTTGATTTAAATAAAGAAACTAACCCTTATTTCATGGAAAGATTAGGGGTTAATGCAACTTTAAATGCAGGTGCAATTTATTTAAATGGAAAATATTATTTGGTTGTAAGAACTGAAGGATTAGATAGAAAATCTATATTTGCATTAGCATCAAGTGAAAATGGATTAGATAACTTTAGATTTGAATCATTAATTCAATGGGAAGATATATGTGAAGAAGAAACTAATATTTATGATATGAGACTTGTTAAGCATGAAGATGGATATATTTATGGAATTTATTGTTCAGAAAGAAAAGATTTAGATGCAGAACCAGGGGATACATCTTCAGCAGTAGCTCAAGCTGGTTTAGTTAGAACTACTGATTTAAAGAATTGGACAAGATTACCTGATATAAAAACACCAAGTCCACAACAAAGAAATGTTGTATTACACCCTGAATTTGTAAATGGAAAATACATGCTTTATACTAGACCACAAGATGGATTTATTTCAACTGGGTTAGGTGGAGGAATTGCATATGGATATTGTGATGATATGACTAATCCTGTTATTACTGAAGAAAAGATAATGCATGAAAAGAAATATCATACAGTATATGAAGTTAAAAATGGACAAGGGCCAGCTCCAATTAAAACAGAAAAAGGATGGATTCATATAGGACATGGTGTTAGAAATACTGCTGCAGGATTAAGATATGTTCTTTATACTTTTGCAACAGATTTAGAAGAACCATCAAAAATTATTGCATTACCAGGAGGACATTTCATAGCGCCTTATGATGATGAAAGAGTTGGAGATGTATCTAATGTAATTTTCTGCAATGGTTTAACAGTTGATGAAAATAATAATGTTAACATCTACTATGCATCAAGTGATACTAGAGTACATGTTGCAATAACAACAGTAGATAAATTAATAGATTACACATTTAACACACCAGCAGATCCATATAGAGCTCTTCTTTGTACAGCACAAAGACAAGAACTTATAAATAAAAATATGGAATTACTTAAAGGTGAAAAATAAAATATATCTAACAAAATAAAAGAATTGTTTCACCTTATTAACTGGTGAGGCAATTTTTTTTGGGAGTTTAAATTTATTTTTAATTTAAATGGTTAAATATAATTTTTAGATAAGAATTATATTTAATAGCTAATAAAATCAGTGATAGG
>OGOS01002050.1_pt1 | contig 11562 bp, 10 predicted proteins | sample 1552701 | NCBI WGS metagenome assembly OGOS01 (sample SAMEA2580128, study PRJEB22360) | human gut metagenome | biome: human gut; feature: human-associated habitat; material: faeces | place: Denmark | collected 2008/2010
ATCATCAATACAGGTATCGTAATGGCCATAGGCAATAAGCGGTGAATTTTCCGGAACAGAGTATGAAATTGTCTGATACAGGATAATCGCATCTTCTTTTAAACGAATTTCTTCAATGACATTGCCAAAGTAATCCTTTAATTCTCCAAGAAGTTCTCCTGCCCTGGCAACCTGTCCCGCTTTCTTTTTCGGGAACCAGCAGCCCGCCTTTTCTGAATCAACATAATGTGCATGATTCATATGTTTTGGTACACGCATCTGCATTTCTGCTAACGTTGGCCTTGTCTTTAACATACCGATACGGCGAAGAATATTCTTTACATCTTTCTGTGAGGCTGCTACTTCCTCTTCTGACCACATACCATTACATCCACGCTCGATCAGTACCGATGGAATTCCCAACGTTCCGGCATAATTATATGCTCCACCTTTTCCACTTTGTGACTTCACATAAAATGGCATATCTGCTGCCTGTGCCATTCTTTCTGCTTCCGCTACGGTCTCCTCCGGAGCGTTACCGACACAATAAATAAATGGTGTTAAATCCTCAAACCAATCTCCATTATGTACATCGATATAATAATCTATTTTTGAAAAAATCTCTTTTTCTATAAAATATGCCAGCTTATCCGTATACGTTCCATTCGCATCCCCCGGAAATACCCGATTGAGATTCTTTCCGTCTTCTGCAGAAACACTGACCGTCCTTGCTTTAAATCCATTTACATTGACAATATGAAGCAGGATAAGAATTCCTTTAATGTCTTTAGGCTGAAGCTTTGCTGCCAGTCCTGTGACACACTCAATTCCTACATATTCTGCATTGTGAATTCCTCCGTCTACTAAAACCGTATGTCCCTCTTCCTGTCCATAGATTAATGTTACGGGTAATTCATCTTCTGTAAAAGGCAACTTTAAAAATCCACATACCTTTTCACCCTTTTCTACATAAAGATTGCCTAACTGAAATCCCATAAACTTCTACATAACCTCCTTTAACAATACTGTATCTCAAAATGATTCCCATCCATAAAGAGTATTCCGTATATTCAAACAAAAAGTACTCCTAAATTGCCTCTTCTCCTATAGGATGACTGCTTTTTATGATAAGAAAAAGAGACCTATACTCACTATAAGCCTCTTCATCTATCATATTCTAAATTTTCAATCATAAATCATCTAATAAATTTGAAATAGATTGGAATCCCAATTCCATCGCAAATCATATAGTAGATTTATGTGCGAGATGTACAGCTCTCTTAAAATTCCGTAAGATGAGTCGACTAAACATATAAGCAGTTCTCCTGGCTTGGTTCTCCATCGGTACACCCTTCCCAAAATATAATATCTCAGTGGCTTATTGTACAGACTCCCCTTACAGTGACGGATTCGCTCCGGACTCTCACCGAATTCTCTTTTCATCCCTTCGGAACTTATATGCTGTGTATCTAATTCTCATCTATTGTAACATAGGCTTTTTCAGCTGACAACTGTATCTTAGGGTAAAAGTTAGTTATTACTTACTTTAATTAGTTCTATAAATTTATCATGAATTCTGTCATTTCCAGTTAATTCCGGATGAAATGAGAATGCTAACTGATTTTTGTAAGCAACCCCCACAATTTTTTCCTCTACTTGTGCAAGGATTTCCACATTTTTTTCGACAGATTCAATATACGGAGCGCGGATAAATTCCATAGGAAATGTTCCAATTTCTTTAATCTCTCCCTCATAATAGAAGCTTCCAAGCTGCCTTCCGTATGCATTTCTCTTTACAGTAACCGGTAATGTAGCAAAGCATCGATTCTCATCGTTTGAAATATTCTGCGCCAGTAAAATAAGACCGGCACAGGTAGCCAAAACCGGAAGACCTTCTTCTATTTTTTTCTTTAAAGGTTCAAACATAGAAAGTTCTTTTAAAAGTCTGCTCTGTACGGTACTTTCTCCGCCCGGCAGAACAAGACCATCAAAATCCTGTTCTAAATCTTCTGCCTTTCTAAGCTCTACTGTCTCCACACCAAGTCTTTCTAATGCTTTTTCATGTTCTATAAAGGCCCCCTGGACCGCAAGTACCGCAACTTTCATTTTTGTTTTCCTCTCTTTATTTTCCTCTCTCTGCCATTAATAACTGAATCTCACTCTCGTTAATGCCGACCATCGCTTCTCCTAAATCAGCAGAAAGCTCTGCAAGCATTTTAGCATCTTTATAATTTGTAACCGCTTTTACAATCGCATCTGCTCTTTTCTTTGGATTACCGGATTTAAAAATACCAGAACCAACGAATACTCCCTCTGCACCTAGCTGCATCATCAATGCCGCATCTGCCGGAGTTGCAACTCCACCGGCTGCGAAATTAACGACTGGAAGTCTTCCGGTATCGTGTACTTTTAACACTAATTCATAAGGAACTCTTAACTCTTTTGCTACTTCAAAAAGTTCATCCTGTCTCATAGAAGTAATGCGTGCGATCTCACGATTCATCATACGCATATGACGTACTGCCTGTACAACATCACCAGTTCCAGGCTCTCCTTTTGTACGGATCATAGAAGCACCTTCATTGATTCTTCTGAGTGCTTCTCCTAAATCTTTTGCTCCACATACAAATGGTACTTTAAACTGTTTCTTATCAATATGATAAACATCATCTGCCGGAGAAAGAACTTCACTCTCATCAATATAATCAATCTCGATTGCTTCAAGAATCTGTGCCTCTGCAAAATGTCCAATACGGCACTTTGCCATAACTGGAATAGAAACTGCTTCCTGAATGCCGCGGATCATCTTTGGATCACTCATTCTTGAAACTCCACCGGCTGCACGAATATCCGCCGGAATTCTCTCTAACGCCATAACCGCACATGCTCCAGCTTCTTCTGCAATCTTTGCCTGCTCTGGAGTAGTAACATCCATGATGACACCACCTTTTAACATCTGAGCAAGTTCTTTATTTAATTCATATTGTTTTTCTGCATTATTATTCATGATAAACTCCTTTCATTTTTCCGATAAAATATTGCCTTTTTCATTTGCATCTGCCCGTATAGTACAGCAAAAATGACCATATTGAAATATCCAATTTAGATATAGTCAATATGGTCACTTTGTTTCTTTTTGAAGTTTATTTTGCTTTTTATTCGCTTTTCCTATCGGTTTAATATAGTCAGTTTAAAATGTCACTGTAATTGTAGTCCCTTTTCCAACTTCGCTTTGAAGATCGAGTTTTGCATCATGAAGTGCAACGATATGTTTTACGATGGCAAGCCCTAAACCAGTTCCTCCAGTCTGTTTTGAACGGCTTTTATCTACGCGGTAGAATCGTTCAAAAATTCTTTTCTGATGTTCTTTTGGAATACCGATTCCAGTATCTTCTACTCTCAAATATGAATGACCTTGTTCACTGTCTACTCTGACCTTTACTGTTCCGTTCTTTTTATTATAGCGAATGGCATTGGCACAAAGATTATTGATCAGCTCGTTTATCATCTCCCGATTTGCAGTGATTTCCTGCAGACCACCTTCATATGTAATAGTCACATCATTTTTTTCCGCATAAATCTGCATATTTTCTACACAGAGTGCTGCTTCTTCAAAAAGGTCAAACTTTTCTACAATAAGCTGGGTGTTCGCACTATCTAATTCAGAAAGACGGATAATATCATTGATGAGCGAAAGGAGACGGCGGGCGCTTTTTTCAATTTTCTGGCAGAAAGTTCCAATTTCTTCTGAAGGAACCATGCCATTTTCCATAAGTTCCGCATAACCGGATATCGCGGTAAGTGGCGTTTTTAATTCATGGGACACATTTGCTGTAAAGTCCTGCCGCATTCTGGCACTTTTTAAAATATCCGTATGTTGTGCCCGAATCGTTGCCGCAAATGGCTCTAATTCCTTATAAGCTGGAATAACAGAAAAATCGTCTAAATCTACTGCCATCTGCTCGATTGGTTTTATAATGTTTTTCGTCATAATGTGTGCCAGAATAATACATAAAATCATCATAATAAGAATCGTAGCCGCTACGATGGGAAGTATCTTTCCGCATACGCTCCATATATTGCTTGCTTCTCTGGCTACTCGAAGTATCGAACCATCATTTAACTTTATAGCATAATAAAAAGTATTTGTATCCATCGTTGCAGATTTCCGGACAGCATTTCCATCTCCGTCTTTAAATGCATGCTTCACTTCGGGACGGCTCATATGGTTATCCATTGTTCCTACATCTGCATCATTATCATAAAGGACTGTTCCTGTTGCAGAGATCCACGTAACTCGAAGTTTCCTGTAATCCATATGTAATGCATTTTCATTTCCAGAATGAAAAATTCCTGTATTTTTCAATACAATGGCATTGGCTCTTAAGTCATCCTGCACCTGTGTCTGAAATAAATCATAAAATACAAACAGCATGACCAGCATAGTAGCAACAATCGCAATGAGCGAAATACTTACCAGTTGTACATTAATCTTTCTTCTCATGATACTTCCCCTGTTTCTTTTTTATTCCATTACATATCCGACATTACGCACTGTCTTGATATGTTTACTGCTATCGCCCAGCTTTTTACGAAGAGTCTTGATATGCATATCAACGGTACGGGATTCCCCTTCAAATTCTGTATCCCATACACGTTCCATAATCATTTCTCTTGACAAAACGATTCCCGCATTACGCATGAGCAGTTTTAAAAGTTCATATTCTTTATAAGTAAGCTCAATTCCTTTATTGTCTACATAAACCATATGACGCTCATTATCAAGGAAGATTTCTCCAATCGTCATATATTTGTCATCCGGCTGTTCTACAGTACGGCGAAGAACGGCCTTTATTCTTGTAATAAATTCAATAATGGAAAATGGTTTTTTTATGTAATCGTCTGCTCCGATATCTAATCCCTTTACCATATCAATTTCCGATGTCTTTGCAGTTACCATAATAATCGGCAGCTTTTTTGTTGCTGGATTTTTACGAAGCTTTTTTACAATTTCATATCCATTTTCATCTGGCAGCATAATATCAAGGATTGCTAGATCTGGAAGTTTTTCTTCTATTTTTTTATAAAAATGTTTGGCATCTTCAAACTGTTCCACGTTATGACCGCTGTTTTTTAATGCGATTGCTTCTATTTCCTGAATGTTTGTATCATCTTCTACTATATAAATATTTGCCATTCTTATTTTCCTCCATAATTATTTTCCACTATCTTTTCTTGCCTCCATCTTTTCTGTCTTTGCTATCTTTTCTTTCTTGCCAGTATGTTTACTTTCCGGTAAAGCATACCTTTCACTAAGCTCCATATATTCATGTTGAAATTCTTCGCTGTTTTCTTCTTTTAGTATATCAAGATATTCATGGGTGTCAAACCCACCCTCGTCAACCTGTAACAGGCATACTGCAATATTGGAACAATGGTCAGCGGCACGTTCAAAGTTTGTGGAAATATCCGACAAAATAAATCCAAGTTCAATCGTACATGTTCCGGTACGAAGCCTGTTGATATGTCTTTGCTTTTCTTCTTTATTTAAGGCATCTACAACCTGTTCTAATGGTTCTACTTCTTTTGCCAGTTCCACATCGCCTGTCTCAAACGCCATCACTGCTCTGTCTAAAATATCTCGGATTGCATTAGAAAATACACGAAGTTCCTGTTTTGCCTTTTCAGAAAATTCCAGGTCCTTCTTATGCATTTCCACTGCGGCATCTCTGATATTTACGGCATGATCAGAAATCCGCTCAAAGTCACCGATACAGTGAAGCAGTACGGATAAAACCCGGCTGTATTTTATCGAAAGCTCCCGCCCACTTAATTTTACAAGATAGGTACCAAGCGCATCTTCATACTGATCAATCTGATTTTCTAATTTTTCTACTCTGTCTGCCGTCTTGTCACTGTATTCTCCAAGCAGATCAATCGCAAGATTCATTGCTTTTTGTGATTTTCTTGCCATATTAATCGCAACACTACGACATTCTTCCATCGCAAATCCCGGTTTATCTAAGAAACGCTCGTCCAATCTGGCAAGATCTGGATTGATTTTTTCTTCTTCCATCTCTTCCATTTCAGATTCTTTATCCGGAATCACAAAAATTGCCATTTTTTCAAGCAGATTTGCAAATGGGAATAAAAGAATGGTTGCGCCGATATTAAATAAACTGTGGATAACTGCAATACCTACCGGACTTGCAGCAGTATTTAAAAACTGAAAATGAACAAATACATTTAAAGTATAAAAAACAACCATAAAGATTATTGTTCCGGTAATATTAAAGAAAAGATGTACTGCGGCTGTTCTTTTTGCATTTTTACTTGTACCAATACTGGAAATAATCGCTGTTATACAAGTACCGATGTTTTGTCCCATAATAATTGGAAGAGCTGTACTGAAATTAACCGCTCCTGTGGCACAAAGTGCCTGTAAAATACCGACAGACGCAGAGGAACTCTGAATTACTGCCGTAAGAATCGTACCTGCTAACAGTCCAAGAAGTGGATTAGAAAACATAGTAAGAATACCGGTAAATTTTTCATTATCTGCAAGAGGTGCTACTGCCCCGCTCATAGCTTCCATTCCATACATTAAAATGGCAAATCCAATAAAAATACTACCGATATCCTTCTTTTTCTCGTTTTTTGTGAACATGATAAGCCCTACACCTATCACAGCTAAGATAGGAGAAAATGAGGACGGCTTCAACATCTGTAATACAAAGCTACTTCCCTGAATCCCTGTAAGACTTAAGAGCCAGGATGTAATTGTCGTACCTATATTTGCTCCCATAATGATACCGACAGCCTGGTTCAGTTTCATGATTCCTGAATTTACAAAACCTACTACCATTACTGTCGTTGCAGATGAAGACTGGATTACTGCAGTAACGCCAGCTCCTAATAAAACTGCCATAATTCTTTTTGAAGTCAGTTTCTCAAGAAGACGTTCCATACGGCCGCCGGATAACTTTGAAAGTCCTGCACCCATTGCGTCCATACCATAAAGGAATAACGCCAGTCCCCCTATCATAGATAAAATACCAAAAATATTCATATTCTCTCCTCCGTTTTACATTTTACTTTTCTAATACGTAGTTTTTACGTTATCATATGTATGTAAAATCCAAAGAGAGAACTATGTAAAGTTTATGTAAAATTATTTCTTTTTTCGACATCCTATTAGAAACATAGATTCTAACAGGACGTATTACCAAATTATTGCTTTTATTATGCTACAATCTGTCCGGTAATAGAAAAGATAACCCATTCTGCAATATTTGTTGCATGATCTCCGATTCGCTCGAAATACTTTGTAACCATTAAAAGATCTACTGCCTGTTCCCCTTCATCAGCATGAACTCTAATCAGTGCAATCAGCTCTTTTTTTACTTTTTCAAAAAGGTCATCAACGACATCATCATGTGCAATGACTTTTTGTGCTTTATCTAGATTCTTTTCTACAAAGGCTTCCAGACTCTGAATCAGCATAACCATCGTCTCTTTTGCCATCTCTTCAATATGATCTAACTTTTTCACGTATGGTTTTTTAGAAAGAACCACTGCCAGCTCAGAAATATCTGTTGCATGATCTCCGATCCGTTCCATATCGGTTACCATTTTTAATGCAGAAGAAATATTTCTTAAATCTCTTGCTACCGGCTGCTGCTGTAATAAAAGTCTAAGACATAAGTCTTCGATTTTTCTTTCTGTACGGTCAATTTTCTCATCGCCTGCCATCGTTTTTTTTGCAAGTTCTTCATCTTGCTTCATCAATGCTTTTACCGCATTTCCAATAGATGCTTCGATCATATTTCCCATATTGATCATTTCTTCATTAAGTTGTTCTAACTGTTCATCAAAGCGGATACGCATATCAACCAAACCTCCCTGTAATATAATCCTCTGTACGCTTATCTTTTGGCATAGAGAATAATTCATCTGTCTTTCCTGTCTCAATAATTTCTCCTAACAGGAAGAATACTGTTTTATCGGAAATTCGTGTTGCCTGCTGCATATTATGGGTTACCATTACGATCGTGTAATCCTTCTTTAATTCCTGTGCAAGCTCTTCGATTTTAATCGTAGATATCGGGTCAAGCGCGGAGGTCGGCTCATCCATAAGTAATACTTCTGGTTTTACTGCCAGCGCTCTTGCGATACAAAGTCTCTGCTGCTGTCCTCCAGATAGACCTAATGCACTCTTTTTCAAGCGGTCTTTTAATTCATCCCAGATAGCTGCTCCTCTTAATGCCTCTTCTACAATCTGGTCAAGCTTTGCTTTACTGCGGATACCATGTGTTCTTGGTCCGTAAGCTACGTTATCGTATACACCACTCATTGGGAAGGGATTTGGTTTCTGGAATACCATACCTACTCTTTTTCTAAGAAGATTTACATCTAAATCTCTGTAGATATCTGTTTCATCTAAAGTTACCTGACCGGTAATCTTACATCCCTCTACTAAATCATTCATACGGTTTAAAGATTTTAATAATGTAGATTTACCACAACCGGATGGTCCGATAAATGCGGTAATCTCTTTTTCCTGTATATTTAAAGATATATCCTTTAATGCGTGAAATTGACCATAATACAGGTTCAGGTCATCAATCATCATTTTATTTGCCAAGATACTGTCCTGCCTTTCTATAAATTACTGTAAATTACTGTGCTTTTGTAATCTTCTTTGCAATAAAGGAAGATAAAGCATTGATCGCAATAACAAGTATCAGTAATATTACCGCTGTTGCATATGCCTGATTTACATGTAAACCTTCATTTGCAAGTAAATACATATGCACTGCTAACGTTCTTCCTGAAGAAAATACACTGCTTGGAATTTTCGCTACGCTTCCTGCGGTGTAAATCAATGCAGCTGTTTCTCCTACGATTCGTCCGGTTGCAAGGATAACACCAGAAAGGATTCCCGGTACTGCTGCCGGAAGAACAATTTTAAAAATCGTACGAAGCTTTCCTGCCCCAAGTCCAAAGCTTCCTTCACGATAAGAATCTGGTACAGACAATAATGCTTCTTCTGTTGTTCTTAAAATAACTGGAAGAATCATGATCGCTAATGTAAATGCACCTGCAAGAATTGAGAATTTCCATTTTAATGCCGTTACGAAAAATAACATACCGAATAATCCATATACGATTGACGGAATACCTGTTAATGTTTCTGCGGTTACGCGGATGACTTTTACTAATTTATTTCCTTTTTTAGCATACTCTACTAAATAAATTGCGGATCCAATTCCAAAAGGAACGGCAAGTAAAAGAGAAATTGCTGCCATAATTACCGTATTGATCGCTGCCGGAATTACGGAACAGTTTTCCGAAGTATAATTCCATGAAAATAAATCAGCGTTGATATACGGAATACCATTTACAAGAATATATAAAATCAAAAATATAAGTACCGCAATCGTTGCTACTGCGGATAAAACAACCAGCAACATAACGAGCAAAGAACCTGGTGTTCTTTTGTAAGATTTTAATCTGTCACTTAATGACAGACGATTCATAGGAGCTTCGTTTATCATTGTGGCTGCTTTCGCTGTCTGCTGCATCGTTCCCATCTTATTTACTCATCTCCTGTCTTACTCTTTGTTGGAACGCATTTTTACAATAGAAAATGCGAGGTTGATTACAAGGATAAATACAAATAATACAACGCCTGTGGCGATTAAGGCTTCTCTGTGAAGACCTTCTGCATATCCCATCTCAATTACGATATTTGCTGTCAGTGTACGAACACCTTTTAAAATGCCGCTTGGAACTCTTGCCTGGTTACCAGCTACCATAATAACTGCCATCGTCTCACCAATCGCACGACCTACACCAAGAATGATTCCTGCAAAAATTCCTGATTTTGCTGCCGGTAACACCGCTCTGAAAATACTTCTCTCATGTGTTGCCCCCAGTGCCAGAGAACCTTCATAATAGCTTCCCGGTACTGCACGAATTGCACTTTCAGATACTCCGATGATTGTCGGGAGAATCATAATCCCTAACAGAATAGATGCTGCTAAAATACTGCTTCCTGTTCCACCAAAGTTATAACGGATTGTTGGCACGATCATCACCATACCAAAGAAACCATATACTACAGATGGAATACCTGCTAAAAGCTCTACTGCCGGTTTTACAACCTTATATATTTTTTCCGGGCAATACCATGCCAGAAAAACAGCGGTAAGTAATCCAATCGGAACACCGATGATAATTGCTCCTGCTGTAACATAAATACTTCCAAGAATCATTGGAAAAATACCATAAATATCATTTCCCGGCTTCCAGGTCGTACCAAGAAGAAAATCAGCAAAGCCGATTTTCTTCATTGCAGGTATTCCGTTTGCAAAAAGGAATACACATATTAATGCTACAGCAAGAATGGAGACACAGGCAGCAAGCAGAAAAACGATTTCCATTATTTTTTCTTTAGATTTTGCCATGTCTGTCCTCTCCTTTATTTACTAACATCACTCCATGATGTTGTCTCACCAGTGAAGATAGATTTTACCTGATCTGTGGATAATTCATCTACGGAATTGTCGTTGTTTACGACAACTGCAATACCATCTTTTGCGATAGTCTTTCCTTCTACACCCTGTGATGTTTCATCATCTTTTAAATCTCTAGATGCCATACCAATGTCATAAGAACCTTCTACTGTAGAAGAAACACCTGTTGTACTATCTGTTGTCTGAACGTCTACCTGTATATTTGTATTTGCCTTACTATAAGCTTCTACTAATTTTTCCATTACAGGAGATACGGAAGAAGAACCACCTACAACAACTTTTCCTTTTGCACCAGTTGCTTTATAAGAAGCTGCTGCCTCATCAACAGGAATGTATCCGTTATCCTGTACAATCTTCTGTCCTTCTGCACTCATGATATAACTTACGAAATCATTTGCTGCATCACTTGCTTTTTTACCTAATACAATGTTGAAAGGTCTTACTACTTTGTAGCTGCCATTCTTTACATTATCTACAGAAGCTTCTGCACCATCAATCTTTACAGCCTTTACAGTATCATTTAAAGATCCAAGAGAAATGTAACCGATTGCATTCGCATCATTTGCTACGGAAGACATCATTACGGAAGTACTGTTTGTAATACTTGCCTCATCTGTTGTCTTATCTACTTTTTCTCCGTTTTCTTCTTCTTCAATACCGAACAGTTCGATAAAAGCTCCTCTTGTTCCGGAACCATCTTCTCTTGACATTACAGTAATAGCTGCATCGGAACTTCCTCCTGCTGCATTACCACCTTTGTTTCCACATCCTACAAGAGTAGTTACTGCCATCGCTGCGATTAACGCGAAGCTGATAAATTTCTTCATAATTGTAATCCTTCTTTCTTACTTTCTTTTATTTTTTCTTTCTTAAGCTTGCTTCCCTCAAGCTTCCTCTAAAGGATACGGGACTCATGTAAAGTTCAAAACCATAGTTTTGTAAAATAAAAGTAAAAATTTGTAGATTTCGTATAGACGAAAAAAGAAATAATGCCCTATCCCATCTGCTCTGTAGTCGCTGTATTTAAGATGCTCGTCCGCATCTT
>OGOS01002058.1_pt1 | contig 11536 bp, 4 predicted proteins | sample 1552701 | NCBI WGS metagenome assembly OGOS01 (sample SAMEA2580128, study PRJEB22360) | human gut metagenome | biome: human gut; feature: human-associated habitat; material: faeces | place: Denmark | collected 2008/2010
CGAGGCCAGTGCTTCGTGTGCACGCGATGCCGGCGCTAAGCTTATTAAGCTGCATGCGCAGGAATACGTGTTGCCGCTCTATGCAAAGGCGGGCTACACGCAAATTGCCCCGGTAGATTACGAAGACGAGGGCCAGCCCCATGTCTGGATGGCCAAGCGCGTAGATGGCAGATAGGGACGTTCCTTTTCTGCCGGCAGCTGGGGACACTCCTTGGCAATTGACACATTGGAGCGCTCGGACATACAGTTTTTCGATTCCGTATGTATATATGCGCGCTATTGGGTTATAAAATCTAAGTCTGAACATAGCAGGTCTGCGATGCGGCTCGGGCAACCGGGCCGTTTTTGCGGACGGGGGTAGCGCGAAAGGACTGCACATGCGTCAATTTAAGACCGAGAGCAAAAAATTGCTCGACCTCATGATCAACTCCATCTACACCAATAAGGAAATCTTCCTGCGCGAGCTTATCTCTAACGCGAGCGACGCCGTCGACAAGCTCAACTTTAAGAGCCTGCAGGATCCGAGCGTCAAGATCAACCAGGGCGACCTGGCCATTCGCGTCTCCTTTGATAAAGACGCCCGCACCATTACCATCTCGGATAACGGCATTGGCATGACCGCCGAGGAGCTCGAGCGCAATCTGGGCACCATCGCCCATTCCGGCTCCGAGGAGTTTAAGACCGAGAACGCCGAGCAGCAGGGCTCCGATGTCGACATCATCGGTCAGTTTGGCGTGGGCTTCTACTCGGCTTTTATGGTCGCCAGCCATGTGAAGGTCGTCAGCCGCGCCTATGGCGAGGGTGTCGCCCATGTGTGGGAATCCGACGGTCTTGAGGGCTACACCATCGAGGACGGCGAGCGCGCCGAGCACGGTACCGATGTCATCCTGACGCTGCGCGAGAACGAGAAGCTCGATGCCGACGGCGAGGCCGAGACCTACGATCGCTTCCTGACCGAGTGGGGTCTCAAGAGCCTGATTCAGCAGTACAGTAACTATGTGCGCTACCCGATCCAGATGATGGTGTCCAAGAGCCGCCAGAAACCCAAGCCCGAGGACGCCGGCGACGATTACAAGCCCGAGTACGAGGACTACCAGGAGCTCGAGACCGTCAATTCCATGACACCGATCTGGAAGAAGCGCAGCTCCGATGTCGAGCAGAAGGACTACGACGAGTTCTACAAGTCCACGTTCCACGACTTTGACGATCCTGCGCGCACCATCAGCTTCCACGCCGAGGGCACGCTCGAGTATGACGCCCTGCTGTTTGTGCCGGGACGCGCGCCGTTCGATCTGTACAGCAAGGACTACGAGAAGGGTCTGGCGCTCTACAGCTCCAACGTCCTGATCATGGAGAAGTGCGACGACCTGCTGCCCGACTACTACAACTTTGTCCGCGGCGTCGTGGATTCCGCCGACGTGTCGCTCAACATCTCGCGCGAGACGCTGCAGCAGAACCGTCAGCTCAAGGCCATCGCCAAGCGTGTGGAAAAGAAGATTACCGCCGACCTTGAGGATATGCGTGACAACGACCGCGAGGCCTACGAGAAGTTCTTTGAGAACTTTGGCCGCGGTCTTAAGTACGGCATCTACTCGAGCTATGGCATGAAGGCCGATGAGCTCGCCGACCTGTTGCTGTTCTGGTCTGCCAAGGAACAGAAGATGATTACCCTGGCCGAGTATGCCAAGGGCATGCCTGAGGATCAGAAGGCCATCTACTACGCCGCCGGCGACTCGCGTGAGCGCTTGGCCAAGATGCCCGTGGTAAAGGGCGTGCTCGACCGCGGCTATGACGTGCTGCTGCTGACGCAGGATGTGGATGAGTTCACGTTCCAGGCTATGCGTGAGTACGTTGCCGCCGATATGCCCAAGATCTACGAGGACGATGCTGCCCGCGAGGCTGCCGAGAAGGCTGTGGCCGACGGTGCCGAGCCCGAGGTCGAGGATCGTCATCTAGAGCTCAAGAACGTTGCGACCGGTGATCTTGACCTGGCGACCGAGGACGAGAAGAAGGAGGCCGAGGACGCCACCAAGGAGAACGAGGACCTCTTTAGCGCTATGAAGGAGGCGCTCGGTGACAAGGTCGAGAAAGTCGCCGTCTCCGCGCGCCTGACCGATGCCCCCGCTTGTATCACCACCGAGGGCCCACTTTCGCTCGAGATGGAGAAGGTGCTCCAGAAGGGACCCGAGGGCGCGCCCGACGGCATGCCCAAGAGCCAACGCGTGCTCGAGCTCAACGCCAAGCACCCGGTCTTTGACAAGCTTGTCGCTGCCCAGAAGGCAGGCGACGCCGACAAGATCAAGCAGTACTCCGGTCTGCTCTATGACCAGGCTCTGCTGGTCGAGGGCATTTTGCCCGAGGACCCCGTTGCCTTCGCGGCGGCTGTTTGCAACTTGATGTAGTTCGGGGATACGGCACCGTAACTAGATTAGAACGAGAGTGGATAATCTCCCACTTTTGGCTCGAATGCGGGCTTGAAGTGGGAGATTTTCCACTCTCGTTTCCTTTTGAATGATTCCTCCGTCCCCAAGGGATCAATTATTTGTCGGGGTTGTGGTTTTGTGACCTGCTGAAATTAAAGATACTGTACAACTGTACGTTAATTCGTCTTCGTAGTATATTGCTACCCGCAAAACTCAATACCATTGTGCTCTGAGACGCTAAAGCGCCTACGTACAATGGTTATCAATAGTACGATTCGATTCAACGACAGGATGGATGGTCCAAGCGTGAGTCTCGGCAGCAAACTATCCAATGCAAAGGTCTCCTTTGCGATATTTAAGCGCGACATTAAGCGACTGCTTGTGAACCCCGTCGCCTTGGTGGTTACCCTTGGCGTGTGCGTTATTCCCTCGCTGTATGCCTGGTACAACATCGTGGCCAACTGGGATCCGTACGGAAACACCCAGGGCATCAAGATTGCCATCGCCAACAACGATCGGGGCACCCAAAACGACCTGGTGGGCGAGCTCAACGCGGGCGATCAGGTCGTCGATCAGCTCAAGGAGAACGATCAGCTGGGCTGGACCTTCGTCGATTCTGCGGCCGATGCCAAAGAGGGCGTCGAGAGCGGTGAGTACTATGCGGCCATCGTAGTCCCCAAGAACTTCTCGGATAACCTGGTTTCGATGCTCGACGGCAACTACCATCAGCCCAAGCTTACGTACTACGTCAATGAGAAGAAGAGCGCTATTGCGCCCAAGGTTACCGACACCGGTGCAAACACCATCGAGGAGCAGATCAACTCGGAATTTGTCTCCACGGTGGGCGAGACCGTTGCCAGTATTGCCAAGGATGCCGGAGTCGATTTAAAGGACAAGGCAACCCAGACTCAGGATTCGTTGGCCGGTTCGGTATCAGAGGCTTCCGATACGTTGGGCGAAGTGCGTGATTCGATTGGCGACATGAATGCCGCCATCGATAAGACGAGTGGTTCCATTGCCTCGGCAGATGCGGCACTTGCCGGTCTGCAGGGTCAGGCGCCGTCGCTGACGCAGGCGATCTCCCAGGGCAATGACCTGCTGGGCGAGGCTCGCGCCACGGCGGGCAACTCTGTCGCCTCGCTCTCCAAGGCGCTCTCGGAAGGCAGCCTTGCGCTCACCAAGACGTCAGCCTCCGCAAACGCTGCGATTGGCAAGCTGACGGGCACGGTCGCATCTACGACTACCCGTATCGACAACTCGCTTGAGTCTCTCCAAGCGACGATCGACCACAATAAGGCCGTTATCGGGCACTTGGAAATTCTCGTCAATGACACGTCGACAGGTTCCAAGGAAATTGACGCGCGCATTGTATCGATCATCGATTTGCTCCGCGAGCAGAATGAAAAGCTTCAGAGCATCAAGGACGGTCTGTCTGCGCAGTCGAGCGCCATGGCGAATGACGCTGCGGCTGTCTCGGGTGCCAGCGACGCTATCAATAATGCAATTCAGACCGGTGCGACCAACCTTGGCCAGGCTCAGACGGACCTGGGTCAAAACGCGCTGCCGAAGGTCTCGAGCGCACTTGATTCGTTTGCCGCCGTCTCGGGTGATCTGACGGGAATCGTGTCTGGCCTCACGCCTACTATTGCAAGTGCGCGCGGTACACTTTCGCAACTCAACGCCACGCTCGGTCAGGCCAAGACCACGCTGTCCCAGACCGATGCCTCGCTTGCCAAGGTCCAGGACAAGCTCGCAACCGCCGCCAACGACATCGCGGCGCTACAGACCTCCGAGTCCATGGGCGAGCTGGCCGGCCTGATGGGCGTCGACGTCGATGATGTTGCAGACTTCATGGCATCTCCGGTCGAGCTGACCTCAAAGTCAATTTACCCGGTCAAGAGCTTTGGTTCGGGCATTGCCCCGTTCTATACCAATCTGGCGCTGTGGGTGGGCGGCTACGTGCTTATCGCCATCTACAAGCTCGAGGTCGACCGCGAAGGCATCGGCAGCTTTACCGCGCGTCAGGGCTACTTTGGCCGCTGGTTGCTCCTGGTGATCCTGGGCGCGTTGCAGGCCATCATCGTTACGGTAGGCGATCTGGTGATCGGCGTGCAGTGCGTCAGCCCGCTGCTGTTCGTGCTGGGCGGCATCGCCATCTCGTTCACCTACGTCAATATCATCTATGCGCTGTCCACCACGTTTAAGCATATCGGCAAGGCTATCGGCGTCATTCTGGTTATCGTGCAGATCCCGGGTTCGTCGGGCATGTACCCCATCGAGATGATGCCGGAATTCTTCCGCCGTCTGAAACCGTTCCTACCGTTCACCTACGGCATCAACGCGATGCGCGGGCCGATCGGCGGCATGTATGCCAACCATTATTGGATCGACATGCTCTCGCTGTTCTGGTATCTGCCTGTGGCGCTGTTCATCGGCTTGGTGGTCCGCAAGCTGGCGTTGAACCTCAACCGCCTGTTCGACAACCGTCTGGCGGACACTGATCTGATGATCACCGAACATAACGAAGGCACGGTGGAACCGTTGCGGCTCACCGAGACCGCGCAGCAGATCGCCGAGGAGTTCCCCGAACTCGCCCGCAGACGGGCGATTCATTTCTTCCGCCTGTACCCGCGCCTGGTGCGTTGGGGATTCCTCGCGCTGGCGGTACTGCCGTTCGTGTTCCTGCTATTGCTATTCATCACGCGCATGAAGCTCGCCATGCTGCTCGGTTGGATCATTTCGATCATCGCCATCGACACGTATCTCATCGTGGTGGAGTATCTGCGCGAACGGTATGCAAATTATCTGGGCGAGGAAGCGATGAGTGCGGAAGAGTTCCGCAGCGCGATCCTGCACGAGAACCTGCTGTTCCGGCCGGGCATGCATTACAAGCCGATGCATGCCGTACGTACGAGGCTGTATGAGGTTGCGCATGGTGGTTCGGCCGGACATGCGACTGAACATGCGGCTGAGTATGCGGCTGGAAACACGGACGGAAATGCTGGCAGGAGTCTGCGTGAGGAGGGGAACGAACAGTGAAAATGATCTGGGGCATCTTCAAGCGGGACATGTGCCATGCCACCCGCAACGTGATCGCCGTGATCGTCTCGATGGGCCTGGTGGTGGTGCCGGCGCTGTACGCCTGGTTCAACATCGCGGCCAGCTGGGACCCCTACGGCAACACCAAGGCATTGAAGGTCGCCGTGGCCAATAACGACAAGGGTTACAAGTCGGATCTCATACCGGTGCGCGTCAACGTGGGCGAAACCATCATCAGCACACTGCACGCCAACGACCAGCTGGACTGGCAGTTCGTGAAAAGCGACAAGGCAATCGACGGGGTGAAATCCGGCGAATACTATGCGGCGATCGTAATTCCGAAAGGTTTCAGCGCCGACATGATGACGCTGTTCTCCCCCGACATCAAACACGCGCAGCTCAAGTACTATCTAAACGAGAAAATCAACCCGATCGCCCCGCATATCACCGATCAGGGCGCGACAACCGTGGTCAACACGATCGACAAAACCTTCGCCAAAACGATTGCGCAAGTCGGACTCGACCTGGCCTCAAGCATCCTACACTATTCGCAAAGCCCGCAAATGGCCGAATACATGCGCAACCTCAACGGCAATCTCACCACCACGGCGGATACGCTGAGCGGCGCATCGCAGCAGGTGACGTCGTATTCGCAGCTGCTCGGCTCGGCGAACGACATCGTGGATTCCACGGGCAAACTGCTCGCCTCGGCGACCAAGGCGGGCAAACAGGCCCAGAACGCGTTGAAGCAAGGCAAATCAGGTGCCACGTCACTCACTTCTGCAGGTGCGAACGTCACCTCCTCGGTGAACACCGCGCTCGACCAGGTGTCAGGCGCGTTCGACCAAGTAGCTGCCAAGGTGAACAAGGCGTTCGACGCGATCGGCAAGGACTCAGACACCGCAGCCAGCCAGTTGGCAACGTTGAGCGAACAAATCTCCAGCGGCGAATCGCTGTACGACACGTACATCACAAGCCTCAACCACATGCGCGAATCGGTGGAACAACTACCGGACAGTGATTCCGCGAAACAGGCGCTGCTGGAAGCCATCGACCGGGAGATCACGCTGCTGGAAGCCGCCAAAGGCGATTCGCAGAAGCTCGCGCAGCAGCTGAAAGACGCTTCCACGCAGGTCACGCAGGATACCGCAGCCGCGGAACGCTCCCGCAAGGAGATCCTGAACCGCATCACCTCCGCGAAGCAGTCGATCAGCAATGTGCGCGACGATTACGCCACGAACGTCAAGCCGAAAATCGACGCGCTCGCCTCCACAGTCAGCACGCTGATCTCCCAAACCGACAGCATGATCACCCAGCTGAGCGGCACCGCCGACGGTCTGGACGATGTGACGGGCGATGTGGGGACGAATGTGACGTCCATCCGTTCCACGCTCGGCGCGATCGCGAAGAAACTCGACTCGTCGGCAGCGACGGTGAAGGAGCTGATCACGAAGCTGGAGACGGGCGGAAACGCCGGTGACGGCAACAGCGATGGTGGCGACGGTGACAACGACGCCGATTCGGGCGAATCGGACGAACTACGTGCACTGGCCACCGCCAACGCGTCCACACTGTCCACGCTGATTTCCGCGCCCGTCGCACTGCATCGCGTCTCGGTGTACCCGATCGCGAACTACGGTTCGGCCATGGCGCCGTTCTATACGATCCTGTCAATCTGGGTGGGTGCGATCATCCTGTGCGCCATGCTGAAAGTGACGATTTCGGACCGCGAGAAGGCGCATGTGCTGGGCTTGGGCGACACGCTGCCGCGCATCGCCGGCCCGTCCGGCCCGGGGAACGCCTCACGTTGGGGACTGCGCCTCGACCACGAGTATTTCGGACGGTACGCGATCTTCGCACTGCTCGCGTTGCTGCAGGGCACACTGGTTTGCCTGGGTGACACGTATTTCCTTGGCGTGCAGGCGAATCATGCGCTGCAGTTCCTTGCCGTGGGGTGGCTTGCCGCGCTCGTGTTCTCGAATATCGTGTATACGCTGACCGTGTCGTTCGGCGATATCGGCAAGGCCGTGGCCGTGGTGCTGCTGGTGATGCAGGTCGCCGGTTCGGGCGGTACGTTCCCTATCGAGACGCTGCCGAAGTTCTTCCAAATGCTCTACCCGTTCCTACCATTCCCGCACGCCATCGATGCCATGCACGCCGCGATGGCCGGATCATACGGCAATGAGTACCTGCTTGACATGGTGTATCTCGCCTTGTTCCTGATTCCTTCGCTGCTGCTGGGATTGGTGTTGCGCAAGCCGGTGATCCGGTTGAACAACTGGGTGAGCCGCAATCTGGAGTCCACCAAGGTGATGTGACGAGGCGGATTTGAACGGGCTGGTTTGAGCCGGTTTAGATCGGTTTCGGCTGGTACACGTGAACGCGTCATTGGCAACGCATCACCATCACCGCCAACGGCAACACACACCAAATACCAGCCGACACCACCGCCGTCAAACTCCTGGACGACAACGGCGATTCCGACCTTTGGGTTCTCCAATACGGTAAGGCCCTCGCGGCGGCATAGTTCGTCGCTGATCGCACGCCACTGGTCGATGCTTCTGCGGGTCAGACGCATCTTCCTTCCCGTCCTCCGGTTCGCCGCGCAGATGACGATGTGGCTGTGCAGATGATGCCGATCCATGTGTGTGGAGACCACATACTTGTAGTCGCCACCCGTGATCGCCTCGGCCAACATGACGCCCATCTCATGCACCTGTTCCGCGTTCACATGCTCGTCGGGACTGAACGAATGCTTCAGATGCAGAGCAAGCACGCCGTCCTTGCGCAACCCATTCGTGCATCGTTCCAAGTCCCGGATCATCGGTTCGGCGAGCACGTTCGCGTCATGCCGCTCACCGCTGTAGCTCGCGTATACGAGCCTGCCGCCATCGTTCTTCTCGGGATTGATGACGTAACGAATCGTGTTCGGAAGATTCGTTTTGACCTTGTTCCCGAGTTTGACCACGGCCATCAGTACAGCCCCTGTACCGTATCGATCTCCGCTTTCTCGCGCTCCATCCCCGTCATTTTCTCATCGATCGAGGCGAGCAGATCATGCAGTTCACGCATCTCTTGCGGGCTCACGGAGCCTGTCAGATTCGCAATCCTGGCGATCTGATTCACGTTCACGCCGATGCGGTGGAGCTCGGCCTTGAACACCTCCGGATCGCTCGCCAGCGTCACTGAAACATTCATCAACGCGCCATGCATGAGCGTCTGACGGGCGAAATCACCCCACCGTCTATACACCGGAATGTTCCTTGCCCAACGTTCGTGGATCTTCCTTGCCTGTTCCCATTCCTCCGGTGCGAACATGATTTTCTTACATATGCTGCGCCTGCGATTGTCACGCCAGCCCATAAGGAAACACCTCCCCCACGGGAACTGGAATGGCTCATTCCATAAGCCGCGTCAGCGGTCTGAAGGCTTCGCCGACCATGGGGTCCGGGTCTCCCGGCAAGCCGATCCACGCCTGTGGAACGAGCATGTGTGGCCACACATGCGTCGCTTACTAACCCCATGCTTATCTCACGGAACGGAAACACTTTTCCGCATCGCACATGTGACATTCTGCGAAATATAATCGCGTTCACGTTCTGCTCCTTCCATCACCAACTTCAATGGCGACGACCCATTGCATATTCATCATCCTTCAAAGAAGCGGAGCTCAGTTTGGACATTGGACGAGCTGCGATTCAGACGAAAAATCGGGGTTCCGCAGAAACCTCTGCGGAACCCCGATTGCAAAGCACGGTCTCCGGTGTCCTCATTCCGTTTCGGCCCCGGGACGGCCGTTCCCTCACATTCCGACGAAGCGATCGAAGTATTGGCGGAACCGTTCGACGACTCGGCTCTTCATCAGCTCGTACGCGTTGCTCGGCGCGAAGCGTGACACAGGGGGCAGCATCGACACTATTCTGGTGCCGTCCGTGTCGACATAGCCTTCCTTGAAGCAGTCGATGATGAACTGCTCGGCCAGTCCCGTCTTCAGGTGCTCCTCGCTGACAATGCGCTCGAATTCCTCCTGCTTCTTGCGGACGATGTATTCCTTCCAGTCACGCTGCACGTCCGCGCCTGAGGACAGGGACTCGACGAACGAGTCGATGAGGTCCTTTTTGCTGCGCAGGTCGGGCGAAGACATGATGGTGCGGCTGATGTCCGCGAGGATCGACTTGTCCTCCATATGCCCGTCATGGTATTTGGCTACGAGTTCGAGGATGTAGTCGATGTTCACTTCGATCTGTTTGACCAGTTCGGCTTCGAAGACGACGTCGTCGTTGATGATTTCCTTGTCGGCTTCCTCATGCGAACGCCGCTGTTGGTAGAGATCGATGTACAGGCTCTGGTAGTCCTGCAGGTCGCGCAGGCTCAGCACATCTTCGTTGGAGAAATCGTCGAAGGCCTGCAGGATGTTGCGCAGCCGCAGGATCGAGCCGAACAGGGTGAGGAAATCTTTCTGCGCCTGTTCTCCGACGATTTCCTCGCCCAAGGGGAACCGCTTGAGCAGCTGCGAGACCTTCTCGGTGTATGCAGCGAGATATTCCGCATATGGTTTAAGCACCACCGTGCCCTTGGCGTCCTTGTCCCCGAACAGAGCCAAGGCGTCATCCACCTCCTGCCGCAGATCGCGGAAGCAGATGATGTTGCCAAAGGTCTTCACCGAGTTCAGGATGCGGTTGGTGCGGCTGAACGCCTGCATCAGGCCATGCTGCTTCAGGTTCTTGTCCACCCACAGGGTGTTGAGCGTCGTGGCGTCGAAGCCGGTGAGCAACATGTTCACTACGATGGCCATGTCCAGATCGCGGTTCTTGAGCCTGAGGCACAAATCCTTGTAGTAGTTCTCGAACTGGTCGGAGGCCGTGCTGAAGCTGCTGCCGAACATTCGGTTGTAATCGCAGATCGCGGAGTCGAGGAAATCCCGTGATGACTGGTCAAGGCCAGCGGTCTCGAAGTCCTCGTCATCAATGAAGCCCTGCTCGCCGGGGTCGGCCTCGTTCGGCGCGAAACTGTAGATCAAGGCGATTTTCAACGGTTCCCCACCGCGCTCGGCCTGCTGGCGCTGGAACTCGGCGTAATACTGCTTTGCCATGCCGATGGAATCAGCCGCGAACAGCGAATTGAAGCCGCGGACGCGCCGGTCCTTGAGCATGTAGCTGGATTGCCGCTTGGTTTTCTGGTCGAAATGGTCGAGCACATACGACGTGACCGCGCTCACGCGCCGCGGGTCGCTCAGCGCCTTGGCCGCGTCGATGCCGTACACCTGTTCGTCCCTGACGCCTTCCTTACGGCGCACCGTGTCCACGTAGCCGATACGGAACGGCAGCACGTTGCCGTCCTTGATTGCGTCCACCACCGTGTATGAGTGCAAGCAGTCGCCGAACGCCTGTCCGGTGGTGCGCAGATTGGGGGTGCCTCCGGTTTTCGCGTTCACGGCGAAGATGGGCGTGCCGGTGAATCCGAACAGATGATAGTTCTTGAAATGCTTGGTGATGGCGGTATGCATCTCTCCGAACTGGCTGCGATGGCATTCGTCGAAAATCAGCACCACATGCTGCGCGTAGACATCGTGCTTGGGATTGCCGCGGATAAATGAGGAAAGCTTCTGAATCGTGGTGACGATGATCTTCGCGTCGGGGCTGGCAAGCTGGTCGGCAAGCACCTTGGTGCTCTTGTTGGAGTTGACCGCGCCCTTTTTGAAGCGTTCGTATTCCTTGATGGTCTGGTAGTCGAGGTCCTTGCGGTCCACGACGAATAGCACCTTGTCGACGCCGTCCATGTTGCTGGCGAGCTGCGCCGTTTTGAAGCTAGTCAGCGTCTTGCCGCTGCCTGTGGGATGCCACACGTATCCGCACGCCTCGGGCGTGCCGGGTCTCTTCGGATCGTATTCGCTGATGAGAATGCGGTTGAGGATGCGTTCGGTGGCCGCGATCTGGTATGGGCGCATCACCAGCAGGTCATGCTCGGCGGTGAACACGCAATATCGCGTCAGGATATTGAGCAGTGTATGCCGAGCGAGAAAAGTCCTGGCGAAACCCGTCAGGTCGGCGATGACATGATTGCGCCCGTCGGCC
>OGOS01002059.1_pt1 | contig 11531 bp, 10 predicted proteins | sample 1552701 | NCBI WGS metagenome assembly OGOS01 (sample SAMEA2580128, study PRJEB22360) | human gut metagenome | biome: human gut; feature: human-associated habitat; material: faeces | place: Denmark | collected 2008/2010
TGACGACAAAAATGGAAAAACCGTTGCTGCGCATTGCCGGAGAAATCTGCAGATGGCACCATGAACGGTGGGATGGACACGGCTATCCGGATGGACTCATTGGAGAGCAGATTCCTATCGCGGCACAGGTGGTTGCATTGGCAGATGTTTATGATGCACTGGTGAGTAAGCGTGTATATAAAGATGCGTATTCACATGAGCAGGCGATGAAGATGATCCTGAACGGAGAGTGCGGAGCGTTCAATCCGCTTTTAATGGAAGTTCTTGTGGAAATCCAGGATAAAATAAAAGAAGAAATACGTTACGAGGCATAAAAAAGAAGAAACGTCCGCCATGAAAAAGCAGTTGTATTTCCCTGACGAATTGTGTATAATAAATAAAATATTCATTTTATATACCAAAAATAAGAAAATGAAAGATGAAGAGGAAAATCTTTCAATCCTGGAGGGGAATAAGGGATGTTATCTACAATTGAGTCGGTCAATAATGTAGTCAATAATTTTATCTGGGGTGTGCCGGCAATGATCTGTATCATCGGAGTAGGACTTCTGCTCAGTGTCAGAACCGGATTTATCCAGATCAGAAAATTTCCATACGCTATGAAGGTGACGATTGGGCGCATGCTTCGGAAAAAAGATGCCACAGATGGTGCAATGACACCATTTCAGGCGGTCTGTACCGCGCTTGCGGCGACGGTTGGAACCGGGAATATTGCAGGAGTTGCAGGAGCGATCGCAATCGGCGGACCGGGAGCAGTCTTCTGGATGTGGATTTCCGCACTTCTTGGAATGTGTACTAAATTTTCAGAAGTAACACTTGCCGTACATTTCCGTGAAAAGAATGCAGAAGGGGATCTGGTCGGTGGGCCAATGTATTATATTAAGAATGGTCTGAATAAAAACTGGCACTGGCTTGCATATTTGTTTGCGGCATTTGGTGTGATCACAGTATTCGGTACAGGAAATGCCACACAGGTAAACACGATCACGACAGCGATCGATTCTGCATTATTTAATTATGGAATTATCTCAAAGGATTCCGCGTCAACCATAAATCTGGTCATCGGTATTGTGCTCGCGGTCCTGCTTGCATTGATCCTGCTTGGCGGGATTAAGAGAATCGGACAGGTAACAGAGAAGCTGGTACCATTTATGGCGCTGTTCTATGTGGTGCTTGCACTTGGAGTCGTAATTTTAAATATCAATCATGTGCCGGCAGTATTTAAAGAGATTGTGGAAGGCGCATTTTCACCGGCGTCAGTAACCGGTGGTGTTGTTGGAAGCTTTTTCATGAGCATGAAGAAGGGTGTATCAAGAGGTATCTTTTCAAATGAGGCCGGGCTTGGTACAGGTTCGATCGCACATGCATGTGCAGATACAAGAAAGCCGGTAAAACAGGGATTCTTTGGAATCTTTGAAGTATTCGTAGATACTATAGTTATCTGTACCCTGACTGCATTGGTTATACTTTGCAGCGAAGTGCCGATCACATATGGACAGGCAGCGGGCGCTGAGCTTACGATCAGTGGGTTTACTGCTACATATGGCAACTGGGTATCACTTTTTACAGCTGTAGCGATGTGCTGTTTCGCATTTTCAACTATTATTGGTTGGGGATTATATGGTGCGAGGTGTATTGAGTTTTTATTCGGAACAAAGGTAAATAAGCCGTTTATGTTTGTTTATTCACTGGTTGCTATCGTTGGTGCAACCTTAGATCTTGGATTACTCTGGAGTATTGCAGAGACCTTCAATGGTCTGATGGCGATACCAAACCTGATCGCAGTATTCTTGCTTTCCGGTGTAGTTGTGAAGCTGGTCAGGGAACATTTTGATCCGGAAACAAGGGAAGAAGCATAATAAAAATAACAGATAAATAAAAATAATAGATAAACAAAAAACATCTAATCGGATAACAGATATGAATATGTCGTTAACCGATCGGATGTTTTTTTACTTTATGGAAGGTTTTATTGTATAAAGCAAGGAACTTCAGATCGAAAGTTCGTCAAATCAAAATTTTTTCAAAAAATATAAATTTGTATCAACTTTTTCTCATCCTTAAACATCTAAATAATAGAAAACAAAGTAAGAAATACTTTTGAGATAGATAAGGAGGAACGGATAATGCGTCAGAATGGGAATAGAGTCAGATTACAAAAAAGAAGAAAGATGTTCTTAATGCAGCAAAAGAGAAAGAGAAGAAGAAGAAGACAGCAGATATTTATGCGTGTAACGGCAGCAGCAATGCTTCTGTTTGCGTTCTGCATCAGTATTCGGTTCATACATATGGCGAAAGACAGACCGATTGTAGAAGGATCAACGCAGGAGCCTGTGACAACAGAGGTAAGTACGACAGAGACAAGTACGACAGAGAGTTCCGGAACCGGTAATGTGAAAGAAACATTGCTGACAGGCCGGGGAGATGATACTACAACAGAATCAGTAAAAAACATGGATTTAAAGAGCGATGACAAATCAAATGATTTTTCGGATGCGGTATTTGTCGGAGATTCCAGAACGGAAGGCTTCGTGTTACAAACCGGTATACAGACAACCGCATATGTACACAAAGGATTAACTGTTGCAAGCGCATATACCGCAAAAGTAATCCATCAGGACGATGAAGACCGGTCAGTGATGGAGGCACTTGCCAGAACAAGATATAATCGTGTATATTTAATGTTTGGAATCAATGAGACAGGCTGGATCAGTAATGATATATTTATCTCAGATTACAAGCAGATCATTGATGATATTAAGGCACAAAATCCATCTGCAAAGATATTTATTCAGTCGGTACTTCCGGTAAGTAAAGCGGTATCGGATTCCGGCGGATATGTCAGAAATGATAAGATCGCGGAATATAATAAACGATTAGAGCAGCTTGCAGCGGATGAAGGTGCTACATTTGTGAATGTGCAGGAAGCGGTATCAACAGATGGAGTTCTGCCGGATGATGCGGCCACAGATGGAATTCATCTGAATAAGAAATATTGTGAAAAATGGCTCACATATCTGGAGGAACATACACTGGATAAATAAAAATATTAACAGAGGGAACAGAACGTGAATGAGCGTAGTATTTTAAGAAAAACGAAATATCAGAATGAACGTGCCAGTTATAAAAAGCAGGAATCACAAGATACGGGAATCCGGTCAACTGTGGTGATACGATTTATTGAGGATAATCAGGAGAAGTTTTATCGGATGGCATTTGGCTATATGAAGAATGAACAGGATGCTTTAGATGCGGTTCATGATGCGGTCGTTAAGATACTGCAGAACCGGAGCCAGGTAAAAAGTCCGGAATACTTTGAAACATGGGCGTATCGTATACTGATCAATGAATGTCTGATGGCTTTGCGAAGACAAAAAAAGGTTGTCTATCTGCAGGAGGATGATTCACTTGAAGACAGTACAGACAGTACGGGAAAGCAGGAGGAATATATCGATCTGTATCATTCTATGGATCGGCTTCCGGCAAAATTGAAAACAGTCGTTCTTCTGCGTTTTTTTGAAGATATGCCATTTGACAAGATCGCAGAGGTTACAGGAGATAATATCAACACAGTAAAATCAAGGTTGTATAAGGCGTTGAAACTCTTAAAGCTGGATTTGGAGGTTTATGATGAAGTTTAATAAAGAGGAATATGAAAATATAAAAATCCCGGAACAATTGAATTCCATAGTTCAGGATGCGATAGAAGAAGGACTGACGACAGAGAGCACAGGGATGTCGGATCAGAAGCCTGTTAATATATATACGAGACGGAAGAAACATATACTGCGTTATGCAGGAGAGGCCGTAGCTGCAATGTTTTTGATATTTGTGGTTCTGCTGAATGTATCTCCGACGTTTGCAAAGGCAGCAGCAGATACGCCGTTTATCGGTCCTGTGTGTCAGGTATTTACCTTCCGGGAATATGAATATGCGGATGAAGCCAAATATGTAAATGTGAAAGTTCCGCAGTTGAATAATACCGGAAATTCCGAACTGGAAAAGCGTGTGAATCGTGAGATAGCAAAGATGATCAACCAGGAAGTGGAAGCAAGTAAGAAGCGTGCGGAAGAAGAGTATAACGCTTATATATTAACCGGGGGAGATCCGAAGAACTTTATCCCATATGATATCGTTATTGACTATGAGGTCAAATGTCTGGATGAACATTATGTATCCTTTGTGATCAGTGAAAATGAGACCCGGGCAACCGGTTATTACCAGATGTTCTATTATAACATTGATCTGGATACAGGAAAGGATATTACATTAAAAGAATGGTTTGGCAGCAATTATAAGAAGATCATAGCCGATGAGGTTCAGAAGCAGATCAATACCTGGGACGACGAAAAGAAATTCTATCTATGGGAAGATTTAGATCTGGAAGATCTGATCAATGAAGATACACAGTTTTATATCAATGACAAGGATCAGGTTGTGGTATTTTTTAATAAATATGAGCTGGGTGCAGGAGCAATGGGAACGCCGGAATTTATAATTGATGTATCAAAATAATATAAAATAAAAAGCTGTAAAGGAAGTGTGAAATCTTTATAAAAGAGATTGACATTTCCTTTTTTTCTGGCTATATTGTTCTAAAAGAAACTTAGCACTCTTATATAGCGAGTGCTAATAGCTTTTCCTGCATAAGCAATACCAAAAGCTGTGTCAACACAGGTTAGCGATGATTGCTATGATAATTTGCGAAACTTGGAAATAATACAGGAAAAGGCAGTACACATGTGTAGAAATTACAGGTACCTGCCGGAAAGAGAGGAGACATATGAAAGAAGTAAAATCACCCAAGAAGCCATTGATCTTCTATTATGGGATCGTGCTGGTTATTCTTCTGGTTTTTAATATGTTCATTTATCCGCTTCTGATGAAGACACAGGTCAAGGAAGTAGATTACGGAACATTTATGAAGATGATCAATGAGAAAAATATTGGTGAAGTAGAGGTGGCTGATTCTGAGATCATCTTCACAGACAAGGATAAGAACACATACTATAAGACCGGAGCTATGGATGATCCGGGACTGACGGAACGATTATACGATGCCGGAGCGGTATTTTCAAAGAATGTCGAGGAGACGGTATCACCGGTCTGGCATTTCCTGTTGACATTCCTTCTTCCGATCATTATATTCATCGGACTGGGTCAGTATTTCAGTAAGAAGCTGATCGAACAGGCGGGCGGTAAGAATGCGTTGTCCTTTGGAATGGGCAAGAGCAATGCCAAGGTATATGTGCAGTCAACAAACGGTATCCGTTTCTCGGATGTCGCAGGAGAGGATGAAGCAAAAGAGAATCTGGCAGAAATCGTTGATTATCTGCACAACCCTGCGAAATATACGGATGTCGGTGCTTCGATGCCAAAAGGTGTCCTGTTAGTAGGTCCTCCGGGAACCGGTAAAACAATGCTTGCAAAAGCAGTTGCGGGAGAGTCCAATGTACCGTTCTTCTCGATGTCCGGTTCGGAATTCGTAGAAATGTTTGTAGGTATGGGTGCCTCCAAGGTCAGAGATCTGTTCAAGCAGGCAAAGGAAAAAGCACCATGTATCGTATTTATCGATGAGATCGATGCGATCGGTAAGAAGCGTGACGGACAGATCGGAGGAAATGATGAAAGAGAACAGACCTTGAACCAGCTCCTGACTGAGATGGATGGTTTTGAAGGAAACAACGGCGTTATCATCCTGGCGGCAACAAACCGACCGGAATCGCTTGATCCTGCACTTACCCGTCCGGGTCGATTCGACCGTAGAGTTCCGGTTGAACTTCCGGATCTGAAAGGAAGGGAAGCGATCCTTCAGGTACATGCCAGAAAGATCAAGGTTTCGGATGATGTGGATTTCCATACAATCGCAAGAATGGCAGCAGGAGCTTCCGGTGCAGAGCTGGCAAATATCGTAAATGAAGCAGCTCTTCGGACAGTACGGGCAGGCAGAACGATCGTTACAGAAGCAGATCTTGAAGAAAGCGTAGAAGTAGTTATCGCAGGATATCAGAAGAAGAATGCTGTTTTATCAGATAAAGAAAAGCATGTGGTTGCCTATCATGAGATCGGCCATGCGCTCGTAGCGGCCATGCAGTCACACTCGGCACCGGTACAGAAGATCACGATCATTCCGAGAACCTCAGGTGCGCTCGGCTACACCATGCAAGTGGAACAGGGAGACAAATATCTGCTGACAAAAGAAGAACTGGAAAATAAGATTGCAACCTTTACCGGTGGACGTGCAGCAGAGGAAGTGATATTCGGTGAAGTTACGACCGGAGCATCGAATGATATCGAGCAGGCAACGAAGATCGCACGGGCGATGATCACCCAGTATGGCATGAATGATGACTTTGATATGGTTGCGATGGAGACGAGAAATAATCAGTATCTTGGTGGGGATACATCCCTTACCTGTTCACCGGAAACCCAGCGGGAGATTGACCGCAAGGTTGTAAAACTGGTGAAGGTTCAGCATGAAAAAGCGCGTAAGATTTTAGAGGAGAACCGGGAAAAGCTGGATGAGTTGGCAGCCTTTTTATATGAGAAAGAGACGATCACAGGAGACGAATTTATGAGCATTTTACAGGATAAGAGGTGAGAATTATGAGGAAACGAACAGAATTTGGCTGGATGGAGCTGATACTTGGAATCATACTCACTATACTTGGTATCTTTACGATGATCCGTCCTGAAAGTATGTTGAACAGTATTGTCATCTGTTACGGAATCGTGGCAGCAGTCAGCGGTATAACAGATATTATATTCTATGTAAAGATGGAGCGGCATATGGGAGTTGTACCGACAGTATCCCTGACCTCCGGCATCTTAAGTACCCTGCTTGGTATGATGCTGATCCTCTGTCCGGGAGCCGCACAACGGTTAGTAATCTGGCTCTTTGCACTCTGGATCATTATGCACAGTATATCCAGACTGTCCCATATCAGCACTGTACGGTATTTTGCAGGTAACAGCTTCGGACTTGTATCCCTGTTGTTAAATATCGTCGGTATCGTGATCGGAGTTATGCTTCTGATAGAACCGATTACAGCAGTTGTCGCATTTGGTTATCTGATCGGACTGTATCTGACCGTGCTTGGAATTGATAGTATTGCATCAGCACTCAGCAAAATGGGATCAGACTGGTAGGCGTAAATAATTTGAATCATAAAAAATACATTTCCAGTAGAATCTCGTCGAGAAATGATGTATGATTGTACTAATTGTTTGTTAAGGACGAAAGCAATCTCAAGGAGGAACTACAGTGAATTTCTTAGAAGAAAGAATTGTAAAAGACGGAATTGTAAAAGAAGGAAATGTATTAAAGGTTGACAGCTTTTTGAATCACCAGATGGACATCCGGTTATTTGACCAGATCGGTGAAGAATTTAAGAAGCGTTTTGAAGGAACGCCGATCAATAAGATTCTCACGATCGAGGCATCCGGAATCGGGATTGCATGTGTGGCAGCGCGACAGTTTGATGTGCCTGTTATCTTTGCGAAGAAATCAAAAAGCATCAATATAGAAGGTGAAGTATATGTGGCAGAGGTAGAATCCTTTACCCACAAATGTAAGAATCAGGTTATCGTGTCAAAGAAATTCTTGAATCCGGATGACAATGTTCTGATCATTGATGACTTCCTCGCAAATGGCTGTGCGCTTCAGGGATTGATCTCTATCGTGACATCAGCCGGTGCAAATGTTGCGGGAATCGGTATCGTAATCGAAAAAGGCTTCCAGACCGGCGGACAGATCATCCGGAATCTGGGATATCATCTGGAATCTTTGGCGATCGTAGACGGGATGGATACAGCGACAGGAAAGATCGTTTTCCGGGAGCAGTAGGAAGCAACGACAAAGGTTGTAAATCGTTTCACGATCGTAGCCTTGTCCCAGAGGAGTAATTAAAGGAGTTTTTTATGGCAGAACAGAATGAGAAAGATTCTGTGCAGACAACCTCCGGCAGTGGAGAGCACAGAGAGAAAGATTTATCCATTATGGATTACAGTAAGACCTATGGAGGAATCTCCAAACGGTTTTCAAATGTAGCAAATGAGAAGATGGAGACACCGAAACCTGTCGCGATCGGAAGAGTTCTGATCGGACTTATGGCGATGCTTCTGATATGGGCAAACTTCCAGCCGTTCGTTCAGGCGACTGTGGATGGAACAACAGAATCCGTCAATTTCCTGAGTGGAGACGGAATCATTGTTATATTTTTTGCATTGATCACAAGTATTATAATGGTATTTAAAAATGCAAGAAAATGGACGTTACTTACAGCGATCCTGGCTCTGGCTGTGATCATGATTGATCTGGTCAATACAATGGTTCAGATTAAGAATAATGCCAATGGCGATATAGTCTATAGCCTTGGCTATGGAACCATCTTCCTGCTGATCGGTGCGATCGTTATGGTAGCCGGTGCAGCAATGATTCTGGTGACAGACTTGAAGAATAAGAAGAAATAATTAAAATATTTAATAATAAAAAGGCTTCCTGCCGGTGAATGATATATACATACACTGGTAGGAAGCCTTTTTGCATATAAATTAACGTATTCATGATGAATATTATTTTTGCAATGTATCGTTAATATGATTTTTTAGTACCATATTAATATATTGACTGAATGATCGATCATCATTTTCTGCCAACTCTTTGATTTGCTTTATTATATCCTCGTCCAAAGTAATACTTACTTTATTTTTCAATGGTTTCATTCAATCACCTACCTTAATAGTAATATATCATTTAGGAGCATTTAATATTGTTAAGTAGGATAAAATATGATAAAGTAGTATAAAACTAATGTTTTATATAATGAAGGAGTGAAAGTATATGGGTAGAAAAGCAAAAAAAGTAATTAGTATTTTTTTAACAGTTGTTTTGTTATTTATAACAGTTCCGAGTATTGAACAGAGTAATATGAAGACGGTAAAAGCTGCTTCATATAATACAATTGCAGCTGTGAATTATGCGATGACATGGGGAGGATCAAAGAGAAATCCGGCATATAAAACATATGATTCGGATTGTGCAAATTTTGTTTCGCAATGTTTAAAAGCAGGAGGATTGGATATATATACTGCGTGGGTTCCTACTTTGAAAGATACACTGGCGAATATGGGATTTACAATTATTCAAAATCCATCAGCTGATCAGGTAGAACCGGGAGATGTAATGTTTTATGATACTACATACACTGGAGAAGCAAATCATACAACGATAATAACAAGCAAGGTAAATGGTGTTCCAAAGATTACAGGACATACAACAAATGTATTAGATGGGAATTATACGGATAAGAGCGGAACATGTTCCTGGAAATATGGCAATATTACATGGGCAGCAATTTTGCATACAAGCAGTGTGAGTTATTCCAATATACCTAAAAATTGCACGATATCTGTTGATAAGACTTCTATAAATGTGGGAGATACGGTTACATTTACATATAATATAGATGATGCAGCTATCAGGGATGTAGGCATCGATCGTGATGGAAGTAGATATGCAAGCGTTGAAGTAAATAATAGCAGAGGTACGGTCAGTTATAAATTTAATGAGGCGGGTACCTATTGTTGTATAATAGAGGGACGTAATAATGTTGGATTTAATTGTAGTACAGGTGTATACGTTACAGTTACGGATTCCTATACACCCGCAAAGCCGAGTATTAAAAAAATAAATATCGAAGGAAAAAATGGATATGTTAATTTTACATGGGACAATGTAAAAAATGCTACATGTTATAATTTGTTTTTATATGCAACGAATAATTTGTCAGAACCGGTTCAATCACACTGGGCAATTCGAAAGAATACACTTAGAATCGTTATTCCGAATGGAACATATGTAGTAAAATTATGTTCAGAAAATGAAACTTCAAATGGAAATACTACATTTAACTGGAACAGTTTTAGAAATTGTACCTGTTATAATTTGTTTATATATAATATAAATGATTTGGAAAAGCCGGTTCAGTCACATTGGGCTATCAGGAAAAACGAAATTACAATTCCGTTAGACAATGGAACATATGTTGCAAAGTTATGTTCAGAGAATGAGACGTCATTGGGAAACTATTATACAGACGGAGATATATCGGATCGATTTGTGGTAAGCATAGAGCAGCACAGACATGAGTATACAAAGAAAATTATAAAGCAGCCAACATGCAAAGAGACAGGAATAGCGTTATATACATGTTCCTGTGGAGATACATATAAAGAGGTAATTTCAAAAGTTTCACATAAATTTACAGAAAAATCAACGCAATCGGAATATTTAAAGCAATCTGCAACATGCACAAAACCGGCTGTTTATTATTATAAATGTGAAACCTGTTCTGCAAAAGGTACAGAAACATATCTAAATGGCACAATGCTTGGACACTTATGGAATACGGAGTATAGCATTGATAAAAAAGCAACCTGTACAGAGACTGGAATAAAATCGATTCACTGTAAAAGGTGTGGAGCCAAAAAAAATTCCGAAATAGTAAATAAAATCGGACATATGTACAAAAAAACAGTAAGTAAGGCGACGAAAGAAAAGAATGGAAAGATAGTTGAAGAATGTGTTTATTGTGGAAAAAATAAGATAAAAAGTGTTATCTATCATCCGGAAATGATAACTCTTTCAAAAGAGACATTTACATATAATGGTTCTGTACAGAAACCAAAGGTAACTATTTGGGGGGCAAATGGACAAATTATTAACAAATCTAATTATATAGTTAAATATAGTTCTGGTTGCAAAAAAGTTGGAACTTATAAAGTAACTATTTTGTTTATTGGAAATTATTCTGGAAAAATGAAGACTGAATTTAAAATACTTCCGCCAAAAACAAATATTAGAAAAGTAAGCAGAACTTTGAATGGTATTAAATTAACTTGGAATAAAAAACCATGTTCTGGCTATAAAATATACAGAAAATCAGGAAACAGTTCATACAAGCTTGTAAAAATAATAACCAGACCTTCAGTATGTTCATATACAGACCGTAGTATAAAAAAAGATAGAACAAAATATACATATAGAATAAAAACATATAAGTCTGTAGGCAAAAAAGTTATTGAGAGTAAGACATCAGAATCCAAAGGTATTTCTTGGAGCAAATAGAATAATATAAAAAGATAGCATATCAGAAATGAACAGATTATTCATAAAAAACTGTTCATTTCTGATATGTTGTTTTTATTTACAAATTAACAGCCTAAACCCAGATATTTGCAGATCATATTCCAAAGATCTGAACAGTTACAATTCATACACATAATAAGATCCTCCTGTTGTAATTTATAAATGTATCGATCGAACACAATGGGATTGTAACAATTCTGTAACATTTTCACAATATGAAACGATTACCAGTTTGATTTTTAAATGTGGAAATATGCATGTAATTTATTACAAAGACAGAAAAAGGCTTCCTGCCAGTGCCCGGTATATATCCTTTATTCCACAGAACACTTGCGTTCTGTTTTTCACGTAACGGTACTAAATTCACCGCTCTTGCGGTTCA
>OGOS01002060.1_pt1 | contig 11527 bp, 7 predicted proteins | sample 1552701 | NCBI WGS metagenome assembly OGOS01 (sample SAMEA2580128, study PRJEB22360) | human gut metagenome | biome: human gut; feature: human-associated habitat; material: faeces | place: Denmark | collected 2008/2010
CGAAACCATCGAGATGCTGGATAAAAAGAAAACGGAACAGGAAGCAGATCAGAGTAAGGAAGAATTTATGGAGATGACAGAGGAGGAGATGGCGAACCTGCCATTTAAATGATAATGAATGAAAGTCAGAGATGAAAGAAAGAGATCGGAAATAATCAAATTTGTTGCCGCAATAGGTATATTGATCGGTGCTTCTCCGTTGATTGGCGAATTGGCGCTTGCAGCACTGAATAGTATCTTTGTAGATTTTGGACATTTTGCACCAGATATGAATTATGTGCGTTGTGTAAAAAAATTGACAGCAGGTTGATGCGGTTCTGAATCTCGTCGTTGCGCGCCAGCACGGCCTCGTATTCCGCCTGCGCCTGATCCTGATTGCGGATGGCCGTGTAGGCGTCCTTCGCAGACGGATACACGAACGCGCATGCCAGTATCAGGCAAGCGCACACCAGGGCGCTGATGCATACCGGGCGGGAATGTCGGAGCGAATCCAGCGAGATATGGAACGGCAGCGCAAAGCGCTCCTTACTGCCGGACGATGCCTCTGCCTGCATGCGCGCGGATTTGCGCTGGCTGCGGCCCATCTCGCCCTTGTACACGCCGGCGCGCGGCGCAGAGGCGCGTTCTACGGCATCCGCTTCCGCCGAGGCGGGCACATGGCTTTCGAATTCGCGGTCGGCCTTGCGATGGCGCAGGGAACGCTTCAGCTCGCTGAAGAGCGTCGGGGCGGATTCTTCCTGCCGAACAGGGGAACCTGCGGCATGCGACGGCGTGCGCTGTCGGCCTTCGCGACCGGAAGCTGCGGCTTCGCGGCGAGCTGTCGAATGCATTGTGGAACGGCCTACCGATACGGACGGACGGACAGAGCGCGCTGCCGCATGCGCCGATGGGCGGCCGCTTGCGGAACGCATGCCTGTCTGCGGCGTGCCTGCCTGCGCAGCGGAATGCGTGCCGCGGCGGGACGAGGACAGGCGCTCGAAGTCCAGAATCTCGGCATTATGGCGCGATGCAGAAGATCGATGCGCCGCAGTATGCGATACGCGGTTCGAAGGCTCGCGCCGAAATGGCGACGCGGGCGAAACCGGCGCAGATTGACTGGGGAAATCGGATGCGGCAGGGTCGGAAGGGTATGTCGTATTGCGAGCCACGGGCCGCATGCTCCTCTTCGATAGAGTGTTTATAGTGTGTTGACGGATGAAGCTGTAAGTAATGTATCACGGTTTCGCAACCGTTTGGGAGCATGCCGAAAATCACGCATATTTTTCGGCTGAAAGAAAGAACGCGCCCGGGGGCTTTTCCCGGGCGCGTTCTCGAACGTGAGTGGATCGGCGCTTCGGCGGATTAGTCCTCTTCCTCCAGCGCGGCTGCGATCTCGTCCGTGATTTCCATGGTGTGGTAGACGCTCTGCAGGTCTTCCAGCTCCTCCAGCTTGTCCACCAGGCGCATGACCTTCTTCGCGTCCTCCACGGACACCTGCGTGTAGTTCTTCGGAATCATGGTCAGCTCGGCGCCCTTGGTCTCGACGCCCTGTTCCTCCAGCGCCTTCTTGACGGCCATCAGGTCGCCAGGGGCCGTGGTCACGATCCACTCGTCTCCTGCGTCCTCGTAGTCTTCGCCACCGGCTTCGGCGACGGCCATCATGAACTCGTCCTCGTCGACGGCGTTCTCCTTATCGGGAACCTTCTTCTCATCGCTCTTGATGATCTTCTCGACGACGATCTGGCCCTTGCGGTCGAACTGGAACGCAACGGAGCCCGGCGTGCCCAGGTTGCCGTTCGCATGGCGGAATGCGGAGGAGACGTCCGCAGCCGTGCGGTTGCGGTTATCCGTCAGCGCCTCGCACAGCACGGCCACGCCCGCAGGGCCATAGCCCTCGTACGTGATGGTCTCGTAGCTTGCGGCATCTTTGCCGGTGCCGAACGCCTTGTCGATAGCGGTCTTGATCTTGTCCTTGGGCAGCGAGTTCGCCTTTGCCTTCTCGATAGCGGCAGCCAGCGAAGCGTTGTTGTCGGGATTGGGGTCGCCACCCTCCTTCGCGGCAACGGTGATGTTGCGGGAGAGCTTGGAGAACAGTGCGGAACGCTTGGCGTCCTGCGCTGCCTTACGATGCTTGGTGGTAGCCCACTTAGAATGTCCGGACATAACACTTCCTTTTCACTCAACGACCCGCTTGACGCGGGCCGGCAGATTTTTAGCGCACGCTAGTTTAGCATATGCGCGCAGAACCTGCTTTCCCTTACGTGTTTCTACAGCATACGTACATGTTACATGCGGTTTACCTTTGCCATTTGCCGGTATGCGCCGGCGAACCGCTACGCAGCCAGCTTGAAGCCCCATTTCTCCCAGATGCGCTGCGCATCGGCATCCGTCGTGCACCAGTCCAGGAACTTCCGGGCCGCATCCAGCTGTTCGTCGCCGGCATACGCCGTCAAGGCCGACGAATACACCGGCGCCGTGTACGCCCGTGCGGGGATCTCGCCCACGATCTTCACGCCACCGTAGCGGTACACATCGGAGGCGCGGACGATGGCCACGGTCTTCCCCTTGTTCTCGGAGAGCTTCGCGAACACGCCGCTCGCGGATTTCGCAGTCTTCACCGCGCCCTTCTTCGTAAGCGCGCCCACGTACGACCCGTTCGCCGTACGACCGCCCAGCTGTTGCAGCGCCTGGCACTGCAAGCTGCCCAGGGTGCTATCGGACGGTGCCATCATCAGCGGATACGTACCTGCCAGCAGATTTTTCACTGTCGCGGACGAAGCCTTGCCCTCCGTTCCCGCGGCAATGACAAGGTAGTCGCTGACCAGGTCCGATACCGTACCCCCATTCAGGCGCCCCGCCTTCTGGGCGCTGTTCTCCTCATTGTCCGACATGCCGATGACCAGCGAATACGCCGTAGGGCCATCGGGGGCGGCGGCAGCTGCGGCATCCGTGCTCTCCGACGAGGCAGACGATGCAGCCGCTGCCTCTTCGGCATTGTCCGCCAGGCTCTTCGCCAGCGCCTTGCTGCTGCCCTCGCTGTCCCGGGAGAACTGCACGTCGTCGTTTTCGGACGCGTACAGCTGCTCGAGTTCGGACAGCGGGCCGGCCAGCTGGTTCGCGCACAGCACGGACACGACAGTCTTCTGCTGCGATGCCGCGTCCGTGGAGCCGGACGACTGCTCGGCGGTCTCGCCACCGCTGCTGCTGCACCCCGCCAGCGCCAGGCACACCAGGACCACGGCCAGCACGCACGCCGCAAGGCGCGCCGTGCCGTTCGGACGATCCGCCTGCAGCGCCGCGTTGAAAATCATGCCAGTTCCCGTTCCACGACGGCGGCAATGGCATCCGCCGTCTCTTGAGCCCTCTCGATGTCCTGGGCCTCCACCATGACGCGGATGAGCGGCTCCGTCCCGCTGGCGCGCACAAGCACCTGGCCATCGTCGCCCATGTCCTCGCGGGCGGCGGCCACGGCATCGGCGATGGCGGTGTTATCCGCCAGCGCGTCTTTGTTCGCCACGGGAACGTTCTTCAGCACCTGCGGGCAGCGCGTCATGACCTTCGCGGCCTCCGCGGCCGTCTTGCCCGCCCGCACGCACGCGGCAATGAACAGGCATGCCGTCATCATGCCGTCGCCCGTGGAGTTGTAGTCCAGGAAGATCATATGGCCGCTCTGCTCGCCGCCGCGTCATGGGAAGATCATAGGGCCCCTCGCCTCGCCGCCGATGGCATAGCCGCCTTCGCGCATGCATTCCAGCACGTGGCGGTCGCCGACCTGTGTCAGCTCCACGGAGATGCCATGCTCCCGCATGGCCTTGCGGAAGCCCAGATTGCACATGACGGTGGAAACGGCCGTGTTGCCGGACAGCAGGCCGCGCTCCTTCATGTCCACTGCGCAGACGGCCTCGATGACGTCGCCGTCCAGCTCGTTGCCTTCGGCATCCACCAGCATGACGCGGTCCGCGTCACCATCGTGCGCGACGCCCAGGTCGGCACCGATACGGGCCACCAGCTCCTTGACGGGGCCCAGATGCGTGGAGCCGCATTCGACGTTGATGTCCGTGCCGTTGAAATCGTCGTTGATGAGGGTGACGTCCGCACCCAGACGCTCCAGCGCCTGCACCGTAGTGCCCGATGACGCGCCATGACCCGCATCCAGGGCAATCTTCCAGCCAGCGAAGCTGATGCCCTGCTCCCTGATGGCCTCCACGGCGTGGTTCACATACCTTTCCGCAGCGTCCTGAATCGGCACCACAATGCCCACCTCGTCGCCGGGCACCAGGTCGGAGGCATCCGCGCCGCCTGACAGCACGTACTCCTCGATCTGCTTCTCGCGCTCCACGGGCAGCTTGTAGCCCTGGCCGTCGAAGAACTTGATGCCATTGTATTCCGGCGGATTGTGCGATGCCGAGATCACGATGCCGGCATCCGCATGCATCTGGCGCGTGATCAGCGCCACGGCCGGCGTGGGGATGATGCCGGCGGACAGCACGGTGCCGCCCAGGCTCATGACGCCCGCCTCGACGGCGGCCTCCAGCATGTCGCCGGAAAGGCGCGTATCCTTGCCCAACACGACGGTCGAACCCATGAATGCGACGGCTGCCTGCCCCAAACGAAACGCCGTCTGGCAATCGAGCTCGGTGTTCGCCACGCCGCGGGCACCGTCCGTTCCGAACAAAGCACCCATTACTTGCCTCGATTCACGTAGGTCTCGTATAGGCGAACGGCGCCTTCGGGACGCTCGTCGTCGCGCATGCGGTTGTTCAGCTCGGCGGCGAACTCGTCGATGCCGATGCTGAAGCGCGCAAGCACGACCATCAGGTGATAGACCACGTCGGCCGCCTCGTAGCGCAGGTGGTCCGGCTCGCCGTCCTTAGCCGCCAGAGCCACTTCACCGGCTTCCTCCATGACCTTCTTCAAGGGGTCGTCCAGCTTGCCCGTCAGCAGGCGATGCGTGTAGCTCTCGTCGCCGGCGTTGCGGCGCTGCTCGATAGTCGCATACAGGGCATCGAGCGTCGCACCGATCTGGCTCTCCGGTGCCTTCTCCCCTTCGGGAATATACGTCTTGCTCATTGTTTTCCTCCGATGCATGCCGGCCGCACACCGGTCGGCATAATGCGAAAAGAGGGTGCGCGACGCACCGCACACCCTCTTCGAGTTTCAGGACGCCTATTCGGCGTCGTCGTCCTCGGCGCCTTCGTTGTCCTTGGCGTTCTCCGCGGTCTCCGTAGCCTCATCCGTCAAGCCGTAGCCCAACGAGCTCTTCGAGCCGAACAGAGCATCCAGCTCCTCGAAATCGCGATGGTAGGAACGCGGAGGCAGCGATTCGCCCAACATATCCTCGCCGTCCGTGTTGAAGGTCGGCGGCTCGTCTCCGCCGATGAGGATCGTGTCATCGGGCGAGAACACCATGTCCAGCAGCTGGCTGACATCGTCGTTCGATGCGTTGAGGTCATCCTCGATGACGCCCAGCAGGTCGTGTTGCTTCAAGCCCTCCTTCAGTTCCTCGATGGCCTTCAGGCCGATGCCGTCGATGCGCATCAGATCGTCCTCGGTGTAGCCCACCAGGTCGGCAACCGTCTCGATGCCGGCCTCGCTGAACTTGTTCGCCCAGCGCTGGGAAACGCCCAGGTCGTCGTAGATGTACAGGCGCGCCTGCTCGTCCGTCAGCTTCGAGCGGCTGGACATGTGCCGGGCCCCCCCCGTCACCCGCCGCCGTAATAGCTGTTGTACGAGCCGCCCATGTTCAGGAAGCCGTCGCCATCCAGCGACCAATCCTGAGGCTGCGGCAGCATCTCCTCCAGCTTGCGCAGGTCGTCCGGCGCGTAGGAAGGCAGCGTGTCGTTGTTCTCCTCCTCGATGGGCTTGCCATGGTACGTCATCTTCAGGTTGCGGTAATGCTTCAAGCCCGTGCCGGCAGGGATGGGCTTGCCGATGATAACGTTCTCCTTCAGGCCGATCAGGTGGTCCGTCTTGCCTTCGATGGCGGCATCCGTCAGGACCTTCGTGGTCTCCTGGAACGATGCGGCGGACAGCCAGGAATCCGTTGCCAGGGACGCCTTCGTGATGCCCAGCAGCAGCGGCTGAGCCGTGGGAGGCTGCTTGCCTTCCAGTACCAGCTCGTTCGCCGTATCCTCGAATTTGTAGCGGTCCACCTGGCTGCCGGGCAGATAGTTCGAATCGCCCTTGTCCAGGATGGTCACGCGGCGCAGCATCTGGCGCGCGATGACCTCGATGTGCTTGTCGTTGATGTCCACGCCCTGGCTGACGTACACGTCCTGCACCTGGCTGACGATGTAGCGCAGCGTGGTGTTGACGTCAGTCAAACGCAGCAGCTCGTGCGGGTTCACAGAGCCCTTCGTCAGCTGCTGGCCGACTTCAACCTGGCAGCCGTCGTCGACGCCCGGCATCAGCGTGGCGCGGGCAGACACCGTGTACTCGCGGTAATTGCCCTCGTCGTCGTGGATCGTGAGCGTCTTCGAGTTCTTATCGCCCTTGACCTGCAGCGTGCCGGCGATTTCGGCGAGGACGGCCAAGCCCTTCGGCTTGCGTGCCTCGAACAGCTCGGTAACACGGGGCAGACCGTGGGTGATGTCCTCGCCGGCGACGCCGCCGGTGTGGAACGTACGCATGGTCAGCTGCGTGCCGGGCTCGCCGATGGACTGTGCGGCGATGATGCCGACGGCCATGCCGATGTTCACCGGGCGGCCGGTGGCCAGGTCCCAGCCATAGCACATCTGGCAGACGCCGCGATCGGCGTGGCACGTCATCACGGAGCGATGGCGGACCGTCGTGACGCCGGCGGCCTTGAAGGACTCCAGCTGCTCCTTGGACTCCAGGTACGAGCCGGCTTCCGCCAGGATCTCGCCGGTCTCGGGGTTCACCACGGGGTCGGCCAGGCAACGGCCGATCAGGCCCTCGTCCACTTCGCCCTTCGCATTCAGCAGCGGGAACTCCACGCCCTCTTCCGTGCCGCAGTCGTGCTCGCGGACGATGACGTCCTGGGCGACATCTACCAGGCGGCGGGTCAGGTAGCCGGAGTCGGCCGTACGCAGCGCCGTGTCGGCCAGGCCCTTACGGGCGCCGTGCGTGGAAATGAAGTATTCCAGAACGCTCATGCCCTCGCGGAAGTTGCCCTTAATAGGACGGTCGATGATCTCGCCCTTCGGGTCGGACATCAGGCCGCGCATGCCGGCGAGCTGACGAATCTGCTTGATGTTGCCTCGAGCACCGGAGTTGGCCATCATGTAGATGGGGTTGAACCGGTCGAAGTTGGCCTGCATCGCATCGCCGACTTCCTCGTTCGCGGCATTCCAGATGTTCACTACCTGGCTATGGCGCTCCTCATCGGACATCAGGCCCATCTCGTAGTCCTCGTCGATGGCGGCGACTTTCTTGTCGGCCTCGGCCAGGATCTTCGGCTTCTCGGGCGGCACCGTGGCGTCGTAGACGGACACGGTGATGCCGGCGCGCGTGGCGTAATGGAAGCCGGTGTTCTTCAGGCCGTCCAGGATCTCGGGCATCTGCGACAGCGGATAGCGGTTCGCGCAGTCCTCAATCAGGCGGCTGACCTCGGATTTATTCAGGTTGTAGTTCAGGAACGGGTAGTCGTTCGGCAGAACGCTGTTCATCACGATACGGCCGACCGTGGTCTGAATGCGCTCGCCTGCCTTCTTCTCTTCCCAAACGCCGAAGCTGCTTGCCAGCTTCGTGTCGTACTTCAGACGCACCCAAATCTTCGCCTGCAGGTCCAAATCGGCACGGGCGTCATACGCGTTCAAGGCATCCTTGAAGTCGATGAACGTGCGGCCCTCGCCCGGGAAGTTGTCGCGGGCGGCCGTCAGGTAGTACAGGCCGATGATCATGTCCTGCGTGGGGATGGTCAGCGGGCGGCCATGGGCAGGCGACTTGATGTTGTTCGTGGACAGCATCAGGACGCGGGCCTCGGCGCACGCGGCATTCGACAGGGGCACATGCACGGCCATCTGGTCGCCGTCGAAGTCGGCGTTGAATGCGGTGCACACCAGAGGATGCAGCTTGATGGCCTTACCTTCAACCAACACGGGCTCGAAGGCCTGGATGCCCAGGCGGTGCAGCGTAGGTGCGCGGTTCAGCAGCACAGGATGCTCGCGGATGACTTCCTCCAGGGCATCCCACACATAGCTGGCACCTCGGTCGACGGCGCGCTTGGCCGCCTTGATATTCGCAGCGTACTCAAGCTCTACCAGGCGCTTCATGACGAACGGCTTGAACAGCTCCAACGCCATGGCGGAAGGCAGGCCGCACTGGTGCATCTTCAGCGTGGGGCCGACGACGATAACGGAGCGGCCGGAGTAGTCGACGCGCTTGCCCAGCAGGTTCTGGCGGAAGCGGCCCTGCTTGCCCTTCAAGGTATCGGAAAGCGACTTCAGCGGACGGTTGCCCGGGCCCGTGACGGGACGTCCGCGACGGCCGTTGTCGAACAGGGAGTCTACGGCCTCCTGCAGCATGCGCTTCTCGTTGTTCACAATAATCTCGGGTGCACCCAGGTCAAGCAAGCGCTTCAGGCGGTTGTTGCGGTTGATCACACGACGGTACAGGTCGTTCAGGTCGGACGTGGCGAAACGGCCGCCGTCCAGCTGGACCATGGGGCGCAAATCCGGCGGGATGACCGGGATAACGTCCAGGATCATGTCACGCGGATGGTTGTCGGACTTCAGGAACGCGTCGACGACCTTCAGACGCTTGACGGCCTTCATGCGCTTTTGGCCCTTGCCGTTCTCGATGATGTCGTTCAGCTCGTCTGCCGTGGCCTGCAGGTCGATGCTATCCAGCAGATCGCGAATAGCCTCGGCGCCCATTCCGCCCGTGAAGTAGTCGCTGTAGTTCGTACGCATTTCGCGGTACAGTGCCTCTTCGGGAATCAGCTGCTTCGGCTCGATCTTCATGAACTCGTCCAGAGCACGCTCGCGGAGCTCCTTGCGCTCCTGGTACTCGTCCATGATGTCGGCAATCTCGTCGTTGACTTCTTCGGGCGTCAGGCGCTCTTCGTCTTCGACATCATCGATGAACTCGTCCTCTTCGGGCACATAGTCCGTGGACAGGCGGCGCGTGGCCTCAATGAGGCGGTCGCGCTCGCTATCCAATTCCTCCAGGTCAGCGGCCAGCTCGTCGCGCAGCTCGTCGGCGTCTTCGTCGCGGGCCTCTTTATCGACGGATGTGATGATGGAGCTGGCGAAGTACAGGACCTTCTCCAGTTCTTTCGGCGGGATGTCCAGCAGGTAGCCCAGGCGGGACGGCGTCCCCTTGAAATACCAGATGTGGCTCACGGGTGCGGCCAGCTCGATGTGGCCCATGCGCTCGCGGCGGACCTTCGAGCGCGTGACTTCGACGCCGCAGCGCTCGCAGACGATGCCCTTGAAGCGGATGCGCTTGTACTTGCCGCACGAGCACTCCCAGTCCTTCGTGGGACCGAAGATCTTCTCGCAGAACAGGCCGTCCTTTTCGGGCTTCAGCGTACGGTAGTTGATGGTCTCGGGCTTCTTCACCTCGCCGCGGGACCAGCTGCGGATGTCCTCCGCGCTTGCCAGAGAGATGCGCAGGCCGTCGAAATTGTTCACGTCGAACTTGCTCATTTACTGCTCCTCTCCCTCATCGTCGGTACTCGCCGCAGTGTCGGCAAGATCCAAATCAACGCCGCTCAACAGGTCGTCGAGCTCGGCAGTGATGCTGTTCAATGCGTCCTCTTCTTCCTGCTCGGTCTTCGCGGCATCTTCCTGCAGCATGCCGATGATGCCGGAATCGTCCGAACGGGTCTCTTCGTCTTCATCGCGATCGTCCGTGACGTCGACGACCTTCTCGCCGGGGCCTTCCAGCTCGATGTTCAGGCACAGCGACTTCATTTCCTTCAGCAGGACCTTGAAGCTCTCGGGCACCTCGGGGTCGGGGATGTTCTCGCCCTTCACGATACTCTCGTATGCCTTCACGCGGCCGGCGGTGTCGTCGGACTTCACGGTCAGAATCTCCTGCAGCACGTTCGATGCGCCGTACGCGTACAGCGCCCACACTTCCATCTCGCCGAAGCGCTGGCCGCCGAACTGGGCCTTGCCGCCCAGAGGCTGCTGCGTAATCAGACTGTAAGGGCCGGTCGAACGGGCGTGGATCTTGTCGTCCACCATGTGGCCCAACTTCAGGAAGTACGGGAAGCCGACCGTGATGGGCTCGCGGAACGGCTCGCCGGTGCGGCCGTCGTAGAGCGTGGTCTTGCCGGTGGCGGACAGCTGCGGCACGAACACGTCCATGGCCTTGTCGCCGTACTTCGCATGGTTGATGTTGATCAGGTTGCGGTTCGCCTTCTGGATAACGTCCGCAATCTCCTGTTCCGTTGCGCCGTCGAAGACGGGCGTGCTCACGTACATGGGGCCTTCCACGGGCTCCGTGGAATCCGGATCGTCGGACCAACCCCACTTAGCGGCCCAGCCCAGATGGCATTCCATCAGCTGGCCGACGTTCATACGGGAGGGAACGCCCAGGGGGTTCAGCACGACGTCGACCGGCGTGCCGTCTGCCAGGTACGGCATGTCCTCTATGGGCAGCACGCGGGAGATAACACCCTTGTTGCCGTGGCGGCCGGACAGCTTGTCGCCCTGCTGCACCTTGCGCTTCTGGGCAATGTACACGCGTACGAGCTCGTTGACTCCCGGAGGCAGCTCGTCGCCGGCCTCGCGGCTCTGATGCAGGATGTCGATGACGCGTCCGCCGGCACCATGCGGCACCTTCAGGGACGTGTCGCGGACCTCGCGCGCCTTCTCGCCGAAGATGGCGCGCAGCAGGCGCTCCTCAGCCGTCAGGTCAATCTCGCCCTTCGGCGTGACTTTGCCCACCAGCACGTCGCCGGGGCCGACCTCGGCGCCGATGCGGATGATGCCGTCCGCATCCAGGTCGCTGATCATATCCTCGGAGATGTTCGGGATCTCGCGGGTGATCTCCTCGGGTCCCAGCTTCGTGTCACGGGCGTCGATCTCGTACTCGCTGATGTGGATGGACGTCAGCAGGTCCTCGGAGACCACGCGCTCGGACACGACGATGGCGTCCTCGTAGTTGTAGCCTTCCCAGGGCATGTACGCGATCATAAGGTTCTGGCCCAGCGAAAGCTCGCCGTGGTCGCACGACGGGCCGTCGGCCAGGACGTCGCCCACCTGCACGCGGTCGCCCTTGCGGACGAGCGGCTTATGGTTGATGCAGCCGCTCTGGTTCGAACGCTGGAACTTCGGGATCAGGTACTCGTCGTAATCGCCGTCGTTGTTCAAGATGATGACGGTCTCGCCGTCCACGTAGTCGACGATGCCGGCGTTCTGGGCGGTCAGGATCTCGCCGGAGTCGACCGCGATGCGGTGCTCGATGCCGGTGCCGACCAGCGGCGCGTGCGGCTGCAGCAGCTGCACGGCCTGGCGCTGCATGTTCGAGCCCATCAGTGCACGGTTTGCGTCGTCGTGCTCCAGGAACGGAATCAGCGACGTTGCGACGGATACCATCTGGCGCGGGGACACGTCCATGTAATCGACGGTCTCGG
>OGOS01002071.1_pt1 | contig 11480 bp, 6 predicted proteins | sample 1552701 | NCBI WGS metagenome assembly OGOS01 (sample SAMEA2580128, study PRJEB22360) | human gut metagenome | biome: human gut; feature: human-associated habitat; material: faeces | place: Denmark | collected 2008/2010
ACCTTGCGGTCGGCAGCTACTATGTTTCTAAAACCAATGATCTCCTCCCGAAGGGCACCTATACCTTTGGAGAAGACGGTAAGATGGTCGTAAATCCGTAAGAGACAAGTGTGTATACAGGGCGGGAAAATCCCTCCCTGTATACCACTGTATTCACAGCGAAAGGAGTGCATATGCAGTTATCGCGAATTCGTAAATGGAGTGTAATGCTCCTTGTGGTTTGTTCTATTGTCAGCTTGTTTGCCGGGTGTGGGAAAAAGGCTCCGGAATCTACTGCAGATCCTGCAGTAAATCAGAGTGAAAGCACACCGCCGGAAGAAGAAATCGAGGATACCACGACACTTTCGGAAATCAATACCGACTTCGGAACGCTATATATTCCTCAAAAATATGAACAGCTTTTGAAAGCCGAGATAGGCAGCGATACAGTCAAGTTCATTACTGAACAAGACGGAAAGACCTACACTCTTTTCGACCTCAGCATCGGCGAAGAAGTTGGACAGCTTGCCGGAACACTGACTGACAAACGCGGTACTTCTCGTGATGTATATATTACGGTTTACGACCTCGGTGACATCAGCGAATTGGCACAGGACAAGCAGGATCAGCTTTATGCCATGCAGGAGGCTGTGAATGTCATTGTCGAAAACTTGAAATAAATATCCAGGAAGGAATTCATATGAAAAAATCATTTTCACTGCGATGGATATCTCTCCTGTTGGCGGTCATGATGGTTTTCAGTATTCTCCCGCTGTCTGTATTTGCGGTAGATACCTCGACCGATGATACACGGTATACTGACTTCCTATCCTCATTGACCACCCTTGAGGGATATGCCGACGCTTACGCCCGGGAACATTCCGGCGAAGATGCTACGGCGCTTGTCATCAACTACATCCGCTGCGGCGTGGAAAAATACACATCCAGTACATGGACGACCTTCTGCGGTCCGGAAAACACAGCCTTTACCGGTTATGTGTCCGAGCAGGACGCAGCCAACGGAACAAATGCCGCTGCTGTGCGCAGCCTAGAGGTTTTCACGGTACCCAACGGAAACGAAGTCGATTTTGCGCACATGTTCGGCGCAATGGATATGGCGTACCACACCGGCAATCAGAGCACTGCCGACCTTGGCAGCTGGGCCGGCGATATCTGTGACCTGCTTCAGCTTACGACCAATGCGGGCGTGACAGGTACGGTCGAAGAAATGGCCGAGGAGATCCGAACCAATAACGATAAGTATTTTCTGTACGACAATCCCGATCCGGAAATTCATTCTTTTGGTATTCTCGATCTGTACGGCGATCTTGACGCCTTTTACATTCTAAAGAAGATTGGCACCGGTGTGACAATCAGCGCGGTCATGAAGAATTACTTTACGACCAGCCTGACCGATGCCGCACGCGCAAAATTCTTCCTGGACAATCGTTTTGGCGGCGTTTCGACGAAGGATGACATTCGCGCTTCCGTCTATGATACCTATTATGGCAATGAGGGTATTCGCACGCTGGAAGGCAGCTACCTTCCGAATGGTGTCAATGCCGATCTGCGCCGTGCCTGCTGTTATGCTTTTGCCGATTATCTCTACGAAACGGCAAAGGGACAGCTGGAAAACGATTATTACAAGGTCTTTTCCAGCACCTCCTCCATACTGGCTCCCGGCATTAAGCAGGAAGTGAAAATGGCTCTGACGAAGGATGATAAGCAAATTGTTTATTATCTCGCGACTGCGGACATTACACGCAGCGATGTCAATATCTATGCCAACTATAACGACAATGACGCCTCCGTCTGGAAGATGGCTCGCGTGAAAGATCAGATGGAAGCCGCAGAAAGAAAACATACGGATCCGAACAACACAGAGCACTATATTCCTAATTATCGTGCGGTTGTCGGAACAAATGCCGATTTCTACAACATGAGCAACGGCTGCCCCGGCGGTGCGCTGGTTATGGAAGGCGTTGAGTATCACGGCATTGGCAGCGAAAACTTCTTCGGCATTCTCAAGGACGGAACGCCCATTATCGGTGGAAGTGCCGAGTGGAATGCGCACAAGGGTGAGCTTCAGGAAGCTGTCGGCGGTGATATTTGGCTTGTCAGGAACGGTAAAATTGCACCTTCCGCACCTGCCAATTATTACAACAACCGTGCTTCCCGTACCTGTGTTGGTATTACTTATGACGGTCAGGTCGTGCTGATGGTGCTTGATGGCCGTCAGGAGCCGTTCTCCGCAGGCGGCAGCGCCATCGAGATCGCACAGATTATGCTGGATGCCGGCTGCGTCTCCGCCATAAATCTGGATGGCGGCGGTTCCTCCACCTTTGCCGCTAGAGGCGAGGGCTCTGAAACGATTTCCGTCGTCAACCGCCCGTCAGACGGGTATGAGCGCTCAGTCAGCTCCTCCCTCCTCGTTGTATCTACGGCAAAGCCCTCCAATGTATTCGACCATGCGGTCGTTTCCGCAGACTATGACTACCTGACGGTCGGAACCGAGCTAACTGTCAATGCGTCCGGCGTCACTTCTACCGGCGGCGCGATTGCACTCCCCGATGGCTCTGCGCTGAAGGTGTCCGATGAAAGCCTTGGTACGCTGTCGGGCAATGTGTTCACAGCAAAGGCGCTCGGTGATGTGCAGATTCAACTCATTGCAGCAGACGGCAGCGTGCTAGGTACAAAAACGCTGCACATTGTTGAACCGACGGAATTGAAATTCACCAAAGACAGCTTGAATGCGGTCTACGGCGAATCGACCGAGTTGCCGCTGGAGGCTACCTATAACAGCAACCCCGTAAAGATCAACACCGATGATGTGCAGTTCGGTTTCCTGAAGATCACGCTGCAATCGATCGGTGAAATCGAAGGTGGGAGTGTCAATACCACGAAAACGGAATTGGTATTCGATTACCCCGAGGCAGGTACGATTTCCGGCTTTGATTTCACACCCAATGCAAACAGCGAACTGCGTACTCTGACGATCGGTGCAGTTCTGAAAAACAAGCTGGCCGAATTCCAGGCGACAATCAATCAGGAATATGCCCGTGCATATCAGGAAGCCAAAGGCAAGGGCTACAGTGATGAAGAAGCCGCAATTCAGGCGCAGACGGCCGCGATCAATAAAGCATTGGAAACGGCAACAAAGATTACGACTTACCTGTATAAGAGTGACGAGGCGAACTTCGACTTCAACCATGCAACCGGCGGCAGCGGCCTGCTCGCATGGAACCGTACCGTTTCCAATTCAAATTATAAAGAAGACGAGCAGACTTATTACCAGATTGATTCTCAAACCGGAATGGAAGCATCCTATACCTTTGCAGTGGATATGTCCAAGATGCCGATCCCGGAGAAGCTTACGGCGCTTTTGTATATGCTCCCCGGCGGCGATCAGGAGGGACGCACAGCATGGGATTTCCTACTGCAGCTTGCCGAACGTATCAGCCCGCTGACGACGGTCACAATCACACTGACTGCACCGGAAGGCGTTACGATCGATACCTCCAAGCTCCGTCTGGCAAATGAGTATTTCACCATGACCTCTGCTGAGGTGGAGGACAATAAGCTGACGGTCGTCTGCAACTTCATTCAGCAGGGCGAACCGATCAACCCCGCTACTGCAAACCCGCTTTGCGTACTCAGCGGCTTGAAGCTTATCCCCACGGACAGCGCAGCATGGGACGAAAACGGATTGCTCGACTGCACGGTTAGCGGTGATCTCGGCTATGACATCTATGCACACTTCCATGTTCTGAAATCGCTGGCACAGCAGGAAGAATATCAGATCAAATATGGTCTGTATCCCTATGACAACAGCGAAAATATCAACGGAGACTACGGAGCCCATTTCTTTGATACCGTTACGGAGTTCACAGACAGCTTCAAGCTACAAAAGAATACCAAGGACGGATGGGTCAAGGAAAACGGAAAGTGGTCCTACTGGCAAGACGGCGCTGTACTGACCGGCTTTCATAAGCTCCCCAGCAATCTGGCTGGAGAAGCCGGTGAATATTGGTACGATCTCGGCTCAGATGGCATCTCTGTCGGAAAGATAACCGGATTGTTTGCCTACGAGAATGATTTGTACTATGCCGTCAACGGCGAGACCAAGGACGGCTGGCGTGAGATCAAAACATCCGATGGAAGCAGTCAGTATTATTATTTTGATCCGACTACATTCAAGGCGGTTGACGGTGCTCAAACAATACGCACGATGATCACCGAAAATGGCAAGCAATACCCCAAAGACTTGAACTATACCTTCGCGGGTCATGTTCTGATGCGAGGAGACTGGATCACGGTCAGTACCGGTCGTCGTTATTACTGGGCCGGACAACCGATCGCCAGAAAATGGTGGACGGTAGATGGCAAACGCTATTTCTTTGGCGACCACGGCGATGCCCTCACCGGGTTTAGTGAGGTTCCGAGAGGCAATAGCGGTCAGGGTGCTGATTACTATTTGTTTGATGCAGAGGGCGCATTGATTGTCCAGCCTGGATTGTACCAGCTGAGCAGCGATTTGTCCCACATCGCCAGTGGATTCGGTGCAGGCGATATTGTCTTCTTTGATGAAAATGGCATGGCAATTTATGCTGGACTTGTCTATGGTGATGATGGGTATCTCTATTACATCAATGCAAATCTGAAAGCAGTCAAGAACGGAAAGGCATGGGTCACCAAAACAAATGGTATTGTCAAAGCCGGTTATCAGCGAGAGTTTGATGCACAGGGTAGAATGATTGTCAAAAACGGTATTCTGCCGCTGAATGGCAACGGTGTGCTGGTCTACTATGTAAATGATGATGTCCAGTATGACCTTGGTCTGGTCAGAATGGCGGACGGCCGCATGATCTATGTGAATGCCGATGCCACACTGAAAGCCAACGGAACCTATTATCTGAGCAAAACCAATGGACTGCTCCCGCAGGGCAAGTATCCGTTTGACAGTAACTGCATCCTGCAGCTCAATGGATGGTTTACCTGTGATCAAGGCACAACATATTATCAGAACGGCGTTATGCACGGAACTGGTTGGGATAACATCGGAGACTCTTTCTACTATTTCAACAGCAACGGATATATCGTCACCGGAATGGTTCGCGTACCGTATCCTGCCGCAGATCTGCTGCCCGGCTACGGTCCTGATGCGGAAGATTCCGAAGTCAATGTCCCCGGTAAGGATGGCAATCCCGATAATTATGACTATCCGGACCGTGAGAGTGCGCTGTTCGTCTTTGACGAAAATGGCGTGTTCCAGAAGGATCAGTGCGGTGTGTACGATGACAACGGCGTCACCCGTTGGATCAACAACGGTATGCTGGTATGGCACGCGGGCCTAGTGAAGGACGGCGACGATTATCGTTACTTCAAGCGCAACGGTATGGTCACAAGTGTTGAAACTTATGTAGCCAAGACCAACGGCCTGCTGAAGGCAGCCAAGTATACCTTTGATGCCGAAGGTAGGCTGATGAAGCTGGAAGGGCTCCATGAAGATCTGAATGGCAACCTCTGCTACTATGTCGACTATGTGAAGAACTATGCCGGCTTGGTTGAAGTGGATGGCAGCTACTACTACATTGCCAGCGATCTCAAGGCTGTCAAGAATTGCACTTACTATGTTACCAAGACCAACGATCTGAAGCCTGCTGGCTATTATACCTTCGACGCGGACGGAAAGATGATCATCAAGAATGGCCTGGTCGAAGAAAACGGCGACCTGTACTACTATGTGGACGGCGCCAAAACAGCGGCCGGTCTGATTGAATGGGAAGGCAACTATTACTACATCGCCAGCAACCTGAAAGCAGTAAAGGATGCCAAGCACTATGTTTTTGCAGACAAGGCCAATGGACTGAAACCTGCCGGCTGGTACTGGTTCAACGCTGACGGTACGATGTTCCTTGAGGGAATTCGCGAAGATAACGGCACGAAGTATTACTACAAGGATGGCGTAAAGAACTATGCCGGCTTGGTTAAAATTGATGATGCCTACTACTATGTCAAGAGCGATTGTACCGTGGTTTGCGGGCGCAGTTACTATGTGACAAAGGCCAATGGTCTCATGCCGAATGCTGTCTATACCTTTGGTGCGGACGGCAAAATGGAAATCAAGAACGGCATCTACCGTGAGAAGCTCGGCGATGGAAACGAGTACCTGTTCTACTATGTGAACAATGTGCGTCAGGTCAATACCGGCCTCGTACAGCTTGACGACGGCAGCTACATCTATGTCCGCAGCGGTGCAAACCTTGCGGTCGGCAGCTACTATGTTTCTAAAACCAATGATCTCCTCCCGAAGGGTACCTATACCTTTGGAGAAGATGGCAAAATGATTATCTCGTAACAAATAGGATAAATGAAGCCCGCAGTCCCTGCTGCTGTGGGGACTGCGGGTGGAATTTGTGATGATGAAGAAACCAACAGAATCCGGAAAAATTGTAAAGAACGCGACCTGGCTGATTGCTTGTAAAGTTGTGCAGTCCTTATTGAGCTTCGTAATTGGAACACTTTCTGCCAGGTATCTCGGACCGGGGAATTACGGAATCATTGATTATGCTGCAGCAATTGTCAGCTTTATGGTTCCGGTTGTACAGCTCGGACTTCGCTCGACCCTTGTCCACGAAATTATTGCAGCGCCTGACAGTGAAGGAAAGACGCTCGGAACATCGCTTTTTATGAGTACGGCAACGAGCTTCTTGGGGATTTTCGGAGTGATTGCGTTTACTGCGATTGCAAATCCAAATGACCCGGAAACGATGCTTGTTTGTGCGCTGTACAGCATTTCATTGGTTTTCCAGGCAACCGAAATACTTCAATACTGGTTCCAGGCAAAGCTGCTGTCAAAATACATCGCGATCACTTCACTGGCCGCATATGTGGTCGTTTCAGCCTATCGTTGTTTCCTACTGATTACGCAAAAGAGCGTATACTGGTTTGCATTTTCACAGGCACTGGACTATTTGTTGATCTCTGCTTCTCTGTACGGGATCTACAGAAGAATTTCAAAGCAAAGACTGACAGTATCATTTCCACTTGCGAAACAACTTTTTAAGAGAAGCCGATATTATATTGTATCCGGCATCATGGTTACTTTCTTTTCTCTAACAGATCGGGTCATGATCACATTGATGCTGGGGAAAGAAGCCAACGGCTATTATTCAGCTGCGGTGAGTTGCGCAGCACTAAGTCAATTCGTGTTTGCGGCTATTGTGGATTCTATGCGACCTTCTATTTTAGAAGCCAAGAAGACAAGCTCTCCCAATTACGGTCCACATATAGCCAGACTCTATTCTATTATCATATATTTAGCGGTGCTGCAAAGCATTGTGCTAACCATAGCAGCACCGCTTGTTATTCGGATTATTTACGGAGCCGCATATGCCCCGGCGATACCTACGCTGAGAATCATCACCTGGTACACAGCATTCTCCTATATGGGTTCCGTTCGCAATATATGGATCCTGGCAGAACAGAAGCAGAAGATGCTATGGAAAATCAATTTATCCGGGGCTCTTTTGAATGTGATAGCCAACTATATCCTGATACCGCTTATCGGTATCAACGGAGCAGCAATTGCTTCGGTAGCAGCACAGCTTTTCGTCAATTTTGTGCTGTGTTTTACGATTCCTTCCCTGCGTCCCGTTGGACATCTGATTATTGAGGGGATTGATCCAAGAAACCTAAAAGAACTGTGGGAAGGGCATTTTTCTAACCCCTTCCCCAAGACAAAAAATTGATTGGAGTGTATCAGAAAATGCCTCTGTTTGAAAATAAAGTCCTCCTCATCACGGGCGGCACTGGCTCCTTCGGTCATGCGGTTCTGGACCGCTTTTTGACCACGGATATCCGGGAGATCCGCATTCTCTCCCGGGACGAGAAAAAGCAGGACGACATGCGCCATGCCTATCAGCTGGCCTGCCCCGCCTGCGCGGAGAAGATCAAATTCTACATCGGCGACGTGCGGGACTACCGCTCCATCGCCCCGGCGTTCCGGGGCGTAGACTATGTGTTCCACGCCGCCGCCCTCAAGCAAGTGCCCTCCTGCGAGTTTTTCCCGATGGAGGCTGTCAAGACCAACGTCATCGGCTCCAACAACGTCATCGACGCTTGTGTGGAAAACCGGGTCAAGAAGGCGATCTTCCTCTCCACCGACAAGGCCGCCTATCCCATCAACGCCATGGGCATGTCCAAGGCCCTGATGGAGAAAAACGTCATTGCGCGATCAAAGCAGATGCTGGCGGACGACCCTGTGCTGTGCCTGACGCGTTACGGAAACGTCATGGCCTCCCGCGGCTCGGTCATTCCCCTGTTCTGCGACCAGATCGACGAGGGCAAGCCGCTGACCGTTACGAATCCCAATATGACCCGCTTCATGATGACACTCAGCGACGCCGTCGATCTCGTTCTCTATGCCTTCGAGCACGGCGAGCAAGGCGACCTTTTTGTGCAGAAGGCCCCTGCAGCGACCATCGAGACGCTGGCACAGGCCGTGCTGGCGCTGAAGCAGTCCGACCTCGGCGTGCAGACCATCGGCACGCGCCACGGCGAAAAGCTCTTTGAGGTGCTGGTGACCTCGGAGGAAATGCTGCGGGCGGAGGACCTGCCCGGCTTCTTCCGCATCCACGCCGACAGCCGCGACCTGAACTACGACAAGTTCGTCGTCAAGGGTGAGGTCCACACGATGGCCGACGACTCCTACACGAGCCACAACACGAACCGCCTGGACGTGGAGGGCACGGTCAGGAAGATTCTGACCACCGACTACGTCCAAAACGCGCTGAAAGAGATGGAGGCCGAAAAGGCATGAAGATCCTTGTGACCGGTGCCAAAGGCTTTGTGGGGCGCAATCTCTGCGAGAACCTGAAGGCTGTCCGCGACGGCAAGAACCGTACCCGCCCCGCCTTGCAGATCGAGGACGTGTTTGAGTATGACCTCGACACGCCCCCCGCAGAGCTGGACCACTTTTGTGCGGGAGCCGATTTTGTGTTCAATTTAGCGGGTGTCAACCGTCCCAAAAATAACGACGAGTTCATGCAGGGCAACTTCGGCTTCGCCTCTACCCTGCTGGACACGCTCAAATCTCACGCCAACCGCTGCCCGGTCATGCTGTCCAGCTCGATCCAGGCGACGCTGATCGGCCGCTACGGCGAGAGCGACTACGGAAAGAGCAAGCTGGCCGGTGAGGAGCTGTTCTTCACCTACGGGCAGGAGACCGGCGCGCCGGTACTGGTCTACCGCTTCCCGAATCTGTTCGGCAAGTGGTGCCGCCCCAACTACAACAGCGCCGTGGCGACCTTCTGCAATAACACCGCCAACGACCTGCCCATCACGGTCAATGACCGCGCCACCGAGCTGGAGCTTTTGTACATTGACGACCTGGTGGAGGAAATGCTCGACGCGCTGGAGGGTAAGCCTCACCGCTGCGATTACGACGGTCTGACGCCGGTTTTCCATGACAGTGGGCGCTACTGTGCCGCGCCGGTGACCCACAAAGTCACACTGGGCGAAATTGCGGACCTGCTGGAAAGGTTCAAGGTTCAGCCCGCAACGCTCGTACTGCCGGAGATTCCGGCGGGCAGCTTTGCAAAAAAGCTGTACTCGACGTATCTGTCCTATCTGCCCAAAGAGAAGGTCATCTTTGACCTGAAAAAGAACGAGGACGCCCGCGGCAGCTTTACCGAGCTGCTCAAAACCGAGAGCTGCGGCCAATTCAGCGTCAACGTCTCGAAGCCCGGCATCACAAAGGGTCAGCACTGGCACAACACGAAGTGGGAGTTTTTCATCGTGGTTTCGGGCCACGGTCTGATTCAGGAGCGCCGCGTCGGCAGCGGCGAGGTGCTGGAATTTGAGGTGACCGGCGACAAGCCCCAGGCCATCCACATGCTGCCGGGGTACACCCACAACATCATCAATTTGAGCGAGACCGAGAACCTCGTCACCCTGATGTGGGCGAACGAGCAGTTCGACCCGGCCCACCCGGATACATTCTTTGAGAAGGTGTAAAACGGGCGCATTGTAGGGGCGAGCAGTGCTCGCCCGTGCCCGTGTGCGGCAGCGGCAAAGTTCCCGGGCGGATATGGAATCCGCCCCTGCGATGTAGGGGTCGATGCTCGTCATCGACCCGGAAGTTTGCCCAGGTCGTAACGTTTCTGCGGGCGAACGATGTTCGCCCCTACATCCCCTGCACATAGTAGCTACTAAGGAGAAAAGTATGTCTGACTACAGCAGCATTTCCTTTAAAAACAACGGCAAGCTGAAATTGCTCATCATCGTCGGCACCCGCCCGGAGATCATCCGTCTGGCCGCCGTCATCAACAAGACTCGCAAATATTTTGATGTTATCCTGGCCCACACCGGCCAGAACTACGATTATAACCTGAACCAGGTCTTTTTTGAGGACCTGGGCCTGCGTGCGCCCAACTTCTACCTGGACGCCGTCGGAAAGGACCTGGGCGAGACCATCGGCAACATTATTGCAAAATCCTACGCTCTGATGGTGGAGCAAAAGCCTGACGCCCTGCTGATCCTGGGCGACACCAACAGCTGCCTGTCTGCCATTGCGGCCAAGCGCCTGCATATTCCCATCTTCCATATGGAGGCCGGAAACCGCTGCTTTGACGAGTGCCTGCCCGAGGAGACCAACCGCCGCATTGTGGACCACATTTCCGATGTGAACATGTGCTATTCCGAGCATGCCCGCCGTTACCTGAATGCCGAAGGCACCGCCAAGGAGCGCACCTTTGTGACCGGTTCCCCCATGGCGGAAGTGCTGCACGCCAACCTGGCCAAGATCGAAGCCAGCGATGTGCTGGAGCGCCTGGGGCTGGAGCCACACAAATACATGCTGCTTTCCGCCCACCGCGAGGAGAACATTGATACCGAAAAGAACTTTATCGACCTGTTCACCTCCATCAATCACCTGGCCCAGACCTATGATATGCCCATTCTGTATTCCTGCCATCCGCGCAGCAAAAAGCGGCTGGACGCCATGGGCTTCCAGCTGGACGAGCGCGTAAAGCTGCATGAGCCCCTGGGCTTCCATGATTACAACCATCTGCAGATGAACGCGTTTGCCGTGGTCAGCGATTCCGGCACCCTGCCGGAGGAATCCAGCTTCTTTACCAGCGTGGGACATCCGTTCCCGGCTGTCTGCATCCGTACCTCCACCGAGCGACCTGAAGCACTGGACAAAGGCTGCTTTGTGCTGGCCGGCATCAGCGAGGGCGGCGTGGAACAGGCAGTTGCCACCGCCGTTGCCATGAACGCCAACGGCGACAACGGCATCCCCGTCCCCTACTACACGGAAGACGTTTCCACCAAGGTCGTCAAGATCATCCAGAGCTACACCGGGGTGGTTAATAAGATGGTGTGGAGAAAAAGCTGAGTTTTTTTAGTTAGAAGTGAGGAGTTAGGAGTTTTTTGAGGCTGCGACAAGCTGAATGCTTTGGAACGGTCAAGATCGTTCCCTACAGAGCATTTTATAGATT
>OGOS01002075.1_pt1 | contig 11470 bp, 9 predicted proteins | sample 1552701 | NCBI WGS metagenome assembly OGOS01 (sample SAMEA2580128, study PRJEB22360) | human gut metagenome | biome: human gut; feature: human-associated habitat; material: faeces | place: Denmark | collected 2008/2010
TTAAGAACTCCGATAGTACGGATACCGATTGGTACATGACCAACGAAGTGATCCAGACACTGGAGGATGCACAGTCTTCCGCAGAGGGTGGTGCTTACGAATACAAGCTGACCTATGTTGGAAGTGACAATGCCGAAAAGGTACTCTATGACAGCTCAACGGTCGGAGGGGAAGGCGCTTCCAAAGCAGGAGAAGGTCTGAAGCAGATTGATAACTCAACCCAAGAATATTTCTACCTCGGAAGACTTGCTTCCAATAATACCGGAACGGTACACCTTACCGTCGGTGTTGAAGGTGAGACACAGGGCAACGGTTATCAGCTCACACTCGCAAAGCTCCGCATGAACTTTGCAGTAGAAAAGGTTTCAGCCGGCAAAACCATCACCAAGAATAAGATTGTAAAAACAACCAATACCGTTAAGACCGGTGATACCGCAAGAGTTCTTCTCTTCTGTGTGCTTGCACTGATCAGTGGACTGATCCTTCTTGCATATGGTATCTACACACTCAATAAGAACACAAAAAGACGCAGACAGAAAGGAGAGTAAGCAGATGAAAAGATGGAAAAAATTACTGGTTTCTCTTCTGACTGTATCCATGACACTCGGTGCATCCACAATGAGCGTTATGGCAGATGATACTACACCGTATACCTACAAGGTAACATTATCCGCAGGTAACAAAGGAACAATTAACGGACAGAACAAGATCGAGCAGGCAGACATTGCTTCCGGTTCTACCGTTACTTTCAATCTGAATGACATCCAGGTAACAGACGACAAGTATTATGTCAAAGGAATCCGTCTCAGCGGACGTGACAATGACGAAGCACTTGCGGCTCCTTCCTTTACCGTTGATAAAGATGCCGACTATGTAGTCGCTTACGGAATCAAAGGTAACATGGTTGCCTATACCGTAAATTATCAGGATGCATCCGGTAAATCACTGGCAGAGAGCCAGACCTTCTACGGAAACGTCGGCGACAAGCCGGTCGTTGCTTACCGTTACGTTGAAAATTATATTCCGGATGCTCTTGCACTTACGAAGACTTTGAGTGATAATGAATCTGAGAATGTATTTACGTTTACCTACACACCGGGAGCTACAGACCGTGTCGTTGAGACAACAACTACCGTCACAACAACAGTTCCTGGAACCGCAACTCCTGCCGGTGCAGCAGGTACAACAGGTGCTGCCGGTACAACAGGTGCAGCCGCCGGTACTGGTACAGGTACTACAGCAGGTGGCACTACAGCGAGTGGCACTACAACAGGCGGTACTGCCGGTGGTACAACGAATGCAGACAATTCTCAGGATACGACAGACGCTACGACCACCGCACCGGATGAACAGACACCAAAGTCTCTGGTAGATCTGGATGATGAAGACACTCCAAAAGGAAATATCGATGCGAAAGACAAGACGAGCAAAACTCCGATCGCAGCAGGGATCGGCATTATCGTTGTTGCGGTAGCAGCTCTCGCAGGACTGATCGTATTCTTGAAAAAACGTGCAAAATAAAAAAAGCGCGGCACTAAAGGAGAAGTCTTTTTTGAAGAGAACGAAGAAAAAGAAAAGCCCGGTGGCTGCATTTTGCAGTGCACTGGGCACTGTTTTACTGACAGTACTGATTCTTGCCTGTATTCCGCTGACGCTTCCGAAAGCTTTTGGTTTTCAGATGTACACCGTGATCAGTGGGAGCATGGAACCGGCGATCCCGACGGGAAGCCTGGTCTATGTCCGGTATGAAGAACCAGACACGATCGTCAAAGATGATGTCATTGCTTTTTACAGCAACAATGCAGACGGCTCGATCATTACCCACCGTGTAGTATCCAACAGCCCGGCGATGGGACAGTTTATCACCAAAGGGGATGCCAATGAGGAAAAAGATATGAATCCGATCCCTTACAACAACTACATCGGAAAAGTAAAGCTTTCTGTTCCGGTTGTCGGCGGTATCGCACAGGCTGCAACCGGCACTGCCGGAAAGATTGCTGCCGCATCCATCATCGGTCTTGCTGTGATTCTTGAAATCGTTGCTGCCATGCTTGACAGACGCGAAGACGAATAAGAGAGAACGTTTTTCATTTTAGCTTGCTAAAGTGTAAAACATTTGCTAAAATAATATCAGATTGTATTGTCAGAAGAAGATGGGGGAATTTCACAATTCTCCCATTTGTCATATATTGAAAAGAATGGAGAGGTGAACGGATTGTTATCCAACCAGATTTTACAGAGAACAATCAATGAAATAGGGGATATCATCGAGTGTAACTGTTCCATCTGGAACACAGACGGAGTGATGCTTGCAGCTGTAGGTAAGGAGAAGCCTGCAGTAAAAAAAGCTGTCTGCTCATTTTTAAAAGAGCTGGAGGTTACCGGCGTATCGGAGGAGCACCTGGATGAATGCTATGGTCTGTTTCCGGTTTATGATGATGATGAACTGACTTATATTTTCGTGATCGAGCACAATAATGAGATTGATGTGCATACCAGCGGACGCTTAAGTGTCTGCCAGCTGGAGAGCCTTTTAAGATCCGGAAGCGAACGTCTTGACCGTAACCGTTTTATCCAGAACCTGCTCCTGGATAACCTGCTTCTCGTAGATATCTACAACCAGGCGAAAAAGCTTGGTATTACAGTGGAGCAGCGCAGAGTCGTCTATCTGATCGAACCGAAAAATCCGGATGACACGATCGTCCTGGATATGATCCGTGGGATTTATTCCTCGGGAACCGGTGATTTTGTTACTGCCGTAGATGAGGGACATATTATTCTGATCAAGTCCCTTGACAGTACGGATGATTATGATACGATCCGTTCGACTGCCGATATGCTGGTGAATGCGATCAACACCGAAGCTATGGTCAATGTCCGGCTTTCCTTCGGAACCATCATTCCCGAACTCAAAGAGGTCTCACAGTCTTACAAAGAAGCTGGCATGGCTCTGGATGTGGGACGTATCTTCTATCCGGAACGCAATATTTTATCCTACCGCGAACTCGGTATCGGACGGCTGATCCACCAGCTTCCCGTTTCCTTATGCGAGATGTTCCTGGAAGAAGTATTTGCCGGAAATACCGTTGATCAATTTGACGAAGAAACCTTATCCACAGTTGATAAATTTTTTGAAAACAGCCTGAATGTTTCAGAAACGTCCAGACAGCTTTATATCCACCGGAATACACTGGTGTATCGTCTGGATAAGCTGCAAAAGAGTACAGGACTGGATCTGCGTATATTTGATGATGCGATTACATTTAAAATTGCGCTGATGGTTGTAAAATATATGAAGTATATGGAAAGTATTGATACATTTTAATGGAGGAGATTACGGATGATAATCTTAGAGGATGTTACAAAGACGTATTCTTCTGGTGTCCCGGCGTTGAACGGGATTAATCTGCATGTCCAGAAGGGTGAGTTTGTATTTATAGTAGGTAAGAGTGGTTCTGGTAAGTCTACACTCATTAAGCTGTTGTTAAAGGAATTAGACCCGACAACAGGAAAGATTTATGTTAATAAAAAATATCTGAATAAAATTACAAGAAAGAAGCTGCCTTATTTAAGAAGGGATATCGGTGTTGTTTTTCAGGATTTCCGTCTGTTACCGGACAGAAATGTATTTGAAAATATTGCATTTGCACAGCAGGTCATTGAAGCACCGACAAGACAGGTTAAAAGCCGTGTATTGTCCATGCTTTCCATGGTTGGTCTGCTGGACAAGTATAAGGCATATCCGAATGAATTATCCGGTGGTGAACAGCAGAGAGTTGCGATTGCCAGAGCGTTAGTGAATCGTCCGGCAATTTTACTGTGCGATGAACCGACCGGTAATCTGGACCCTGCCAATTCGGCCGAAATCATGAAGATTTTAAATCAGGCAAATAAGCAGGGAACAACGGTGCTTGTGGTAACACACAATATGGAAATTGTACAGCAGATGAAAAAGAGAACAATTACCATGAGTGAAGGTAAAATAATCAGCGATTTGGAAAAAGGTGGATATTTCTATGAAGATTAGGTCAATATTTTATCATTTGAAACAGGGTTTCAAAAATATTTATAGAAACAGGCTGTTTTCCCTGGCTTCAATTGCCACCATTACAGCGTGTGTATTTTTGTTTGGCGTTTTTTATTCTATTATGATGAATTTTGAGTATATGGTAAAGAAGGCTGAAAATGAAGTCTGTGTTACGGTGTTCTTTGATGAAGGACTTTCGGATACAGAGATTAAGAAGCTGGGTGATACAATCAGCAACCGTGTAGAGGTTTCAAGCGTTCATTATACATCGGCTGAAGAAGCATGGAATAACTTTAAGTCAGAATATTTTGCAGCATATCCGGATCTTGCGGAAGGCTTTAAGGATAATCCGCTGATTAATTCGGCATCCTATGAAGTTTATTTAAGTGATGCGGGAATGCAGGGAACGCTGGTTACATATCTTGAAAATCTGGACGGCGTGCGTCAGGTCAACCGTTCCGAAGCAACAGCGAGCGGTCTGTCAAGTGCGGCAAAGCTGGTTGGATATGTGGCAATTGCAGTGATTATAATTCTGCTCGCAGTTTCCATCTTCCTGATTACCAATACGATTGTCATTGGTATTACAGTCCGTAAAGAGGAAATTTCGATTATGAAATTTATCGGAGCAACGGATGCGTTTGTTAATGCACCGTTCTTCGTAGAGGGTATTGCAATTGGTATCATCGGTGCGATTATTCCCATTGTGATTTTCCGTTATATGTATCAGAATGTTATTGCATATGTTTTGAATAAATTCTCAATTTTGAATAACATTCTGGCATTTCTCCCGGTATCAGAAGTATTCCGGATTCTTACACCGGTTGCAATCGCGCTGGGTATTGGAATTGGTGCACTGGGCAGTTTCTTTGCTGTACGGAAGCACGCAAACGTTTAATGAACAACAAGGTGCTGTCGCAGGAAAGCCACGAGATGACTCTTGCGTGGCACCTTTCGTTTTTGGGGCGAAACATATACCCGGATGGGCATAGTCGCTTAAGAATGGAGGAAAGTATGGCACATAGGCGAATAAAAAGAGGGATTTCCGTAGTTCTTATTCTGTTTATGCTGGTCATTTATGTCAATGCGCCGTTTGGAAATGGAATCCGCGCATTTGGGGATACAGTAACAGATTTGAATCAGGCAAAAGATAAGCAGGACCAGTTAAGCAGTCAGTATGAAGATACGAAAAAACAGCTGGAACAGCTCCAACAGGAATCTGCGGATACGAAAAGTTATATCGAACAGCTGGACGGAAAAATGTCAACGCTGGATAGCAGTCTGCAGTCACTGAATACGCAGATTGAGGATATGCAGAATCAGATAGAAGAAGCCAGGGTCAATCTGGAACAGGCTGAAATTGATGCAGATGTGCAGTATGATTCGATGAAATTAAGAATCCAGTTTATGTATGAGAGAAATGAAGATACATATCTGGACATTTTGCTGTCTTCATCGAGTCTTGCGGATTTGTTAAATAAAGCGGATTATATTACAAAAATTTCAGAGTATGACAGACAGAAGCTTCAGGAGTATGAAGAAACGATTCAGTATATTGAGCAGACAAAACAGAATTTGGAAAGCGATTATGCGGAACTGGATACGATGAAGATTTCACTTGAAGATCAGAAGTCAGCGCTGGCTCTGGTACAGCAGGCAAAGGAACAGGAACTTGCGGCGCTGTCAACACAGACGACACAGACAGCATCGACAAAGGCACAGCTTGAAAAAGAGATGCAGGAGCAGGAGAATGAAATCTTAAATCTTGTAGCGAAGAAGCAGCAGGAAGATGCGGCAGCAAAAAAAGCCGAGAAAGAAAAGAAGAATCAAAACAGCAGCTCGGGACAGAATAGCAATAGTAACAGTAATAGCAGCAGTAACGGCGGAAATAGTTCAACACCGTCAAGCAGTGGATTTATCTGGCCAACGGTTTCAAAGCGTATTACATCGCCGTTTGGTGATACGGAGGATCGAAGTTCGCCGCATAAGGGACTGGATATCGGTGCAGTCAGTGTTGGTGTTGCCGGTGATCCGATTTATGCTTCAGCATCAGGAACTGTTATTATTGCAAAATATAGTGCAACTGCGGGCAATTATATTACGATTGACCATGGAAACGGATTCAGTACGGTTTATATGCATTGTTCGGCTTTGAAGGTTTCGGTCGGTGATACCGTAACGCAGGGACAGACCATTGGATTGATGGGAACAACAGGAAATTCAAATGGTGTCCATCTGCATTTTGCAATGATTAAGAATGGAACGTATGTGAATCCACAGTCGTATTTGTAAAGAAAATTACTTATAAAGAACGGCATAGGTGAAGATATATAGCTGCAGAACAGCATATTTATAAGGAAGGAAGCCGTAAAAACAGCAGGAAGGATTTAGACAGCGCATGAATGAGTTAGAAGAAAATCAGCAGACGGTGAAAAAGAGCGGATTTGGCAGAGGTCTGATATTCGGTGTGATAGCCGGTTTGTCAATTGCCATACTGGCAGGTGTTGTTCTTTTAAACGTTTTTTATCACAAAGGATTTGTCCATATAGGCGTAAATGGTGAAATTTATGTGCAGGATACAGCAACGACAGAAGATGAAGGCATTGGCAGCGAGGTAGAAGCAAAGCTGAATGCAATGGATTCTTTAATGGATTTGTTCTACATGGAAGATGTGGATACGGACACGGCAAAAGAGATGATTTACAAGGCGTATCTGGCATCTTACGGTGATAAATATACGGTTTATTATACACCGGATGAATGTAAGAATCTGTTAGAATCCACAACCGGAAAGTTTTATGGTATCGGCGCGGTCTGCCAGAAAAGTGATGACGGTGCAGTGCTGGTGATTGACGCGTATGAAGACGCACCGGCTTATGCGGCGGGACTTCGCAATGGCGATAAAATTACAACGGTGGACGGAACTGATATTACGGACATGGATTTAAGCAGTGCGGTGGCGTTGATAAAAGGTGACAAGGGAACCAGTGTCCATTTGGATGCAATCCGTGATGAAACAGCTTTTTCCGTTGATGTGGTGCGGGATGAAATTCATACCCAGACCGTAAAATATGAAATGCGGGAAAATCAGATTGGATATTTGTCAATTTCGGAATTTGACGATGTTACGACGCAGCAGTACAAGGATGCGTTGCAGGCGTTGGAAGATGCAGGCATGCAGGGACTTGTGATTGATTTGCGGGATAATCCGGGTGGTGTGCTGGATACGGTTGTCAAAATGCTGGATTATACACTTCCGGATGGGCTGATTGTGTATACAGAAAACAAAAGCGGCAAAAGGACAGAGTATAAGGGGACAGACGGTCATGAACTGGATATACCGATAGCAGTTTTAGTCAACGGCAACAGTGCCAGTGCTTCGGAAATTTTTGCAGGTGCCATGCAGGATTACGACAAGGGTGAAATTATCGGAACACAGACCTTTGGAAAAGGAATCGTTCAGACGATTAAGCCGTTGACGGATGGAAGTGCCATAAAACTGACAACGGCAAAATATTACACACCAAACGGTCAGAATATCCATGGACAGGGTGTGACACCGGATATTACGGTAGAACAGGGAACAGATGAAAATGAGGACACTCAGTGGAATACAGCGGTTGAATATCTGATGGAGGAAATGCAGAAATAGGTATGAATTTTTAACCTGTATAAAATAAATAAAATGAATATATAGTAGATAAAGAATAAGCCCCTTTGGCAGACATGGTAAATTGTACCGATTCCAAAGGTTAGACGTAAAAATCTAATCTTTTGGAGAGCGGTACAAAGAACCCGGACTGCTGCAGGGGCTTTAATTATTACAAAAAATCGTCAATGCACAGCGGGCTGCCGAGCGGTTCACGTAAGACCTGAAGACACATATCGCTGCGTGTGCCCTGTGACCATTTGATAAGTGTCATACAACGGTTTTCGATTTCAATCGCAGTAATGCCAGCGGGGGATACACAGCTTCCGGTGTTGCAGTACGGAGAGGTACGGTTTCCGATAACGGGGCGGTGGGTGTGACCGGCAATCAAAATCAGTTCGTGCTGTTTTGCCCATGCGGACAGCTTCTTTTCCGTAGCATTTTTCTTTGTGTGGTTTTTGGCGGCACTGGTTGGATCAGGGATTCCAAGGGATTCCAAAGGACGCCATACATAGCGGACAAGAAACCGTGAAAGCCGCCAGAGGGTGCTGTTTAACAAATCACTTTGATGTCCGTGCAGTAAAAAGAGGTCTTTTCTTTTGGCGCAGTCTTTTAAAATAATTCCAGGATAAAATGTAATTTCGGGAAACAGCGGGATTTCACACTGCTCCTGCCAGCAGAAACACGAAGAAAAACAACGTCCGCTAAAGTGGGCACTGCGTTTGGTAATATCGTGGTTACCGTAGACGGCGTAAAACCGGTGTTTCGCATAAAAGCGGGAGAGCAGTTCAAAACTTTGAGCATGCATTTCGCGAATCGGGCACATGGAGCGGTTTTCCCAAAGTTCATCGCTGTCACCCAGTTCAATATAAGTAAAGCCGTGGGAAAAGTAGTATTTTAAGGCAGCAAGATAGAGATATTCATTTTTCAGGAAATTATCATTGCTTCTGCCTGTTCCGCGGTGGCAGTCACTAAACAGTACATATTTTGATGAAGGATTTAAGGGCAGGCAGAAAGCGTTTTCATAGGCATTTGTAATACGTGAATTGGCACTCATAGACAGGTCACCTCCGGCATCGGTGGAATTTCTGCGTTTTGTGGCGTTTCATCCGCAGCAGGCGGCGGAAGGCAAACGGCAGATAAAAGTACAGATATAGAATCTGTTCATAACAGTCGGCAAAAGGTCGTGTGATTTTATTAAAAATACGACAATAAATGCGGTTTACGTGCTGTGCCATGTGCGTAACAAACGGACGTTTACAGCGCGGCTGGAAGCTGTGCGGTATGCCGAAGGTAAAGGCAACGGAAGCACTGCACAGTTCAATATCGTAAGGGCAGTACCCTTTGGCAATCAGTGCATCGGCGAAGCTGTCCGCCATTTCACGGTCTAAAAAGGTGATGGAAATGCGCAGTGACAAATCCTGTGGATAGGCAAAAAATCCCGGACGGAAGCCCGTCAGCCACCAGTGGGTCTGTCCGATGCAAAACAGTGGTCTGCCTTGATAAAAAAGCTGCATGGACAGCGGCAGCATGAGGGAATTGGAAATGCTTTCAAAGCGGGCATTGGTAAGCCGGTCCGGTGACAAAATTGTATCGGCACGGTAGATGCCGATTTCGGCGCCGCAGCTGATACCGTACTGACCTTTCCAGAATTCAATCAGCCATGTTCTGTTATCATAGTCAAAATAAACCGGTTCGCAGTCAAATACCATTTTAAAATGTGGTGCAGAGTAGTCAAAAAGGCGTGTATAGCCAAAGGTGCGCTGCCACGAATCAATATCGGATGTGATAATATTCTGCTGTGGGCAGGAGAGAAATCCAAACGGCTGCATCAGTTCGTCAAGCAGCTTTTTCTGTGCACAGGGGCTCATATTGCGGATTTTTTGGATAATCCGTTTTCTGCGCCGGTGAAAAAAGACCGCAAAAAAAATGCATATCAGGATGAAAATGCCGAAGAAAATGTACATAGGAAAATCCTTGAGCTTGTTTTTATTATGATATGCGGGTGGAGATGAAATGTGTGCCGAAAGAAACCGGGATAAAATGAAGATGAAACGGATTCGTATAAAGTGTGGCCTATGTTGAAATAATTAAATGAAGTACATTTATAATAGAAAGAAAATAAAAATAGAACAAATGTTTGAAAATGCTGTACATTAAAAAATGGGTGTGGTATAATCCAGTTAGAAAAGAAGCCGCAGTGTTGAAAGTAGAGGATAGAGGTTATGGAGCGTTTTAAATTAGTATCAGAATATCAGCCGACCGGCGACCAGCCGCAGGCAATCGAGAAGCTGGCGAAGGGTTTTGAGGAGGGAAACCAGTTTGAAACACTGGTAGGTGTTACCGGTTCGGGCAAGACATTTACAATGGCAAATATTATTGAGCGGGTGCAGAAGCCGACACTCATTATTTCGCATAATAAGACGCTGGCGGCACAGTTGTACGGGGAGATGAAGGAGTTTTTCCCGGAAAATGCAGTAGAGTACTTTGTTTCCTATTACGACTACTATCAGCCGGAAGCTTATGTGCCGTCCAGTGATACGTATATTGCAAAGGATTCGGCAATTAATGATGAGATTGATAAACTGCGCCATTCGGCAACTGCCGCACTGTCAGAGCGGCGGGATGTGATTATTGTAGCTTCGGTTTCGTGCATTTACGGTTTAGGTGCGCCGGTGGATTATCAGAACATGGTGATTTCGTTAAGACCGGGCATGGAAAAGGATAGGGACGACGTAATCCGCAAGCTGATTGACATTCAGTATGTCAGAAGCGATATGGGTTTTAAGCGTGGTACATTCCGTGTGCGCGGGGACGTTTTGGAGGTGTATCCGTCTGCATCCAGCGGCGACGCGGTCCGTGTGGAGTTTTTCGGGGATGAAGTAGACCGGATTGCACAGATTGATTCACTGACAGGTGAGGTCAAGCTGGAATTAGACCATATTGCCATTTTCCCAAACTCCCATTATGTTGTTGAGAAAGAAAAAATGGAACAGGCGATTGTGAATATCAAAGCGGAGTTAGAGGAGCGTGTAAAGTTCTTTAAAAGTGAAGATAAGCTGATTGAGGCACAGCGGATTGCGGAACGGACGAATTTTGATATTGAGATGATGCAGGAAACGGGATTTTGTTCGGGTATTGAGAATTATTCCAGACATCTTGCGGGACTTCCGGCAGGGGTGCCGCCGTATACACTGATGGACTACTTCCCGGATGATTTTTTAATTATTGTCGATGAGTCGCATATCACGATTCCACAGATACGCGGCATGTATGCAGGCGACCAGTCCAGAAAGTCGACACTGGTGGATTACGGCTTCCGTCTACCGTCTGCGAAGGATAACAGACCGCTGAATTTTACAGAATTTGAAAATAAGATTTCGCAGATGCTGTTTGTATCGGCAACACCGGCAGCATACGAGCGGGACCACGAACTGCTGTCTGCCGAGCAGATTATCCGCCCGACAGGTCTGTTAGACCCGGAAATCAGCGTGCGTCCGATTGACGGACAGATTGACGATCTGGTATCGGAGATTCACAAAGAAACTGAAAAACATAACAAGATTCTTGTGACAACACTGACAAAGCGCATGGCAGAGGATTTAACGGATTATCTGAAAGAACTGGGAATCCGTGTAAAATATCTGCATTCGGATATTGATACACTGGAGCGACAGCGCATTATCCGCGATATGCGCCTGGATGCGTTTGATGTGCTGGTCGGCATTAACCTTTTAAGAGAAGGTCTGGATATTCCGGAAATTTCGCTGGTTGCCATTCTTGATGCGGATAAGGAA
>OGOS01002080.1_pt1 | contig 11447 bp, 14 predicted proteins | sample 1552701 | NCBI WGS metagenome assembly OGOS01 (sample SAMEA2580128, study PRJEB22360) | human gut metagenome | biome: human gut; feature: human-associated habitat; material: faeces | place: Denmark | collected 2008/2010
TCGACAAGGCTGTGAAGGAAGCTGAGCAGTTTGCTGCCGACGATAAGAAGAAGCGTGAAGAGGTCGATATCCGCAACGGTGCCGACCAGATGGTGTTCCAGACCGAGAAGATGCTGAAGGAGAACGGCGACAAGCTGCCCGCAGACGTGAAGAGCGATGCCGAGGCAAAGCTGGCCGACCTCAAGACCGCTGTCCAGTCCGGCAACGTGGACGACATCAAGGCAAAGCAGGAAGCCCTGAGCCAGGTGTTCGAGAAGATGTATCAGGCAGCTGCTGCCGCACAGCAGGCCGCCGGTGCACAGCCCGGTGCTGACGCAGGCGCAACCAACGAAAAGCCCAACGATGACGGCGTTGTGGATGCCGACTTCAAGGAAGTCTAAGTTTGACACAAAGCGCTGTGTCCGGCCAAACCGGCGGGCACACGCGCAATAGAGCAAAAGCCGCTCCGGTTTAGGCCGGGGCGGCTCTTGCTGGTTTATAAGTAAAAGAGTTCTCGCTGCCGCAAAAGCCTTCCCCCGGACGGGGGAAGGTGGCATGACGCGAAGCGGCATGACGGATGAGGGCGCAGACAACAGCTGCGAAAGACCGAAGCGGGAGCTTTTGAACAGGAGGAACCGACCGGGGCGTTACCCGGAGAGGGCGTTCCCGGAGAGGTGAGTGGATATGGCACAGGAAAAGCGTGATTATTACGAAGTGCTGGGGGTATCCAAGGGCGCAAGCGATGCCGAGATCAAAAAGGCATACCGCAAGCTTGCCATGAAGTACCACCCGGACTATAACCCCGGCGATAAGGACGCCGAGGCAAAGTTCAAGGAGATCAACGAGGCAAACGAGGTGCTTTCGGACCCGAAGAAGCGCCAGCTGTACGACCAGTACGGCTTTGCCGGTGTTGACCCCACCTACGCAGCACAGAACGGCGGCGGCCCCGGCGGCTTTGGCGGTTTTGGCGGCGACGGTGTGGATCTGGGCGACATTTTTGGCGATATCTTCGGCGGCGGCTTTGGCGGCTTCGGCGGCTCGTCCCGTCAGGCAAACCCCAACGCCCCCCGCAAGGGGCAGGACATCCGGGTGCGCATCACCCTGAGTTTTGACGAGGCCGTGCACGGCTGCAAGAAGAACATTACCATCACCCGCCAGCAGGAGTGTACTGAGTGCCACGGTTCCGGCTGTGCCGCCGGCAGCAGCCCCGAGACCTGCCCGGACTGCGGCGGACGCGGCTTTGTCATCCGCCAGCAGCGCACCCCCTTTGGCGTGATGCAGACCCAGCAGCCCTGCTCCCGCTGCGGCGGCAAGGGCAAGCTGGTAAAGAACCCCTGCAAGGTCTGCCACGGCAGCGGCAAGGTGGCTACCAAAAAGACGCTGGAGGTGTCCATCCCCATGGGCATCGACGACGACCAGAGCTTTGCACTGCGCGGCATGGGCGATGCCGGTACCAACGGCGGCCCCGCCGGTGACGTCATCGTCATGGTCACCGTGCGCCCCAGCGAGGTGTTCCAGCGCGATGGCTACGATGTGTGGGTCACCGTGCCCATCACTTACAGTCAGGCGGTGCTGGGCGACAGCGTCACCGTGCCCTCCATTGACGGCAAGGTGGAGTACACCGTGCCCGAGGGCACCCAGAGCGGCACCACCTTCCGTCTGCGCGGCAAGGGTATCCAGTACCTGAACGGCCGCGGCCGCGGCGATATGTACGTCAAGTGCGAGGTGGAGATCCCCAAAAAGCTGAACAAGGCGCAGCGCGATGCCCTGAAAAAATTTGAGGGTACGCTGAAAGAAGAAAACTACGAAAAGCGTAAGGGCTTCTTCAAAAAGCTGAAGGATATGTTCAACGCATAAGGTATGAAATCCCCTGAGCTGCCGGGAACAGCAGTTCAGGGGATTTTTGTTTTTGTTGAAAAGCTACACAGAATCGAGTATAATATAACTGATGATTCGGGACGTCGCATTTGGGAAAGAGGTTTATATGGCAAGGTTTATACCGTTTATTCTGAAAACGGATGATGAACAGAAAATAGGTGTGAGGATCACACGCATGAAAAAAGCAGATGCGGCACAGACGGAAAAAGAGCCTGTATGGCAGACGAGTTGGATGTCTGCCTATATCCAGAAGGATGCTTTTGAAAAGTATGCGTTAAAAACAACGGATGGCGAATTGGTTGCACTGGCAGCGTATGAAATACTGGAAAATGATGTGATGGTGCACATCACCTATATTGAAAGCCAGCCGGAAAGCAACCCGACAATTGTTGGTCATTCCAAAAGATATCAGGGAATCGGACGGGTTTTGATTGCCTACGGTATCAAGCTGTCGATCGATCATGGATGTGGCGGGACGGTCACATTTGAAGCAAAGGTTCCGGAATTGGCAGAACACTATATCCGGGATTATGGCGCGTGCCCACTGCCGAGTTTTGGCGGAGCGCCGCGTTATGAACTGTCTGGCGAGGCGGCTATGAATATCTTTGTGACGTATTTGAAGTGAGGTGTTTTCGATGGATGCAAAAGAGTATTTCCAGCGTGACCCGGAACGAGAGGCGTTTTATCGCACGTTTTATCAGATTTGTCGCCGTTTCAATGTTACATGGTCTACGGCAACGCCGGAGGTCAGAGCCTTTGTGGAGGAAGCGACCCGTGTGACCTACGAACAGGAGAAAGCACAGCGCAGCGGGCTTTCGCCCAATACAGTAAAACCATTTTTTGGAGATACCGCTTGCTGAAAAACAGGCACGATACCCGGGTTGATTGTATTATAAAAAAACCAAACGGCGGCGCGTTCCATCGGAGTGTGCCGCCGTTTTTTTGCGTGTGAACCCTACAAAAACAGCGGAGGCGCTGCCCTTTCGGGCAGCGCCTCCGCCTGCTTTGTTCTTTGGTGTACTCCGAGCCGGTCTTATGAGATAAGATGGATCAGAGCAGGATGATCGCTGCGTTGATGACCAGACCGACACCAGAAGCGGTTGAAGTGACGAACCATGCAGCGCAGGCGAGGTCGCGGATGGTGTTGGCAGTGCTCTTCTCCATATCAGTAGCCAGAGCATCCAGACCCTTCTCCATCCAAGTGTTGGGGTTCTTACGGCGGTAGTCGCGGACAGCGGTCACGCCTTTGAACCAGCCGTACGGAGGAATCAGCCAGCACAGCAGAGCCTCAGACATGGTAGCAGTAGCGCCGCCTTCGGTGTAGGTCATTTCCTCAGTGGACAGGACGTTGTAATACGCGGGCATCATCATTTTTTCCATAATAACACTCCTTTTGAAACAAAGCTATCCAAAACGGTGCACCCAAAAACGCACCGCTTTTTCTGAATAAAGGGTCTCAGCGCACGACCAGCAGAATGGCGCTCAGGGGAGCCAGTGCCACCACCATGATGGTGGAAACGGCATCCCGCACAAAGTTGCCGGCGGATTTGCCCATATCGGCGGCAAGGGCATCGGTGGCGCGGCCCATCACGGTAAAGAAGTTGCCGTCCTTGTTGCCGTCCTGCTGCAGCCATGTGCGTGCCTGCTTGATGCCCCAGATGTAGCTGGAGGCCAGCACCACAGCACCTACGACCGTTGCGGCAGTAGTGGCGAGACTGGCAGCATCATCCACTGCGCCGCCGCCGGTGGTATAGGTCATTTCTTCGTTGGAAAGTACCGCATAATCTGCGGGATAATTCATCTTTTTCATCATCAATACTCCTTTGTCAAAGGGAAATGCCGCATTGCATCCCGATCCCCCGGCGTCTATACCCAAAGGCTGATAGAGCATTGTTCTCTATATGGCCATTCTACAACAGTGGTCGGATTTTATCAAGGGGTTTTGGCACATCTGTGCAAAAACTGGCGGGACGCATGAAATTGCGGCTATAAATTTGTGAAAATAGACTGCAATAATTTAGGCTTTTGGCTGTTTAGCCCTGTACCCCGGCGCGGTAGAGGTAGGGGTCGCTCTTGAAGCTGTCAAAGTTGTACAGCACAAGGATCTGGTCGTAGCCGTTATCGGCGATCAGCTTGTCCAAGCCGTAGTTGTAGTTGCGGAAGTCCACCACATCGATGTCGGCGTAGTTGGCGGTCAGGTAGGGTACAAAGCAGTTGGCGTAGCTGTCCTTGATGACAAGGATGCGCCCGCTGCCGTTGCCCTGCACCCGGCTTAAACCGTTGTTGCCGTGCAGGAACATGGCGTATTTATCATAAACGGAGAGCTTATCTGTGTCGTACAGGCCGGTGGTCTGCCCCTCGGTGGGCTGGCCTGCCGCCGTTACGTTCCATACCGTCAGGGTGTTGGCAAGGTCGTAGTAGGTGATCACGTCCGGCACGGCGTTCCATGTGCGCGCCTTGGCGTAGTGGGTGCCGTAAAAACCGTTGGCAGTCAGCGCAGTGTGGGCGGCGGTATCAAAGGGGGTAAGGCCAAGGGTCTGGCACAGCTGGCTGTAAGCGTAGTAGGCGCCAAGGCTCGTCCAGTGGTGGTCGGTGCGGTAATAAATATACTCGCTCTTGTGGGCGGTAAGGGTGGGGCGCACGTCCACAAAGCTGCCGCCGGCCGCCTGCACCGCAGCGGAAAGCTGGTCAAGGTAGCCGTCCTCGTCCAGCAAAGGAGCGTTTGCGGGCACGTTTTCTTTATAGATATCGCTGGCGGCGGGTGCCAGCAGCACATTCACCTTGCCCGGGTAGCGCTGGCACAGGCTGGTGAGCGCTGCGGTGTTTTTGGGCAGGGTGCGCTCCTCGCTGGAAAGCAGCCCGTAAGTGCGGGGGAACATCATGTGCTCCTTGCCCAGCAGGATGCCGCCGTTCTGCTGCTTTTGCAGCAGGGTGGTCTCCACCACGCTCTGCAGGCTGATCCACTGGTCGCGCCCCGCCACCTGATCCTTGACGTATTTGGTGTAGGCGGTAAAGTAGCTGTTCAGCCCCTTGGCGGTGAACTGGGTCAGCGCCGGACGCTGGCTCAGGGTAGTGTTCTCCAACTCGCTGTAACTGCGGTCCGGGGTGACCATATCCAGCGCGAACAGCCCGATGAAAAACAGGCTGAACACCACCAGCACCGGGTAGTGCAAAAGGGAGGAGGTCTTTTTTTCGTGTTTGGACATCTTCCCGCCTCCTTAAAAGTTAAAATACAGGAACGGGCTGTTGGTGCTGCCCACCACATAGGCGGTGGAGACCACCAGCAGCGTCAGGATGGCGGCGCAGCGGGTGACTACGTTTTTGCGCAGCACATCCCACAGCTTTTCGATCAGCGGGGTGCAGCACACCACGCTTACCGCCAGCAGCACGCCATAATTCCGCAGGAAATACAGCGGTGATACCCCGCCGGAGGGGATAAAGAGCTTCTGGAACAGCAGCCCGAAGGACACGCCGGTGTCGTTGCCCACGAACATTGCCCAGCCAACCACCACAAGGAACAGGGTGTAGAAATGCGGCCACACCTTACCCTTTTTCAGGTAGGGCAGCAAGAACAGCTTTTCAGCCGCCAGCAGCACAAAGTAGTAAAGACCCCAGCAGATAAAGTTCCAGTTCGCGCCGTGCCAGATGCCGGTGAGCAGCTCCACGATGAACAGGTTCAGGATCTGCCGCTTGAGCCCCTTGCGGTTGCCGCCCAGCGGGATATACACATACTCCCGGAACCAGCCGGACAGGGTCATGTGCCAGCGCCGCCAGAACTCAGTGATGGAAGCGGAGATATAGGGATAGTTGAAGTTTGCGGGGAAGTCGAAGCCCAGCATCTTGCCCATGCCGATGCCCATGAGGGAGTAGCCGGAGAAATCGAAGTACAGCTGTAAGCTGTATGCGATGATGCCCAGCCACACCAGCGGGGTGGAAGCGTTTGCCAGACCCACAAAGGTGGTGGAGGGGCTGTCGGCTACCCCGATAATGTCTGTCCACAGCGCGCCCACGGCGTCCGCCAGCAGCACCTTTTTGGCAAGACCGAAGGTGAACAGGGTCATGCCCTCTTCAATCTGCTTTAAATTATAGCGGTGCTTGTAGACGTGCAGCTGGTCGGAGACGTCCCGGTACTTGACGATGGGCCCCGCGATGAGCTGCGGGAACATGACCACATAAGCGCCGAAATCGACGATGTTGCGCTCGGCTTTTACATCCCGGCGGTAGACGTCGATGGAGTAGGAAAGGGTCTGGAAGGTGTAGAAGCTGATGCCCAGCGGCAGGGTGCCGATGCCTTGAATTTCGGCAAAAGCGGTGCCCAGCAGGGCGTTGGCGCTGCGCAGCACAAAGTTTGCGTACTTGAAGTAGAACAGCATCCCTAAGCTGCCAATGAGCGCCACCAGCAGAAAGAAGCGGCGCAGCGCGGGCTTTGCATCAAAATGTTCGATGGCAAGGCCGCTGAGATAGTTGATGAGGATAAGCGCCACCATGACCGGGAAAAAGCGCACCTCGCCCCAGCAGTAGAACACCAGACTGCACAAAAACAGCACGGTGTTTTTCAGTTTTGCGGGGGCAAGATAGTACAGCGCCAGCGTGATGGGCAGAAAACGAAACAGGAAGATGATGGTGCTGAAAACCAAGGGGTCAGCCTCCTTTTTTACACGGAATTACAGACTCAGCCTTCCCCCGGCCGGGGGAAGGTGGCATGACGGATGCGGGCGCAGCTTCAGCAGAAATACCCCTCATCAGGGGCTTTCTACTGAAAAAAGCCGATGCCGCAGATGGCACCGGCTCGGAAGGTCAGATTCAGCTGTTCAGGGCGCTGTCCACAGCACTGTTCAGGTCTGCGGTGCACTCGTTGGAGGCAATCACCATGACCACACGGTCACCCTTGGAGGAGATGATGGCGTTTTCCACGTTGCTCTGTGCCTGTGCAAACTCGGCGTAGTTGCCGTAGAAGGCCACCTGATCCTGCTTGTAGCTTTCCAGCGCAGTCACCACGTCCTGTGCCTTGCCGGAAGCGGCTTCCACCACCAGCACAAGGCCGGCATCGCCGTTGTCGTTGCTCTTCACGCCCTTGTAGGCGGCTACGTCCTCCGCCTTCAGGCCGAAGTCGTACTCGATGTTCATGGCAGCGATCTCGAACTGGTTGGAGATGGGGTCAGCAGCCAGCAGGGTCTCCACGGCGCTGTCCAGATCGGCGGTGCCGTTTTCAGCGGTATCCGCCGCCGGAGAAGCTGCATCGGAGACCGGTGCAGAGGCGGAGGCGCTGGACACGGAGGACGCTGCAGAAGAGGCGCTGCCGCCGCAGCCGGTCAGGGCAACGGCCAGCACGGCGCTGACGGCGATCACAGAGAGTTTTGTGCGGTTTATCATAAAATATTCCTTCTTTTGTTGAATTCATCTGTCACAGCCCGGGGCGGTATCGCGCGCCGGGGCAGACTGTATTTATCTTACCATAACAGCAGGTAAATTGCAACGTACCCCACAGGGTTTTCCGGTAGTTTTCATCGGATTTTAACCGGTCACGGTCTCCCCGGCGGCAATGCGCTGCAAAACGGCTACTGCGTCCTCCAGACACAGGCCGCTCCGGTTGAGCAGGGCGGCGTTTTCCGGGCCCACATAGCGCCAGTGCCACGGCTCGTAGGTGATGCCGGTCACGCTTTCCGCTTCCTTGGGGTAGCGCAGGATAAAGCCGTACTGCTCTGCGTTCTCGCACAGCCAGCGGAAGGCGGCGGTGTCGGCAAAGCCGGTGTCAAGGGTGGTGTGCTCCGGGCTGTTCAGGTCGGCGGCAAGGCCGCAGTTGTGCTCGGAGCAGCCCGGCGGGTTGACGATGGCAGCGGCCTTTTCCCGGGCGGCGGCTTCGCTCAGACCCTTATCACGGTAGTACTGGGTCTTGTTGTCGTACAGCTTTTTCTGGTAGCTGACGCTGCGGTAGCCGCTCTGCATCCGCACGTCCACGCCGTCCTTGGCGGCGGCGGCCTGCATGGAGAGAAAGGCCTCGGCGGCTTCGGTCTGCAAGGTCTTGTTGATGGCGGTGGCCGAGCCGCATTCCTTGGTCTCGACGGGGTAGTCCTCCGTTATCGGGTGGGTGCGGCTCACAAGGATCATGCGAGGGTCGTCCAGCAGTGCCTGTGCCTGTGCGGCGGTAAGGGTGCTCTGCTGCGCGCCGTTCTCGGCGGGCTGCGCAAGGCTCTCGGCAGGCAGCTCGGGCAGCTGCGGCACCGCAGCCTTGCGGGTGCAGGCGTAGGCGGTGCCGCCTACCACAAAGCAGGCCAGCGCCGTCAGGCAGAGCAGACGGCGGGCGTGATGTTTATGGTGATGGGAAGAACGCATAGAATCTACCTTCTTTCACAAAAAAAGGATAAGCACCCGCCGCCCCGGGCAGACTATCCGCAAAAGGGGGCGCGGGAAGATGAAGATGACAGCGCAGGAATACGCACGGCGGGTGCAGAAGGCGGGGCCGCACTCGCCGCTTTTGGCAGACTGCCTGTGGGCGTTCTGCGTGGGCGGCGGCATCTGCCTGCTGGGTGAGGGGCTGCGGCAGCTGTTTCTGCGGCAGGGCGCGGACGCCGAAGCGGCGGGAACCCTGACCAGCTGCACTTTGATCTTGCTCTCGGCGGTGCTGACCACGCTGGGCTGGTACCAGAAGCTGGCGGCAAAGGCCGGGGCAGGGTCGCTGGTACCCATCACCGGCTTTGCCAACGCGGTGGTCAGCGCGGCCATCGAGTTCAAGGCCGAGGGACGGGTGCCGGGCACGGGAGCCAAGATATTCCTCATCGCCGGGCCGGTCATCGTGTACGGCACGCTGGCGGCGGTGGTGTACGGCGCGGTGCTCTGGCTGCTGGGGGCCTCTGCTTTATAATACGGAACAGCCCCGCCGGATATTGCAGCGCCGCAACACCAGTATAGCACGTGCCGGGGCATTTTTTGTAGAAAAAAAGGAGAAAATTTTATGACAGAGCGCCGGGGCGATACCCTGTTGTTCCATACCCCGCCGGTCATCGCCGCACAGGCGGCGGTGGGCGGCAAAAAAGAGAGCGATGGCCCGCTGGCGGCGGGCTTTGACGAACTGACCACCGACAACCGGCTGGGACAGTGCAGCTGGGAGGCCGCCGAAAAGCAGCTGCAGCTGCGGGCGGCGCGGCTCTGCCTGCAAAAGGCGGCTCTGTCCACCGAGCGGGTAGACCTTGCGCTGGCGGGGGACTTGCAGGCGCAGTGCACCGCCTCCGGCTACGCGCTGCGAGAGCTGGGCGTACCCTTTGCGGGGCTGTTCGGGGCGTGCAGCACCATGGCCGAGGCGCTGGCGCTGGGCGCGGCGCTTTGCAGCAGCGGGGCGGCGCAGAACCTGCTGGCCATGACCTCCAGCCATTTCTGCGCGGCAGAGCGTCAGTTCCGCACCCCGCTGAGCTACGGCGCGGTGCGCACTCCTACCGCGCAGTGGACGGCCACCGCCGCCGGGTGCTGCCTGCTGCGTCCGGCAGGGCAGGGGGTGGGCGTTGCCGCCGCAACCCTTGGCCGGGTGCAGGACTATAACATCAAGGATATCAACAACATGGGCGCAGCCATGGCACCGGCAGCAGCTGCCACCCTGCTGCACTATCTTGCCGATACCCATGCAGAACTGCGGGATTTTGACTGCATCTACACCGGCGACCTTGGGCTGGTGGGCAGTCAGATGCTGCGGGAGCTGCTGGCAGCAGAGGGTCTGCTGCTGAAAAACCACGCGGACTGCGGCTGTCTGCTTTACGATGCCGGGGAGCAGCGAGTAAAAAGCGGCGGCTCGGGCGCGGGCTGCTGCGCCGCCGTGCTCTGTGGGCATATCCTGCCAAAACTGCTGCGCCGTGGCAGCCGCCGGGTGCTGTTCCTCGCCACTGGGGCGCTGATGAGCCAGACCACCTTTTTGCAGAAGGAGAGCATCCCGGCGGTGGCACATTTGGTAGAGCTGACCGCGCCGGAAAAGGAGAGCTGAAATGAACTATCTGTGGGCATTTTTAATGGGCGGTGTCCTCTGCGCGGTGGGGCAGCTGTTCATCGACCTGACAAAGCTGACCCCGGCACGCATCCTGACCGGCTATGTGGTGGCGGGAGTGGTGCTCTCGGCGGTGGGGCTGTATGCGCCGCTGGCAGAGTTTGCCGGTGCGGGGGCGAGCGTGCCCCTGCTGGGCTTCGGGCATCTGCTGGCAAAGGGGGTGCGCACCGCCGTGGCGGAAAAGGGTGCCATCGGAATCCTGACCGGCGGGCTGACCGCTGCTTCTGCGGGCATCACCGCAAGCCTTGTCTGCGGTGTGGTGTGCAGCCTTGTGGGCAAAAGCCACGACCAGAACTGATGTTTTGTCTGCGCTGCTTCGCCACATTTTGCGTCCGGCGGCTGGTAAACTGGGGGCAAAACGGAGGTGAGGCGCATGAAACGCAGCGGACAGACCGTATTGTGGGAGCTGTGGGCGGCGCTGTGCCTGTGCACGGCGCTGGTGCTGCCGCCGGGCAGTCCGTGGCTGCACGAGCCGGCACTTTTGTACCCGGGGCTTTCGCTGGCGGCGGTGGTTCCCGCAGCGTGGGCGGTGTGGTGGGTGGTGGTGCCGCCGCAGCCGTTGCCGCCGGAGCAGCTGCTACAGCCGGTGCAGCGGCAAAGCCTTGCTGCGCTGTGCGGGACATAACGGCGGAAAAAACAAAAACCCCTGTGCCGGTTACCCGGTACAGAGGTTTTGTTCGTCAATCAAACTGCGCGATCAAGCGTTCTTGTTAGCACGCTTTGCCATACGGCTGATCTTGCGGCTGGCGGTGTTCTTCTTGATGACACCCTTAGCGCGAGCCTTGTCGATCGCGGAAACAGCAGCCAGGACGGTTGCGTCCTTGTCAGCGGCATTCGCATCGATGGCAGCGTCTGCCTTCTTGACGACTGTTTTCAGGTTGGTCTTAATGGCCTTGTTGTGAGCCTGCTCTGCAGCAGCCTGCACGACGCGGTCCTTCTGAGATTTGATGTTAGGCATTCGTTCCACCTCCTTGGCTACCTATAACAGCGCACCCTATGATACCATATTTCGCGTACCAGCGCAAGCGTTTTTTTGATTTTTGTTTGGAAAAGTTTTATTTTTCCCATACTTTCCGGCAAGAAAGCGGGCTTTTGCCCCAAAAAGGAACGGAGAGTGTGGAAAATGCGTACTACGGATATGGCTGACGAGCTGTTTTCGGGCGCAGCGCAGCCGCTGCCCGCAGGGGTGCGGCTGGCCACCGCCCGCCACGGCGGGGTCACGGTGACAAGGGTGGAGATCGCCCGCGAGGGACTCAGCCGCCCCCGGGGCAGGTATGTCACGCTGGAAATGCCCAGTGTCAGCGTGCTGGACGAGCGGGACGCCGCCGTCATCGAGGTGTGCGCCCGGGAGCTGCGCGCTCTGCTGCCGCCGGAAGGGCCGGTGCTGGTGCTGGGGGTGGGCAACCGCCGCATTACCGCCGATGCCCTTGGCCCGCGCACGGTGCAGCGCATCCTTGTCACCATGGGCGCGGGCACTGCCCCGCCGGTGCGGGGGCTGCGCCCGGTAGCAGCCGGTGCGCCCGGGGGGGCGGCCGCGCCCCGGGTTTCCCTGCTGTCCAGT
>OGOS01002084.1_pt1 | contig 11424 bp, 8 predicted proteins | sample 1552701 | NCBI WGS metagenome assembly OGOS01 (sample SAMEA2580128, study PRJEB22360) | human gut metagenome | biome: human gut; feature: human-associated habitat; material: faeces | place: Denmark | collected 2008/2010
TTTGTAAATCATCAGCTATATTAAATTCATCATTTAACATTACTATTTCTGGCTTTTCTTTGATTATTTTTACTGCCAAGCTATGTATTGTCATAACTTCATATGAATTTTCTTCTTTTATTTCATTATCTTGTAGTATTTTTTTTATTCTTCCTTTAAAGTTACTTACTGCACTATTCATGTAAGTTAAAATAAGTATTTTCCCGCCCTTATGCTTATTTTCACATAATAACTTTGCAACTAAGTTTGTAACTATAAAAGTTTTACCCGCTCCTGGTACTGCTGGTACTGCCATAGTACCATTTTCATAAGATATTATAGGTAACTGGTCCTCTCTGTAGTTTATATTATTCATTAAACATCTCCCTTAGATACTAATTTCAATAAAATACTATATAATATACTTATAGCATAAGAGCTTGACTAATTGCTTGTAAAAGGTTTAAAATTACTATTGAAATTTAGTTCTATTACAGATTTAGTTGAATTTTCTTTCAAGCTGCTAAGACAAAAATAAGCTCTTGAACATAGCCTTTTGACGATGGAATAAGCTGATTATTTTCCTGCAGATTGGTTCAAAATATGCTGACAAAGGGTTTGTTTTGGAGCTAAACCGAATAACAAGAAGGTACAGTCTATTTGAGTATAAATGGGTTGTAATAGGTGGGTAATAATGAAGCAGTTGACTAACTATTGTCCTGTAATGGGCTATGAAAAACAAATTGATGCTTATCCTGGAAAGTTAAAAGGTTATTTAGATGATAACAATTTGCAGGGGGTTGAGTTGAACGTGTATGCTGATAAGCCTTATGAAGAGGATTTTCGAGGCTTGGCTACTGGTGTACATTTAAGGTATTGGCCTATGTGGTTAGAATTTTGGAACAGCAATGGAAAAAATTTGCCAGATAATCCAATTGCAGCTAGCTATGCTATAAAGGAGTGCAATAATGAAGAGTGGCTGCAGGCGATTAGAAGGAATATTAAGGCCGCGATTGTTTGCGAACCGGAGTATTTAGTGTGGCATGTAAGCGATTGCTTGATGGAAGAAATTTATTACAGGCATTTTAAGCATAGTGATGCAGATGTTATTGAAGGCACCATAGAGGTATTTAATGAAATTGTAGATGTGATACCGCCTAATGTGCAGGTTTTGTTTGAAAATTTGTGGTGGCCTGGCTTAACTTTGAAAAATCCTGCTGTTGCTGAAAGGCTTTTGACTGGTGTTAAGCATAAAAATGTAGGCTTTATGCTTGATACAGGACATTTGATGAACACAAATTGGCAACTGACTACGGAGCAGGAGGCTGTAAAATACGTAATAGAAACTGCTGCGGAGTTAGGCGAGCTTAAATGCTACATTAAAGGCCTGCATTTATCATGCTCTTTATCAGGCGAATACCAAAGGGGGAGCGTAGGGGAGGTTCCTAAGTCTCTTACGATTGGTGAGCTTATGAAGCACATTGGCATGATTGATGAACATAAAGTATTTCAACAGGCAGATTTGCGTCCATTAATTGAGTTTATTGAACCAGAATATGTCAATCATGAGCTTTATTATGATACTATGGAGCATTTGAGCTCTTTGCTGAAAATACAGCAGGCAAAAATGTGATATTAATGGTAGGCTGCTATCTAAATAATTAGAAATGTAATGCTTGCTATGTAAAAGGATTTAAAATGCTAAAATTCATTAGATTAACGATAATCTTAGTTTTGACTGCAGCCTTATTTCTTAGCTTATCTGGTTGCGGTAGCTGTAAAAATGAACTGGGGAACGGTTATAAGGTTGTAGATGAATCAGGTACGGAAACGTGCTTTACCTCTAAGCCTGAAAAAATTCTGACCTTAGGCATGGGTACTGACGGTATTGTTTTAGGACTTGTGCCACCAGAAAGGCTTGTTTCTATTAACTCGTTGGCGGATGATCCGTGTAGCTCCAATATAGTGGATTTGGCAAAGCGTGTTAAAAATAAGCACCGTTATTTATCTGCGGAGCAGGCAATGGCCTTGCAGCCAGATGTGGTTATTACCTATGATTGGAGTAAGCCAGAGCAAATAAACACTATGCGTGATTTGGGCATGAAGGTAATAGTTCTTAAAGGACCACGTACCATAGAGGATATCAAAAGAAATATTACTACAATTGCTACTGCGCTGAAGGAGCAGGAAAAGGGAGCTAAGCTGATAGCCGCTATGGATATGGAGCTAGATAAGCTTAGTACTAAGCTATGTGAACGTGGTGACACTCACAAAAGGAGAGTGTTGCTTTTATCCTTAATGCAAACCTATGGTGGTAAGGGCTGTTTATATGATGATTTGTGCAGTAGAGCAGGTGTTATTAATTGCCTTTCTGAGGCTGGTTTGAGTAATGGTCAGGCTTTAACTAAGGAAATGCTAGTAAAGATTAATCCGGAGCTGATTATTATGCCTGTCTATAATGACCACAATACCTTTGATATAAATAAACATAACGAGGAATTTTTAAATGATCCTGCATTAGTTGATGTTGCAGCTGTTAAGCATAGGCGTTTATTCTATCCTAGAGAGGGATATATTTATAATTGCTCTCAGGATGCTGTTTTTGGAGCGGTAGAAATTGCTCGTGCTGCCTATGGTGAGGAGTTTTCTCAGAATTCATGTAGGCATTTATCAGTTGCTGATGAATAATATGGGTAAAAGAATATCTTAGTCATTGAGATTTTCATAAGGTATGGCGAGGCGTGTAATATGTCCTCGTCATATTTTGTTTTGATGATTTTAAGGTATTATGCTTTGATAATGGCTAAAAGAGTATTTGCAAAGAAGTTGCTTAAGTGTAATTTTTTGACGAGCAATAAGCTTGCATAATTGCTTTACAACCATACTGATGGATATTCAGTCTTGACTATATTGTAATCATATAGTGTAATATAACGATAGAAATTATATTAAGGAGTTGATTGCTTGCGTATTGCATTATGTCATTTGGAGCTTAGCCTTGGACCTGAGGCACGAAATATAGAATTATTGGAAAAAGCTATTGAAATTGCCGGCGAAAACGGAGCTGACTGGGTGGTGACTCCGGAAACAGCACTACAGGGCTATTATTTTCATAGAGAGGACCCCAGTCGTATAGTTAATCCTATGCCTAACACACGTATTGGCAAAATAATAGAGCTGGTAAAAAAATATGGCATGCACCTATTCCTAGGCTGTGGTGAATACGACGAGGTGGATAAGTGCAGCTATAATTCCTGTATTGTTTTTGGACCTGATGGCAATATTATTGGTCGTCATAGAAAGCTTTTTGGCGAAAAGTTTGTTACTGAGGAATGGGCAGAGCGTGGAAATGTTGTGGAGCCAATTATGTGTGGTAACATCAATACAGGTGTGCTGGTGTGTGCTGATGCTTGGGAAATTAAGCATTCACATATTTTAAGGGATAAGGGTGCTGAAATAATTTTGGATGTTGCAGCCTGGCCTATTACTAAGGTTTGCGGTAATCCCTTGGCTTTTTGGCTCAGATGTTCTGAGGAAACTGGTTTACCCTTTGTGCTTTGTAATCAGACAGGTATGACAGAGTATATGAACATGAACGTTGGGCAATCTGTTGCTATCACTAATGGTGAGCTGATGCTTGCATACAGTGGTGACCCTGCTGTTTTGTTGTGCGATTATGATGAAGAGCAAAGACTTTTTACTAGTGAGCGTTTTATCGTAAAGCTGATGTGATTGTTAAAATTATATTGCCAAGCTGTAAGCTTGCGTAAGCATAAGTTAAGATGCTATACTTTTCCTTTCATAATTTTGTAGCTGGTTAAGAATATTGCTATGTATTGCAACAACAAGACAATATTAGAAGCATAAAACTATTGACTATATTTATAAGCTTAACTAATATAATTTATCGTAATGTAAATAGATGTTGATAGAATAATTGTCAACAAGAAAGGGACCCTTAGTCTGAGGGTTCCTTTTTTATATAAACTTGAAATAAAATAGATATAAGAAAAATTCCTAATAACAATCTTAATAAAAACGCTTGACATTACTAATAAAGAGTTATATAATAACATCAACAAGTTAATAATGTATTACAGGTGCGTAAGCTTAATAGAGAAGCCGGTTAAAGTCCGGCGCGGTCCCGCCGCTGTAACGTGGAGTTATCTTCCGAAAAAACCACTGGACGTAAGTCTGGGAAGGGGGAAGAAGACAATGAAACGAAGCCAGAAGAACTGCCTGTAAGATGCATCGTCGTTTGACCTGCGAGAGACGGGGAGAGATGTTGGAGGCTTATTTATAGTGCAATGTTTTGTATATGCTACTATGTTTAAGGCATCAAGCTTTAAATATGATTACTGTAGCTGAGCACGGTTATGGTCTTTGCGTATTCTTCTTTAATAGAGTTACGGGCATTACTGGATAATTTCATTGTACAGCGCTTCGATATTTCGCCGTTTTTCAGATGTATCCTTTTATGGGAACAAATGAAAAGCGGCTTTCTGTTTCTATGCGCTCAAGGGTCAATAGATGGCGGACCCTTCGAGAATCGTCAAGCCATCGATGCGAGATTGATTTGCTCGTCGGACTGGACACCCGGCGTTTCAAATACCATTCTCAAATTCTCTTTTAGCGAGAACATTTCCTTTCTCCCTCTGTGGGGCGACGTAGGGGTGCGTCGTCCCACACAACACCCAGTCATCACATTAGTTTGTGATGGTTTTATTTTTAGGTGAAGGAAATATTGATTAAGTTTAAATGTGTTAATCTGAAAGAATACAGGCCTGTCAGCGGAGCTTATCCCTTGGGCAATGAGGCTGGCAGCTTGATTCTTATATATTATAAAGTATGTGTAATCTAAGATATTGCATAATCAGTAGCAAATTTTAGTGATAAAGATGTGTGTTAAGAGCTTTGCTTTTCTATAGAATGAAAACGCAGTAATGTGTTGTGTTTATAAGAATGGAGGTTCTGATTATGAAAGAGCTTTATTTATCCGGCAAAGAGCTGGATGGCTTAAAGGAAGCCCTGGAAAATACTCGTGGTGTAGAAGCGCTGACATATGGCAGTGCCATGGGTGAGGAATTTGATTTTTCTGTTAATTGCCTAAGGGTTGAATACAATCCTAAAAAGATAGATATTACTGAGCTGCTTAAGATTTATTTTACTGCTGTGGACCCATATTCCCCGCCAGAAACTCCATTTATGTCTACAGCAGTACTTTTTAAAAGCGGTGAGGACGCAATGCAGATTGAATACTACCTGCGTTTTTTACAGATGCGTGGCGCTGAGCCAGCAGCAGCTCTTGGAGAATTGATAGTTAATGATTCCATTACTGATGGTGTGGAAACCCGCCCACTGCTGACCTTATGCGGCAGACTTAAGAGCTTTACGGCTCTCTGATTTTACTATCTACGGCCTGGACACCCGTGACCGTGCATAGATGCTTTTCAAAATCTTCCTAAGATGCTGCTTTACAGCATGGCACCCTACAAATCGAGTGAGAGCGATTTGGCTAATGCATGGAGCAGAGAAAGGCAATGTTAAAAGAGAATGCGGAGGTGATATTTTAGTATTGTTAAGACTTTTCATAAGTCAGTGGTAATTAAAGAAAAAATTCTTTAAGGAGGAAAATCTTATGGCTGAAGAACAAGAAAAGATTACTGCTTCTGTCTTTGGTGATAAACCCTTGACTGACGCAGAGCTGGCCGAAATCCTGCATAAGTCTGAGAAGACTGCTAATTTCCCGCCGGTTTCTTTTGACGAATTCACCGTGCCTGAATGGGATGAATGGGTGGAAGCTTGTAATGCTCTGCTGAAGGGCAAACCTTTCGACAAGATTATGTACACCAAGAACTATGAGGGTATTACCTTTGATCCTATTTACAGACGCGTTGATGTAGATGATATGCTGCCCACCGATAACTATCCTGGCATGGGCGACTACCTGCGTGGCGCAACCGTTAATGAATATGTACACGAACCTTGGGGCATTGCTCAAAGCTGCGATGAAACTTTGCCGGCAGACAATAACGAACTGCTGAAGGAAGAAATCGAAAAAGGCTCCACCGTTTATAATATTGCACTGGACACTGCAACCTTAAATGGTGTTGAACCTAAAGACGCTGCAAAACCTGGTGATGTTGGTGTTAACCTGGCAACTGTTGAAGATATGAGCGTACTGCTCAATGGTCTGAAACTGGATAAATATCCTGTACTGATGTATGCCGGTGCTTCTGCTATGGGTCTTATTGGCCTGACTGCTGCTGCTATTAAAGCAAAGGGCATTAAGGTTGAAGATTTACATGGCTGTATTGGTGCTGACCCCATTGGCGAGCTGGTTAAAAACGGTTCTACTACTGATTTGGATAAACTGTATGACGAAATGGCAGAGGCTATTCGTTGGGCTAAAAAGAACGCACCTAAGCTGCGTACCATCTTTGTAGATAGCCAGGTTTACACTGACGGCGGCGCTGAAGCAGTTCAAGAGGTTGCTTATACCTTTGCTGCTGCAGTTGAATATGTACGTCAAATGCAAAAACGCGGCTTGTCATTGAAGGATATTGCAGGTTCTTTAGAGTTCTGCTTTAACCAAGGTGCTAACTTCTTTATGGAAATTGCTAAACTGCGCGCTCTGCGTCTTGTTTGGGCTGCTATTATGGAAGCATTTGGCGCTGATGAAGAGGACCGTTCCACTGTAGTTCATGGTCGTAACGCTCGTTTCACCAAAACTGTTATCGATCCTTATGTAAATATGCTGCGCAACACTACTCAAACCTTCTCCTCTGTTGTTGGTGGCGTAACTACCTTTGAGAATCCTCCCTTTGACCAACTGATTCGTAAGGGTGACGTATTCTCCCGTCGTATCGCTCGTAACCTGCACGTTATGCTGCAAGAAGAATTTGGCATGATGCGTCCTATCGACGCAGCTGGTGGTTCTTGGGCTGTTGAGTCTTTGACTAAACAAATGACTGAGAAAATCTGGGCTGAATTCCAAAAAATTGAGGAACAAGGCGGTATTATTAAAGCTCTGGAAGCAGGCTATCCTCAAAATGCTGTTAATGAAGTGCTTGAAAAACGCTTCAAAGCTTTGGATATGCGCAAAGACCGTGCGGTTGGCGTAAATATGTATCCTAACATGACTGAGGAACCGCTGGAGCGTCGTGAAGAAGATGCTGAAGCTATGCGCGCTAAACGTTGTGCTGCAGTAGAAGAGTATCTTGCTGATATCGATACTGAGCTGAAGGCTACTAAGCTGGCAGTTGTTAAAGCTGAGCCCACTGTAGAAAATGCTATTGAAGCATTCTCTGCTGGTGCTACATTGGCTGAGGTTGCTGCAGCTCATCAAGCTGAAGCAGGTGGCAGCGTTGCTCCTATTGCTGTTCATCACTGGACTGAGCGTTATGAAGCACTGCGCTTTGATACCGAAGCATATGTTGCTAAAACTGGCAAAAACGTTGAAGTATTCCTGGCTAACATGGGTCCCATTCCGCAGCATAAAGCTAGAGCGGACTTCTCCACCAGCTTCCTGCAGGTTGGCGAATTCAATGTTCATCTGAATGATGGCTTCCAGGATGATGAGAACGGTACTGCTATTGAAAAATGCGCTAAAGCGTGCAGCGAATTCCCCTACGATGTAGCTGTAATCTGCTCTACCGACGCAACCTATCCGGAAATTGTTCCGGCACTGGCTCCCGAGCTGAAAAAAGCTCTGCCTGAAGGCGCAACCCTGTTCCTGGCAGGTGCAGCACCGAAAGAGCTGGTTGACGTTTATAAAGAAGCTGGCGTAGATGATTTCATCAGTGTTTCTGCTAACTGCTATGAAACTCTGCGTATGTTACAAAAGAAGAAGGGGATGATTGAATAATGATGAATCCAGATTTCACCAAAGTAGCGCTTCCTGAACATCCCCACTGCTCTTATGAGGATTGGAAAAAGAAACTGGAAGCCAAAATGGGCGAAAATTATGATGCCCTTTATGATACAACCCTTGAACGTATTCCGGTAGAACCCTTGTACACCAAGGATATCTATAAGGACTGCAATCACCTTGATTTCATGAGCGGTATTCCTCCGTTCCTGCGCGGACCTTATTCTACTATGTACGTATTCCGTCCGTGGACTGTACGTCAATATGCAGGTTTCTCCACTGCTGAGGAATCCAATGCTTTCTATCGTCGTAACCTGGCAGCAGGCCAAAAAGGTCTGTCTATCGCGTTCGACTTGCCTACACACCGTGGCTATGATGCAGATAACCCGCGTGTAGTTGGTGACGTTGGTAAAGCAGGTGTATCCGTTTGCTCCATGCTTGATATGAACATTCTGTTCTCTGGTATTCCTCTGGATCAAATGTCCGTATCCATGACCATGAACGGCGCGGTTCTGCCTATTCTGGCATTCTTCATCGTATCTGGTGAAGAGCAGGGCGTAGATAAATCCATTATGGCCGGCACTATTCAAAATGATATTTTGAAGGAGTTCATGGTTCGTAATACCTACATCTATCCGCCTGCAATGTCTATGCGTATCATTGGTGATATTTTCGAATACACCACCAAATATATGCCTAAATTCAACAGCATCTCCATTTCCGGTTACCACATTCAAGAGTGCGGCGCAACCTGCGATCTGGAATTAGCTTACACTCTGGCTGACGGCATGGAATACATCCGTACTGGTGAAGCTGCTGGCCTGCCCGTAGACGCATTTGCTAAACGTCTGTCCTTCTTCTGGGATATGGGCAAAAACTACTTCATGGAAGTAGCAAAGATGAGAGCTGCTCGTGTTCTGTGGGCTAAGATTCTGAAGAGCTTTGGCGCTAAGAATCCTAAATCCATGGCACTGCGTACTCACTCTCAAACCTCTGGTTGGTCTTTGACCGAACAAGATCCGTTCAACAACATCGCTCGTACTGCTATGGAAGCTATGTCTGCAGCTTTAGGCCATACCCAATCTCTGCATACTAACGCTCTTGACGAAGCTATTGCACTGCCTACCGACTTCTCTGCTCGCCTGGCTCGTAATACCCAACTGTACATTCAAGATGAAACCAAGGTTTGCAAAATCATCGATCCGTGGGGCGGTTCTTACTATCTGGAATACCTCACTAACGAGATTATCCGTCGTGCTTGGGCTCATATCCAAGAGGTTGAATCCCTTGGCGGTATGGCAAAAGCTATTGCAACCGGTCTGCCGAAGATGCGTATCGAAGAGTGCGCAGCTCGTCGTCAGGCTGCTATCGACAGCGGCACCGAGACCATCGTTGGCCTGAACAAATATCGTCTGGCTAAGGAAGATCCGCTGAACGTATTGTCCATCGACAACACCGCTGTACGTAATGCACAAATTAAACGTCTGGAAAAACTGAGAGCTGAACGTGATAATGACAAGGTTCAACAAGACCTTATTGCTATTACCAAGGCTGCAGAAACTCGCGACAACGGCAACCTGCTTGAAATGGCAGTTCAAGCTGCTCGCGACCGTGCTTCCCTCGGTGAAATTTCTGACGCGGTTGAAAAAGTTTCCGGCCGCTTCAACGCAGTTATCCATACTGTATCCGGCGTTTACTCCACCGCTTTCGGCGGCAGCGATGACCTGGTAGAAGCTAACAAGCTGGCAGACGAATTTGAAAAACTCGAAGGTCGTCGTCCTCGTATCTTCCTGGCTAAGATGGGCCAAGACGGTCACGATAGAGGCCAAAAAGTATTGGCTACCTCCTTCGCTGACATGGGCTGGGACGTTGACGTAGGTCCTCTGTTCCAAACTCCGGAAGAAACTGCACAAGACGCAGTGGACAACGACGTTCATATGGTAGGCTTCTCCTCCTTGGCAGCAGGTCACAAAACCTTACTGCCTGCTCTGGTAGAAGAGCTTGCTAAGCTGGGACGTGAGGATATTCTTGTATCCATCGGCGGCGTAATCCCGGCACAAGACTATGATTATCTGTATGAGCATGGCGCTGCTGCTATCTTTGGCCCTGGCACCAATATTCCTAAATGCTGCATCCAACTGCTGAAGATGCTGGTAGAACGTGCTAAAGAGGAAGCTAAAGAATAATAAGGTAGAGTGAGGTGATATAAATGCCTGAGTTGGGTGAAAAAGATTCTCGACCTAGTTGGGTACCATTGAAAAAGGATCCCAATTTTGCTTGTTCTGTAATGAGTGGTATTGATACTGCGGTTAACAGTGTTACCGAAGAGAAGGTAATTCCCTCTGCACCGCTGAAAAAAGTGCCCCTGCGCAAGAAATTGACGCCAGAGGAGCTTATTAAGGGTGTTCAAGACGGCGATCGAGTAATTCTGTCAAAGGCTATTACTCTTATTGAAAGTAATGCGCCTAAGGACTTCGACAAGGCTCAAAGAGTTTTGCAAGCCCTTCTGCCACGTACCGGTCACGCATTGCGTATTGGCATCACCGGCGTTCCCGGTGCAGGCAAAAGTACCTTCATCGAATCCTTTGGTCAATTGCTGTGCAGACTTGGTCACAAGGTTGCAGTTTTGGCGGTTGACCCCACCAGCTCCATTACAGGTGGTTCTATCTTAGGTGATAAAACAAGAATGCAGAAGCTGTCTCGCGAGCCTAACTGCTTCATCCGTCCTACTCCTGCTAAGGATACCTTGGGCGGTGTAGCTAGAAAGAGTAGGGAAACCATGCTTCTTTGCGAGGCTGCAGGCTGCGACGTAATTCTTGTTGAGACTGTTGGTGTAGGCCAGTCCGAAACCACTGTCCGTTCCATGGTTGACTTCTTTATGCTGGTTGTTCTCACTGGTGCAGGTGATGAGCTGCAAGGCATTAAGAAGGGCATTATGGAATTAGCTGATGCTATTGTTGTCAATAAAGCAGATGGCGACAACTTACAGCGTGCCATTGTTACCCAGGGCGAATATGAACGCATGGTTGAGTTCATTCGTCCTGCAACTGAAGGCTGGAAGACTCACGCTTACAAATGCTCTGCGTATACAAGAGATGGTTTACCAGAGCTGTGGGCTGTGATGAAGGAGTTTGAAAAGGTTACCAAGGAGTCTGGTGTCTTTGAAAAACGTCGTAGGTCTCAGGTGCTGAGCTGGGTTAACAGCATGATTGATGAGCATCTGCATAATCTGTTCTTCGAAGATCCCATGGTTAAGGGTCGTATGCCACTGGTTATGAATGCGGTTATTAACGGTGTAGTTTCACCGAGCCAGGCGGTAACGGAGCTTATCCGCGCCTTTGATATGGACAGAGCATCAGCTCGTCACTTAGAGAATCAATAAAGTTAAAGCAGAATCCCTGTGTATGTAAAAATGCATCAAATCTCCCAACGAGGAGGGGAGAGAAGGGAATATCTGCAACAAATCAGCTTTAATCTTCTAATTGATCGTAAGGTCAAACGTTAAACAATTAGAAATCCGCTTCGATATTATGTCGAGTCGGATTTTCTATTTGTTGCTATTAGAATTAATTTTA
>OGOS01002093.1_pt1 | contig 11380 bp, 8 predicted proteins | sample 1552701 | NCBI WGS metagenome assembly OGOS01 (sample SAMEA2580128, study PRJEB22360) | human gut metagenome | biome: human gut; feature: human-associated habitat; material: faeces | place: Denmark | collected 2008/2010
GCACCAAGGTATCAACCCTTGAAGATGCCATCCATGCTGCCGACCTTCTTCGTGAGAAGTGGCATTGCGGTGATGGTCCCATCGCCAGCATCCTGAGACTCTTGGAAAGAAAAGGTATCATGATACTTGCTGCAACTCTCCCGGATTATGTCTTTGGAATGAGCACCTGGGCAGATAAGAAGCATCCGTTGATGGTTCTGGATATGCGTCAGAAGAAAACAACAGTAGAACGTCTTCGCTTCACGGCAGCTCATGAGTTAGCTCATCTGCTTCTTGCCTTTCCTGTAAATGCAGAGTTAGATATAGAGAAGCGATGCAATAAATTTGCCGGTTTCTTTCTATTTACTCGGCAAGCTTTAATTGAAGAGATGGGAGGCGAAAAGCGAGATGTGCTTACGCTTGAAGAAATGATAGATCTCAGGGAAGTTTATGGTATTTCAATAGCTGCTCAAGTGCATGCAGCCTGGGATATCCGTATGATTTCCCGTGAACACTACGACTGGTGGTTTGATGAGAAAATCAAGAAGAATAGGTTGGAAGTTGGTTGGGGGGAGTATGTATTTCCTGAGACTATCGGAAGAGAGAAGAGGATGGAAGTTAGAACAAGAAAATGACAAAAGTAAAAATGAAAATGGCAGAATTAATATCACATATATATCAAGATTATGTAGGGCATTGGATTATACAATCTAATGAAGAACATTCTGTTGGTGTAGCTAGGCTCGCTTCTCGTTTCGCTGGTGAATTTGGAATGAGTGAATGGGGAAAAGTTTTGGGGCTACTTCATGACAAGGGTAAGGAATCACATGCTTTTCAGCAGCATATTAAAAAAGAGAGTGGATATGAGCCTGATATTAAAGTTTGTGGTAATTATAACCATGCATTTATTGGTGGAGTTTTGGCACGAAAACTTTATGGTAAATCTGCAGATATTTTCTTCGTTAATCAAATAGTGTCTCATCATACAGGCTTACATGATTATGATGAGATAGAAGGAATTCTTAATCAGGATATTCCAGCAGAAATTAATATAAATATAGGAAAGGAAAAATTAAATGTACCTGCTTTTAAGATTCAAACTAATGATTTTCATCATTTAGCTCGTATGATGTTTTCATGTTTGGTGGATGCCGACTTTCTTGATACTGAAGCTTTTATGGATAAAGAATCTTCTATATTAAGAGGTAATAAAGCTACGTTATATGATTTGCTGCCTTTACTCGAAAATAAACTGAAGGATTTGAAAGCTAAAGCAGATAACTCTAATGTAAATGCTATACGAAATCAAGTCCAGCAGCAATGTATTAAAATGTCAGATACTGAAATCGGGTTTTATAGTTTGACGGTACCAACTGGTGGAGGAAAAACTTTTTCTTCTTTGGTATGGGCAATGAAGCATGCTATCAGAAATGGTCAGAAAAGAATTATTATAGCCATTCCATATACAAGTATCATAGTTCAGACAGCATCAGTTCTACGGAGCATCTTTGGAGAAGAGAATGTTTTGGAGCATCATAGTAATGTGGATCCTGAACATATTAAAGATGATAGACTTCAGGAGAAAATGAAGTTGGCGACAGAAAATTGGGACTATCCGATAATTGTAACAACTAATGTGCAATTATTTGAATCTATGTTTAGCAATAAGCCATCTGTTTGTAGGAAGCTCCACAATATAGTCAATAGTGTCATAATTTTAGATGAGGTGCAAACGCTTCCGATGGACTATCTTCAGCCTGTTGTGGATTCATTGAAAACGTATCATAAACTATTCCATGTTTCTTTCTTGTTCACTACGGCAAGTCAGCCCGTGTTAAGTGGACTTATTGAAGGCTGTAATCCGAAAGCTGCATTCAAAGGAATTGACCATATTACAGAAATCATTCCTAGTGAGTTTAAGTTGCATGACAAGTTACGAAGGGTAAAGTTAAGTATAAATAACGAAGGGAGAACGTATGATGAGATTGCTGAGTTGTTGAGCAAGCATAAAAGAGTGCTTTGTATTGTAAATACTCGTCGTGATGCTAGAGAACTCTATACACGTCTGCCGCAAGAAGGGATTACATTACATCTTTCAAAAATGATGTGTCCGGCACATATTAGCGAGACGTTAGAAAAACTCAAAAATGCTCTAAAGGACGATACGAATGAAGTTATTCGTGTTGTCTCCACGCAATTGATAGAAGCTGGAGTTGATATAGATTTTCCTATTGTATATAGGCAAGAAGCTGGACTTGACTCTGTATTGCAAGCTGCCGGCCGATGCAATCGAGAAGGAAAGAATGGTTTGAGTACTACTTATGTCTTTTCTTTGTCTAAAGAGCATAATCTTCCTAAAGGAGAAATGCAGGCTGCAAATAATGCAAGATTAAGTCTTGGTACAGGGATAGATTGGTTTGCTCCAAATGTGATGACATCATATTTCAAGCAATTATATTGCAGAAAGGAATGTTTCGATGTAAAGAATATGAAGCATAATATTTATAATCCTAAGGAAATATGTTTTGCTACTGCTGCAAAAGAGTTTCAGATGATTGAAGATAATGGTATCAATGTTGTTGTCTGTTGGAGAAATAGTTTCGAGCTTATACAACAGCTATTGGAAAAGGGACCTTCATATATGCTGATAAGGAAACTGTCGAAGTATATCGTAAATATCACTAAGACAGACTTTAAAACTTTGTTAGATATGGGTGTCATTAGTGAGAAAAAAGAGGGACTCTTTGTTGTCGATTATAAACAGCAGTATGATGAACATATAGGCTTGTGCATCGATAATAATTGGGCAAATGAAGTATTAATACAATAAAAATATAATGGTATGGAATATACTGATAAAGAATATTGTTTGGAGGTGCGGGGCGATATGGCCTGCTTCACAAGACCCGAACTGAAAGTTGAACGTGTAAGCTATGATGTGATTACTCCATCAGCAGCACGAGCTATATTCGAGGCTATATTTTGGAAGCCTGCCATTCATTGGCAGATAACCAAGATAGAGGTGTTGAAACCTATCAAATGGACTTCTGTAAGAAGAAATGAGGTGGGGGCGGTAGCTGGTAAATCTGTCATCTTTATAGAGGAAAAACGCCAGCAGAAAAATACTTTGCTTTTAAAAGATGTAGGTTATCGAATTTGGGCAAAGATGGAGTTCCGTTCGGTATCGAAGCGAAAGGCTGAAGGAGAATTATTTTCTCATGAGCCGGGTAAAGATGAGAATCCGATGAAGTATTATCAGATGTTTGAGCGTAGAGCAAGCAAGGGACAATGTTTCAATCAGCCTTATCTTGGTACTCGTGAGTTCTCTGCCTCTTTCCGTCTCGTTAATCCTGATGATGAGGCATTGACTCCACCAATATCTGAAGAGCAAGGTGGTACTAAAGACTTAGGAATCATGCTCTATGATATGGATTTTGCTGATAAGAAGAACATCCAGCCAATGTTCTATCGTCCACAAATGAAAGATGGCGTAATTATTGTTCCACCAATTAATAGTGAGGAGATTTTAAAATGATACTAAAAGCATTATATGACTATTATAATAGATGCGGTGATGATATCGTTCCTATGGATATGGCGTATGTTGATTTTTATTATTCTATTGTTTTAGATGAGAAAGGAAATTTCATACGTCTTGAACCTTTAGGAGGCGATAGTGGTTTGCCGCTTCTGACGTTTCGTCCAGAAGAGCGTACGTCAGCTCCAGTACCGCATTGTATGGGAGATCATGCTGGTTATATTTTAGGCTTAAAAGAAGTAAAAGCAAAAGACAATTTTGATTATGCTAAAGAAATGACTCGAAATGAGAAAACTTTGACTGCTTTTAAAAAAGATGTAGAAAACTTTTTTAATATCTTGCCGGATAATAGTTTTGTGCAGGCTATACATGCTTTCTATAAAAAGTTTAGTTTGGAAACAATCAATGCTATTAAACATGATTCGCATTGGGGTGATTTCTGTAAGTATCTTGCAAAAAATATAACATTCAGCGTGATAGGAATAAATGGATATGCAGCTAGTGACAATGAAATTCTTCAAGTAAAGAAACGGAGTAAGTCAAACGAAAACAAGAAGGCTGTCTGTCTTATAACAGGAGTAAAGGAAAAGCCTGTTAATACGACTTATAGTTCGTTCATCTTGGGAGGAAAGAGCAATGCTAAACTTGTTGCTTTCCAGGTTAATTCTGGCTATGATTCTTATGGAAAGAAAATGGGGCTAAATGCGCCTATATCAGAAGAAGCTGAGTTTAAATATACTACGGCTTTATTGAAACTATTATCAAAGAATTCTCGAAATAAGTTCCGAATTGGCGATCGTTCATTTATTTTTTGGGCGTCCTCTAATAACGAGGCAGCAGAGCAGACAGAAAAAAGTCTCTTTGATCTGTTGGGATATAACGAAGAAGTGAATGATGATCCAAATGCTAAGATAGAGCAAGTGCGCAAGGTGTTTACTGCTATATATTCTGGAAGTTTGAAAACATCATTAGAAGACCGCTTCTATATACTTGGACTTGCTCCAAATTCGGCTAGAATAGCCGTTGTATATTGGTCGGAATGTTCTCTGAAAGAATTTGCAGGAAAGATATTGTGTCATTTTAAAGATATGGAAATCAAAGATACTCGTAATGATAAGAAACCATATATGGGAATCAAGAGTATGCTTTCAGCTGTCACTCTTAACGGGAAACAGTCTGAAGCTACCCCTAATCTTCCTGAAGCTATTGTCAAAAGTATCTTCCAAGGAACACCATATCCATTCACTTTATTTTCTGCATGCATTCGCAGAATAAGAGCAGAGGCTGGCAGCAAAGATGCAATTCGTATTGCTCGTATGGCAATCATCAAGGCATATCTCAATAGAACAAGTAGTAATAATAAAAAAATAGAAATTATGTTAGACAAGAGTAACACTAATCAAGGCTACTTATGTGGTCGTCTTTTTGCAGTTCTTGATAAGATTCAAGTAGATGCAAATGGAGGTAGCAGCATACGTGAAAGATATATGAATGCTGCCAGTGCAACACCAGCTTCAGTGTTTGCTACAATTCTTAATCTTTCTTCACATCATATGGAGAAATTGTCGAATCAGGGAAAGAAAATCTTCTTTGAGAAGATGAAGCAGGAGATTATGGATAAGATTCCTGCAACAGGTTTCCCTGCACATCTTGATCTTCAAGATCAGGGTAGATTCTTTATTGGATACTATCATCAGAAACAAGAGTTCTTTACGAAGAAAGAGGAAGAGAATAAAGATTAAAATATTAACGTTAAAAAAATAAATATTATGGCTGAATTAAAAAATAAAATTGATTTCGTGTACATTTTTGATGTTCAGGATGGTAATCCTAATGGAGACCCAGATGCAGGTAATCTTCCTCGTGTGGATGCAGAGACAGGTATGGGCTTAGTTACTGATGTGTGCTTGAAGCGTAAGGTGCGCAACTATGTGCAGGTAGCAAAAAGTCTGGCTGATGGGTATGATATTTTTATCAAGGAGAAGGCCGTTCTCAACAATGAGATAGATAAGGCACATGATGACTCAGAAGTCAAGAGCGCAAAAGACAAAACGGCAGCAGCTCGTTTATTTATGTGCAAGAACTATTATGATATTCGTACTTTTGGTGCTGTAATGTCTACAGGAAAGAATGCAGGACAGGTAAGAGGTCCTATTCAGCTTACATTTGCTCGCTCTGTAGATTCAATTGCAACTGCTGAACATTCTATTACTCGAATGGCGGTAGCTACAGAAAATGAAGCAGAAAAGCAGAAAGGTGACAACAGAACTATGGGTCGCAAAGCAACTGTCCCTTATGGTCTCTATGTTTGTCATGGTTTTATCTCTGCTAATCTTGCAAAGCAAACAGGTTTTTCAGGGGATGATCTTCAACTATTCTTTGATGCATTGAAGAACATGTTTGATGTTGACCGTTCTGCAGCAAGGGGCTTGATGAGTGCTCAGAAATTAATCGTGTTCAAACATGATTCTGTTCTGGGTAATGCTCCAGCGAATAAATTGTTTGATTTGGTGAAAATTGAGAGAAATCCTGATACGAATCCGGATGCGGTACCAAGATCGTTTAACGATTATAAGGTTACAATAGATATGGACTCTGTCCCTAGCGGTGTAACAGTTGAAGAATTGATTTAGTATCATCATGTATACTGAAGACGAAATGCTCATGTTGTCGGGGATACAGCACTTTATGTTCTGCCCTCGACAATGGGCTTTGATTCATATCGAGCAACAATGGGCAGAAAATAAACTGACGACAGAAGGACTGATTCTACACAAGAACGTAGATAATCCCTTCTATCGTCAGAAAAATGGTGATGTTATCACACTTCGCTCCCTCCATATTGCCTCTAAAGAATTAGGATTGTATGGTATAACTGATGCAGTAGAACTTGTTCCAACTGATTCTTCAGAAGATGCTATAACTCATAATCGCTACAAAGGATATTGGAAACCATACCCTGTGGAGTATAAAAGAGGTCATCATAAGCCTGATGAAAGAGATGAAGTACAATTGGCTGCCCAGGCAATGTGTCTCGAAGAAATGTATGGTATCCATATTCCATACGGTGCATTGTATTATGATGAAGTAAAACATAGAGAAACAATTTCTATTTCTGAGTCATTAAGAAGTACGACTATTCAATGTGCCCGTCAGATGCATGAGGTATTTAAAAGCGGTATCTTGCCAAAAGCTAACAAACAGCACCATTGCAAGAATTGTTCTCTGGTAAATCTCTGTATGCCAGAAATGAGTGATTGTACTCTAGTATCAACCTATTTAAACAAGAATCTATATGAGGATATTACTTAATACATTATACGTGACCACACCTGAAGCCTATCTAAGTAAAGATGGGTTGAATGTTGTGATATCTGTGAAGCAAAACGAGATATTCCGTATTCCTATCCATAATATAGAGCAAATTATTACTTTTGGTTATATGGGGGCAAGTCCAGGATTGATGAAACTGTGTGCAGATAATAATGTTTCTCTAACCTTCCTTTCACCACAAGGAAGATATATCAGCCGTTCGCAAGGTCCGACTAGGGGAAACGTTTTACTGAGAAAAGCACAATATAAGAATTCTGATGAACCTAACTATGCTCTTCATCTCAGTAAACTTTTCATAGGAGGAAAAATCCAAAACTATCGTAATATCTTGCGTCGTTTTATTAGAGACAATGGAGATGATGAGGCTATAGAACGTGTTTGCGAGGAACTGCTTCGGTGCAAAAGAAGAGTTTTGAATGCTGAATCTATAGATAGTGTGAGGGGAATAGAAGGAGAAGCTGCCACTGCTTATTTTGGTGTATTCTCACGTCTTCTTCTAAACCAGAAAGAAGATTTTGTATTTGAAGGTCGCAATCGTCGTCCACCAAAAGATGCGATTAATGCGATGTTATCTTTCGTATATACTCTTATATGTAATGATATGACATCGGCTTTGGAGACTGTTGGCTTAGACCCATACGTAGGGTTTATGCATACTTTAAGACCAGGGCGTGCATCTTTATCTTTGGATATGATGGAGGAGTTGCGAGCATATTTGGGTGATAGATTGGTTCTATCTTTAATCAACAGAAAACAGATTACCATCAAAGATTTCATCAAGCAGGGTGACGAAGGTATCGTCATGACAGACTCGGGGCGTAAGATTATACTGTCTGCGTGGCAAAGCAGAAAGAAGGAACAGATTATTCATCCTTATTTAAATGAAAAGGTAAGTATTGGTCTTCTTCCTTATGTTCAAGTAATGTTGTTGGCGAGATTCATTCGTAAGGATATTGATGATTATCCAGTATTTTTAATCAAGTAGTGTATGTTTGTATTGATTACTTATGATGTAAACATTACCTCGGCTCATGGTGCGAAACGTTTACGCAATGTAGCAAGGGCGTGTTTGAATTACGGAAAGAGAGTTCAAAACTCTGTTTTTGAGTGTATTTTGACGGAATCTCAGTTTTTCGTATTGAGGGACCAGTTAAAAGGGATTATTGATACTGAACAAGATAGTATTAGGTTCTATATTCTTGGGAAAAATTGGAAACGTAAAGTTGAGACTTTGGGTAAGGATATGGGGCTTGACTTTACTGGTGAGCTTATCATTTAATGTATGAGGGTGCGAACCTATAGTATTGCAAAATAACCTATAGTTTCGCACCTTCTTAAAATCAGTGACTTACAAATATTATGCCTTTTATAATATTTTACGTGTAATTATTTTGCCATCTTTCGCAAAATAATTATCTTTGCATCATGATATTCAGCTATTTGCTGAATATGCAGTCACACCCTTCGTGGGTGTGTGGATTGAAACAAAATAATCATGAGAAGCCTTTAACTCAGCATAGTCACACCCTTCGTGGGTGTGTGGATTGAAACTGTATCTCTTTATATTTCTGTAAAGCAGTAGCAGTCACACCCTTCGTGGGTGTGTGGATTGAAACTATCAATACCAGTGCGAGAATAATCCAACTGCGGGTCACACCCTTCGTGGGTGTGTGGATTGAAACCATCGGTAACCTTTGTAGTCGTATCACCATAGAGCGTCACACCCTTCGTGGGTGTGTGGATTGAAACTATTAAGTTAGGTGTTGACCAATTATCTAGTCAAGTCACACCCTTCGTGGGTGTGTGGATTGAAACATTATCGTCACTCTAGCAAAGGCTATCAGATACCTGTCACACCCTTCGTGGGTGTGTGGATTGAAACTTCCATGATTGATATTAACCCAGTTGTTAATCAAGTCACACCCTTCGTGGGTGTGTGGATTGAAACCTCAGCATTAAAGCGGTTTTGCTCTTGCATAATTGTCACACCCTTCGTGGGTGTGTGGATTGAAACACGCAAAGTTTGTGCATCAATGCGCATATTATCAGTCACACCCTTCGTGGGTGTGTGGATTGAAACGTACTATGGTTTCCCAGATGCATTTGAATTATGCTGTCACACCCTTCGTGGGTGTGTGGATTGAAACTGTTCATAGGCTATTTACTGCATAGTACATAAATGTCACACCCTTCGTGGGTGTGTGGATTGAAACGCTCCATGTCCCATTGGACGTGGATCCAAATTGCGTCACACCCTTCGTGGGTGTGTGGATTGAAACAAAACCAATGTAACCACCTACAACTGCTACTACGTCACACCCTTCGTGGGTGTGTGGATTGAAACACCTGTCTTAGCATTAACCGAAGGTCTCTCAAAAGTCACACCCTTCGTGGGTGTGTGGATTGAAACATCAGAAACAGACATTGGGCGAATTGACTTAATAGTCACACCCTTCGTGGGTGTGTGGATTGAAACCGCCAAACACTCCATCTCTCTTGTCTCTTATCCGGTCACACCCTTCGTGGGTGTGTGGATTGAAACTGATGTTTGAAATAACATCCTCGGCAACCATCAAGTCACACCCTTCGTGGGTGTGTGGATTGAAACCCTTAATACCGGTTATGGTTATCGTGTTTAACCGGTCACACCCTTCGTGGGTGTGTGGATTGAAACTTCGGGTGGTTGGCTTACTTACCATCAGCTTCGGTCACACCCTTCGTGGGTGTGTGGATTGAAACTATCCTCAGTAGACGGTGCAAAGATACGATTTTATGTCACACCCTTCGTGGGTGTGTGGATTGAAACATTTATAGCAAAAGTGACACAACCATAATTTGGTGTCACACCCTTCGTGGGTGTGTGGATTGAAACCCACAGTGAATGGCAAGAAGACTGATCTCTTCGTGTCACACCCTTCGTGGGTGTGTGGATTGAAACTAAATTCCGCAAGACTCCAAGTATGACCACTACGAGTCACACCCTTCGTGGGTGTGTGGATTGAAACACTGCACTCTGCTCTCGTTCGGCATTCGGGTAAGTCACACCCTTCGTGGGTGTGTGGATTGAAACAACTTATGCGGTCACAGGAAATCTCTAAATTTAATGTCACACCCTTCGTGGGTGTGTGGATTGAAACAAAAGGCATCGAAAGGAGGCATCCTGGAGGTAGTGTCACACCCTTCGTGGGTGTGTGGATTGAAACATGGCAAAGGAGGGCTTGTCTAGGAATACCAGAAGTCACACCCTTCGTGGGTGTGTGGATTGAAACTTGCGATAGAGAGGAAGAGCGACACCAGCACCAAGTCACACCCTTCGTGGGTGTGTGGATTGAAACCTTTAGGTCTCGCCCAATCTCTCGCAGGCAGGTTGTCACACCCTTCGTGGGTGTGTGGATTGAAACAATTCCGCATATCTAGGAGAATAACCATAAGTAAGTCACACCCTTCGTGGGTGTGTGGATTGAAACTGAATCTCCTTATATTTTTGCAAAGCGGTAGCAGAGTCACACCCTTCGTGGGTGTGTGGATTGAAACATGATTTACAAATAATACAACTAAAAACAGTATAATGTCACACCCTTCGTGGGTGTGTGGATTGAAACTTATGGCGAACAGATTCGTAATCGTTTTGGTTTTGTCACACCCTTCGTGGGTGTGTGGATTGAAACTCAGTATGATGTTGCTGCTAAGGCTTTTACTAAGTCACACCCTTCGTGGGTGTGTGGATTGAAACCAAACATCATAATAATCTTCATCATGGAAGTCAGTCACACCCTTCGTGGGTGTGTGGATTGAAACAGTGATGCAAAGGTACGCTTTTCCTTTGAAACCACGTCACACCCTTCGTGGGTGTGTGGATTGAAACCGTCAGAAGGCTCTTATACTTGGCTGCTGTGGTCTGTCACACCCTTCGTGGGTGTGTGGATTGAAACAGAACTAATGTTTTAATTATATTGCCCGCTACAAGTCACACCCTTCGTGGGTGTGTGGATTGAAACTATTGGCATGCAGCAGAATATTCAGGGTGAAGTTAGTCACACCCTTCGTGGGTGTGTGGATTGAAACAGCTTTAAATTGCTCCTGCAATAACCTGTTTTGATGTCACACCCTTCGTGGGTGTGTGGATTGAAACTCTAGGAAGAAAGATATATGACGGAAGACGATACGTCACACCCTTCGTGGGTGTGTGGAATGAAACAGAAAACAGATTTTATTTTCTGAGCCCACTTGAAAAAGTCATTTTTACGAAAACGTGCCATTGATTGTCAATAAGTTACAATGACAAAAAATATGATTCGGGACTTCTTTAAGTGGACTCAGTTTAGTATTATACAGCAATCTCTAGTTATAAGTGTTCAGAATGTGTCTCCTCCAGCCACAGCATTTGACTCCTTCGGTCACCGCATTCGACTCCTCCAGCCACCGCATTCGACTCCTTCAGCAATCGCATTCGTCTCCTTCGGTCACTGCATTCGACTCCTTCAGCCATCGCATTCGTCTCCTTCAGCCACCGCATTCGACTCCTTCAGC
>OGOS01002097.1_pt1 | contig 11362 bp, 12 predicted proteins | sample 1552701 | NCBI WGS metagenome assembly OGOS01 (sample SAMEA2580128, study PRJEB22360) | human gut metagenome | biome: human gut; feature: human-associated habitat; material: faeces | place: Denmark | collected 2008/2010
GAGAGCGTGACCGGCGGGGGGGTCGCGGGGGGGCCGCCCGCCTTGTCGCGGATGGAGCCCACGCACACCCCGCCCCTCAGGTCGTCGGGCACGCCGGGGTGCCCTCCCTGCTCGGGGAAGTTGCCCTCGGGGTCCTTCAGCCACATGAGGATCTGGAGCCGCGTAGGGTTCGATAGCGCCTTGAATGTCTCGGTCATGTCCATGGGCACATCATATCGTAATACCGCGATATGTCAACACATTCTTCGCACCCCGCCCCTTCCGGGCGGGCCGAGCCTGTGACGTCGTTGGATGGCGTGCAATCAGGGTTCATTTCCAAAGAATAGAAAACATTACACCTGTAAATAGGCTATTCCCACTCAACTGTCACAAGGCAAGTTTCCACTCTCTAAAAGTTTGTTGTCTCGTGCCTTCTCGTGTCGTCACGAGCACGCACGTGGCGCTTCGTTATTGGGGGGGGGTATTTTTGCGAAGCGGTTCCAAGGGTGTACTCACCTGTACTCGCCGCTGAGTACACTTTTTGTACTCACCCCATGGGGAGTAGTCACGAGACCCGTGGGGAGTAATTAAAACCGCAGGTAGTTATTGGGGAGTATTACTCACTTTTACGAGCTGAATACAGAAATCGCCTCTTGGCATGACGACGCGCAAACAGATCTGATTGCATCACGGCAATGTGATGATTAGTGCAAACTCCTTGCCTTGGCGAGGGCTGAAGGGGTGAAGTTCAGCGGACCTGGGCCACGCCGAGCCGCTCGCGAGCCTCGCGCATCTGCTCCGCCTCCGCCTGGCTGAACTCGAACTCGGCCTCGCTCCAGTCCCACATGGCCTGCAAGAGCGGCCTGAAGCTCTCGCCCCGGCGCGTCAGCCGGTACTCGACGCGCGGGGGTACCTCCTGGTAGTCCACGCGCTCCAGGAAGTCGTCTGCCACGAGCTCCTTGAGCTGGCGCGACAGCGTTGACTCCGACACGCCCCGCAGGCACCTGCGCAGCTCGCCGAAGTGCCGCACGTCCTCGAGCGCAACGCAGGATCTCTATCTTCCACTTCCCGCCGACCACGCGTTGAAGAGACGAGATGGCTGGGCACCAGCTGACATTTCGACGTTCACCCATGGCGTGCTCCTTGATGTAGGTTGCAGTACTCCAAACAATGTCAGTACTTCTTAATTCGAACCGATAGGCAGACAGTATACCCGAAAGCAAAATGGCGCAACCAACCGCGAGCGAGGAGAAAAACATGAAGGTCACCTACTGGTCAGATTACGCGTGCCCGTACTGCTACATCGGAGAGACGCGGCTCGGGAAGGCCATCGCCTCCCTCGGGCTCGAGGGTGAGGTGGAGGTGGAGATGCGAGCGTTCGAGCTGAACCCGGATGCTCCCTACGAGGTGGTCGGCCCCACGCTCGACCGCTTCGCCGCCAAGTACGGCCTTTCCAAAGAGGAGGCTGCGGAGCGCATCGAGAGCATCAGCCGGATGGGCCGCGGCGAGGGCATCGAGTTCAACTACGCCACCACATTGAACACCAACATGCTCGACGCGCACCGCCTGACCAAGCTGGCGCACAGCCTGGGCAACACGCGCTTCGAGGGGCTGTGCTACGAGGCGTACTTTGTTAAGAACGAGGTCATGGCTGACCACGGGGTGCTGCGCAAGCTGGCCGCCGAGGCGGGGCTTCCCGAGGCCGACGTGGAGCGTGTGCTGGCGTCAGACGAGTACGAGGACGAGGTCCGCGCCGACGAGCGCGACGCCTACGCGATGGGTGTGCACGCCGTGCCGTTCTTCGTCGTGGACGGCAAGTACGCGATATCGGGCTGCTATCCGACCGAGGAGATGGCGCGCGTGCTCGAGAGGGCGCACGGCGAGTCGCTGGCGGAAGGCGCCGCGCAGGGCATGGCATGCGGCCCGGAAGGATGCTCGTTCTGATGGCGGTCGAGGTCTACCCGCTGCTGGCGAGGGGCGTCTTCGCCACCTTCGGCTACTTCGTGATCGACGGCGAGACGGGTCGCGGCGTGCTCGTCGACCCGGGCGCCCAGCCAGGTCTCTTCCTGTCTGCCGCGCGCGAACGCGGCTGGAAGATCGACGCGATCCTGCTCACGCACGGGCACTTCGACCACATGGGCGCCGCCGACGAGCTTCGCGACGCTTGGAGCGCGCCGGTGAGGGCGCACGAGCTGGCGGACCGGTACCTGTTCGACCCGCGGCTGAACCTCTCGGCAGAGCATGGGGCACCGATCACGCTGGCCGGAGCGTCGAAGCTCTCGGACGGCGACCGCATCCCCGTCGGCGGCATCGCAGGCGCGCTCGAGGTGCTGCACGTCCCCGGCCACACAGACGACTCGTGCGCGTTCTGGTGCGAGCAGGTAGGCTTCGCGCTCGTCGGAGACGCCGTCTACGAGGGCGGCCCGGGCCTGACCGTGTTCCCGACAGGTGATGGACCCAGGCTGCGCGAGAGCATACGCAAAAGCATTCTCGCATTGCTTCCCGATACCATGCTGCTGTCGGGGCACTCGCGGCCGATGACTGTGGCGATGCTCGCCGCTTCGATGCGATGAAGATGGCGGAAGGCCGCCTATTGAGCGATAGACGGCCTTCTTCCTTGCTATGTGGGCTCGGACTAGCTGAGCGGCTCCGGCTAGGAGTGCTTGTTTTCGTGAAAGAGTGGTGTGTCGAAAATCTCGACACACCACTATAGACCTGCGAAAACGTTGTATTTTGGGGTAAACCGTGAAAGAGTGTTTTGCCCTCAGTTTTACTCCCACTCAATGATTCCAGCTCTGCCGGATTATGTATCCTCGTAGCGTTTCGTGTCGTCTCGTCTCACTCGTGTCGTCCCGTTATAGGTGAGTATTTATTCTCGGGCCGTTCTGTTAGAACTCACTTGGAACTCAGTCGGGTGAGTTCCAGTTGGAACTCACTTATGGGGAGTATTGCCCCTGACCTGCAGTTTTTCCACTCCATCATTATGGAGTGAGTTCCAGCCCGGTTTCCTGTTCTCCGGCCGACACGGGGGTATCGTTTCCAATATGGGAAGTATTGCGGTCTAGCTGCGGAAACGTTTTTGGATGATTGCCCGGTGAGTTCCAACTAGCTCGGCGATGCCTTAAGGATAATTGGTTGCAACCATCTTGGTCACTTTTGTTAAGGACTGTCCCATTTGATGTACACCTTTGGCCATGGCTCAATAGGATAATGGTTTCATAGAAGATTATGGGAGACGGCCATGGAACAGTATATAAAGCTCTTCGACTTGAATGAAGACCAAGCAAGGGCGGTCGAGCGCTTTCACGAGTACCATCGATCTTGTGTAGCTCATCCCGGCGGAGGCAAAGCGTCAAATCGCCCTCTTGAATGGCACCTCGGCTATGAAGACAGATCTCTCGAACTTGCCTGCTGTTGTGGTGCAACGCTGCATTTAACTGAGCCAATATACGTCACTGTCAGGCCGCAGCCCTTTTTGTGGGGAGACAAGGCCCGCGCAAAAAGAGTGGCCGACGAAATGGTAGATTCGGCAACCCATCCACACATGCATATGCCGCTCGATCCATCACCTGCGGGGTTCTTCACTTACCTGTACGGCATCAGCAAAGCGTATGAGCTCGGTAACATGGACATCTTTCCGAATGGGTTCCCTCAGGCGGTGATGAGAAGATTCGTCGAAGAGGCGAGCTTTCCCGACAGGCGCGACAGGGGCTTCGACATCGCGATGGAAGTGTGCGGAAGCGATGACGAGGTTTTCTCTATCATCAGAAAGATAATTACGGAGATGGTCGACGAATTCGTTCCCGAAGCAGCGAGCGTAGACCTTGGTGACGAAAAGAAAGAGCGCATGAAGTGGCTCTACGAGAGCGGATGCGGTATTGCGCAGGAGAGCCTCTTCCAAAGCGCTATGGTGACCTTACCAGATGAAACGTTTGAGCAAGTGCGCCTGCACCCGTCAACCACCGAGATGCATTTCGGGCTCGGCCTGGCCCTCAGGAACAGGTTCGTACACAGCGGACTGCTACGGAGCGGTGTTGATCCGGACAACCTGTCTAGCGAAGCGACGCTCAGGCTCATCGAATACTGCATCCCGGAGTTCAGAGATTACGATCTCGTCTACGACCAGCTCGGTTGCGGGGCGCTATACAAAGCTTACCGTTACTGCATGGAGGTCCGCAGTTCATTTCCCAAAAAGGAATTCACGGAACACTACGGCATCCTGCAAGAAGCGGAACAAATAGACGATTCGAACCCATATTCGATACTCGATGACGAGCATCGTGACGAATGGCGCGCCTGGTCAAATAATGCCCAGGAGAAGCGCGAACAATACAAACTCGCAACCTTGCACGAAATCTGGAACCTCGACGCCATCCGGAATGACTTGGGCGATACGGCGGCAGAGGAGTGCGAGAAGCTATGCCTTGCAGCACTGCATGATGGACGAGAAAGCTTCATGCCGTCTGAAATCGCCTACGCCATTTCTGGCTCCATCGAGGAACGGGGCATGCGAGCGTTTACCTGGGCTGTCGAAGACTATGATGTAGCCGTCCACTTGCCAGACAAGCTCTTCGAGAGCCGCAATCTCGTACTCGAGGCGGTCAATCGCCGTGGGCGCTTGCTTGAACGAGCCAAGTCTTACCAGGATGACGACGAGGTCGTTCTCACTGCAGTTGCGAATTGCCCAAGTGCCATCGAGTTCGCTTCTAAACGTCTCCAGGACGACAGGCGCGTTCTCGTCGCGGCAGCCTCTCATGCCGATAGTGATTTGATCTTCTTTGACGGGCCCATGTCAAAGCACAAGGATGACGACGAGCTGGCCGGCTTGGCGATAGATGCCAATGGGGCAAACATCGCATACGCTTCCGAGAGAATCCGTAGCGATTTCAACTGGGCGATACGTGCGGTATCAAATAGGCGAAACATCTACCCAGACGCCAGCTACGAGGATTTGAGCGATGAAATGAAGAAGGACAAGAGGATAGCTCTTGTGGTTGCCGGTTGGGATAGGCCACCGAGCGATTTCCCGGATTTCACGCTTGCCGATGACGATGATATCGGGGCTGCGCTTGCTCAAAAGGAAGACCATTTCGCGCTCTTCGGCATGAGCCGACGCATCAAGGAGAAGTACATGACCGAGGAAGAGCTGGAACGCTGGGGAGACGATCCTTGGTGGTGGCACGACGATGAAGAAGAGGTGTGACGATGAGCTCGCCAGCGGCAATGGTTCGGATTCGAAACGGGCGGGTTGAATACCTTGAGCCTGGCAACACCTACGACGTTGCCCTCTCCGTCATCAAGGGGCCAGAAGCTATTGAGGACTACATAGATGGTGGGGAAAGATGGGCTAAGAAAAACGCTATTGGCTGTCGCACGTCAATCAATGCCTTTGAAGACGATGGCTGCCTTCTCATAGACTATGACAAGCGTGTTGTTATCTTCTTCGGTGGCGACATTGAGTGCTCGTACTGGCAGCAGCAGTCGACAATGGAGGAAATCGCATCGGCGCCGTTTTGGAACGGGTGGGACGTCAGATGGGCTTATAAAGGGCTGCTTGATGTAGCGAGATATCTCGACCAGGTCCCCGAATTGCTCGGCTGCCCATGGTATGGCAAGGTCGATATGGAAGGATGCCTGCTTCTTGAGGACGCCGTCACGTCCGACACGCACCGTGCCGCCTCGGTTATTGCAATCAAAGAAGACGAGAAGGTCGATCTCTATCCGCTCGATACGATGTTTCCAGAAGACATGCTCCACTACGGGGAATCGAACCTTGCTTCGATGCTCAGCAGCCAGGGTGCTTGCAATGGGATTCATCTCGATGACTTCGATCTGGTGAGGGGCTTTCTCATTGACAAGGACGCTATGACAGTGACTTTTTGGGGCCTTTGCTGCGAGCTTGTTCCCGGGCACCTCGAGGAAGCGTGGCCAGGATGGAAAGCTATCGATTTGGAGGGAGACCGGCAAGCATTCGAATGCATAGTCAGCTCTTTCGTGGACCCAACCGAGGATAAATGACCCTTCAATCATCGCCAGGCATACCGCGTGGGCCTGAGAACTTTGCCAGAACGCTCGGTTCCATGCGAAGAGGGAAGCCCTCAGATGGCCCAGAATGGCTCACAAGGGCTTAAAGAACCCCTCTGCCGAGCGCGGACCAGCAGAGGGATTTAGCATGCTTGGCTGGGAAAATGTGCGCTCCGGTCACTACTACTCTATGATGCAACGATAGTTTGATTTACTTGCCAGTGCTTTCTCTTGCGCTGCTATATCATGAAGTGGCAGATGTGCTTTTGGCTGCACTCGGGTCAAACGTCAATGCGACGTCAAGCGTAGTCGCATCAATGCCTCTGGTGACGCTTCTAGACGGCTCCCTTCAGCGCATAATGCCGGGGCGTCCTTTGAAGAGCACCCCGGCAAAAGCTTGTTTGAAGGCCAGTCTAAAGCGCGGAATAGTAAGCAGTGAGCTCGTCGTCGACGACAAAAGAGCCATCGTTAATCTCTGCCAGCCTCTGGTTCAGGCTAGCGAGAAGTGCCAGCCTCTTATCCCTGTCGGCCTTTTGACGATCCTCGTCGAACCAGCATGCCTGATCGTGCGAGTCGAATTCATAGTACGAGCTGAAAAGGGCCTGAATCTCGGCATCAAGTTCGGCAAGTCTCTCATCACCATCCACAGCGGGGATGCCTGTAGTCACGGTGTTCTTGTCCACATCCCACACGTCCTTCCGCAGTGGACCCGCGAGAAAGTCAAGCTGTAGCTTCAGCGTTTTCATTATGAGTCACTCCTCCTTGCTGGATAAGCGGATATAATAAAGCCATTCGTTCCGATGCCGGCAATGATGTTCTATCTTCCGCCATAGTAATAAACACGCGTATAACCCATCCGTCCATTGAAAGCGGCCTGAGCTGATTGCTGACCACTTCTCCATGCGTTATGACCTTGTGCAGGTATCCAGGCACTTCAGACTCAGACAGCCCCCAGTGCTTTTTTGAAGTCGCCTGCATGGCCTTTTGTTGTTCCATTACCATGGAGAATGTGCTCCAGCCCCGCACCTGAGTTGCCGCTCTCAAGCCACACGACCTGACCAGTTGCGTCCCTGGTAATGAACACCATATCATCATAATAGTTACTAGTTAGAAACCCTCGGGTTTGCGGGGCAGGATCGTGAAAGCGATTCTGCCCTATTTTTTTCCTCTGTCTGCCCCAAATCAAGTAGTTCGAAGATAGCCTGTAGGTGTCCTCATGAGCGCCTTTTATTTTCAGGGAATCAGTCGTGAGCTTATGAACGCGGCCATCGGCCGCTTCATGAGCGAGCGACCGGCTTGACCTAGATCGAACCGCCTTCATCTCCGTCTAGGCGCCGGCAATCAACATCGTAAATCTGCGCGTGCTACAATGCGGGCACCAGAGATGAAAACACAGTCCCCGTCGGGTAGTCGTGGGTGTGCGGGAGTCCGCATCAGTAACCTGCCTCCTTGGTTGTCCCTTCTCTGCGTGGTTATCTACATGAAGGAGGAACCAGCCATGCAGATCAGCGTGTCGTCCACCCTGACCGTATATCACGACGGCCAATTCTGGGTCGGGCTAGCGGAGCACGTCGAGGACGGAAGGTACGGCGTCGCCCGCATCGTCTTCGGCGCGGAGCCGTCCGATGAGGAGATTCTGCGATTCGTTACAAGCGAATGGGAAAAGTTCTCGTTCTTCGGCGACAAGGCCACTGAAACAAGCAAGCCCGCGAAGAACCCCAAGCGGCGCGCTCGCGAGGCAGCGAAAGCCCTTAAACGGCCCGCGGTGAGCACCAAGGCACAACAGGCGCTCGCGGCACAGCGGGAAGCGATGAAGCGGGAGTCGGCTCAAGCAAGAAGCCGACGCCGTGTGGAAAAGGCTGATGCGCGCTACGAACAGAGAAAACTGAAGCGCAAGCAGAAACATCGCGGGCATTGATCGCTATTTGCAGCAAGGCAAACCATATACAGCAGCGGCGCCAGTTCCACTTGAAGCCGACGCCGCGTAGACGCTGATGGTGACGGCTATGCACGGGCACGGGCGCGCCACCGCACTTCACAGCTTGTTTCTCAAGTATTTGGGACGCACACGCGGCGTTCAAAAATGCGGAGCGACTCCGCATGGCTCGAGACTGAGCCGAGATGCCCTACTTCTCGCCCTCCAGCAGTCCCACGATGCGGTCGATGTCGACGGCAAAGCGAGGCCTTCCCTCGCGCTCGTAGCGGTCGAGGTATGCCTGGCACTCGGAGACAATGCGCTTGGTGTTGCCATCGGGTGATGCGCTGGAGCGTCTCGTAGTAGGCCGAGCCCTCGGTCCTGAAGCGGCGCTGGTAGGCCTTGGTTATGGGGAACATCTTGATGTAGTGGATGCCGTGGCGGCAGCCGGGGCGCGTCGTGGGGCGGGGTGGCAACGCAAAGTACTGGTCTTTGGGCACGTTAGGGGCGATGTTGGAACGCAGCGGCACGGCGAAGTCCCTGCGCTTCCCGCGGAAACGCAGCCTCACCACCACGATGCAGGGGCGATTGTGCTTAAGCATGAGCTCGCGGTCGCCATCGACGAGGTCGAAGAAGTCCTGGGAGATGGATACGATCTTCATCGGTTACGCCCCCTTCATACGAAGCGGGGCCCGCATCGCTGCAGGCCCCTACAGGTGGGCGATATTCTACGCCTTGCGGCACCCCGTCGCCCACGGAGGTTAAACGTACACGTAAGCCGTACTCTGAAAGCCGCGGCTTCCGGCAAGTAGTTTATACCACGAAAGGTCGCTTTCAATGCGCATAGCTCGCAAAATAACACTCGCTGGGCCGTCACCCCTGGCAGTTACCCTCCAATCTTCATTGGAGTCAGCAGGTCAATTCATATATTCATGGGGGTTTATCCTACCGTCGGTGAGCGATTTGGTTAGGGTGCCGAAGCGGTCGAGGATGTCGACGACCTTCTGCTGGGTGCCGATGGATGGGGCGGGAATCTCGACCCTCGATAAGTCCACAGGCGCGGCTTCGATTACCTTTTTCGATTTAGCGTATTGCTCTTCAGATCATCGTGGTGTGCTCGTAGCCGCGCTCCACGAGGAGCCGCTCGGCAACGTCGAGAATCTTCTCGACCGTCTCCTCCGGGTACTTATTGCGTGCCACGAGCACCTCCGTCCTTGTTATCGCGATAAACATACCATGAGTGGCGTGCGGGTCGAGATTGGCTGGCGCCAAAAGAGCCCAACGGCCGTTACGGCTTCGTTAGAAACGCGCCCCACCATGGATGTTGAACCCGAAAGGTAAGGCGCGCGGGCACGGCGACTCGGCCCGCGCGCCCGGAAGAGAAAGGACGAACCCATGGGTTACATGCTCGAGACGCGCGGGCTCACCAAGCGCTTCGGCCGCGGCGACCAGGCGCAGGACGCCGTGGCCGACGTGAGCCTTCATATCCGCGAGGGCGAGGTGTACGGGCTGCTCGGCCCCAACGGCGCCGGCAAGTCGACGACGCTCAAGATGATCTGCGGGATGCTGCGGCCGACGGCCGGGGAGATCCTCTTTGCCGGGCACGCCTGGCGCCGCGAGGACCTCTACGCAATCGGCAGCCTCATCGAGGAGGCGCCGCTCTACCCCAACCTCACCGCGCGCGAGAACCTGCGCGTGCGCACCACGCTGCTGGGCCTTCCCGAGAGCCGCGTAGATGAGGTGCTCGCCGCCGTGGACCTCGCGGACACCGGGAAGAAGCGCGCCGGGCGCTTCTCGATGGGCATGCGGCAGCGCCTGGGGCTCGCGCTGGCGCTGATCGCCCGGCCACGCCTGCTCGTGCTCGACGAGCCCACCAACGGCCTCGACCCCATCGGCATCGAGGAGCTGCGCGACCAGATCCGCGGCTTCGCGGCGGCGGGCACGCCGGTGGGCGTCTCGAGCCACATCCTCTCCGAGGTGCAGCAGATGGCGGACACCATCGGCATCATCTGCGGGGGGCGCCTCGCCTACGAGGATGCGCTTCGGCCCGGGCAGGACCTCGAGGAACTCTTCATGAGCTTCTGCCGGGAGGGGCGACGAGCGCGCGGGGAGGTGGCGGCATGACGGGCGAGAAAGGCGGCCTGCTCGCGGGCCTGCGCGCCGAGGCCCTGAAGTCGCGCCACGCGGCACCGGTTCGCCTGGCCGTGCTCATGGCGCTGCCGATGCCGCTGCTCGGCGCGATGCCCTACCGGGGCGTGCAGATCTTCAGCGCGTGGAACTACTGGTACGCGCTCTTCCTGCCCGTGTCTCTCTCACTCGTGGTGGCGTGCGTCGCGCGGGCGGACGCTCGCACGCGGATGCGGGGGCTTCTGGGCCTGGGCTTCCCGCTCGGGCGCGCCTGGTGGGCCAAGGCGCTCTGGTGCCTCGCACTCTGCACGCTCTCGAACCTCGTGGTCTTCGGCATCTACCTCGCGGGATCGGCGTTCTCCTCGCAGGGCCTCACGGCCGCGGGCACGCTCACGATGCTCCTCTGCGCGCTCGCCAACACGGTGACCGCGGCGTGGATGATCCCCGCAGGGCTCTTCCTCACGGCGCGGCTCGGCATGCTCGCGGGCATCTTCTGCCCGCTCGCCGCACAGCTCGTGGGTGGGTTCGCCTGGTCGCTGATGCCGCTGCCGCAGCTCTTTCCGCCGTCGGCGAGCATGGTCATCCCCACGAGCTTCATCCCCGTGCTGCCGAGCGGCGAGCCCACCCCGGCGGGCAGGGCCAGCAGAGCGCCCACGCGCAGGGCGGACTCGGCGATCTTGCCGGCGCCGATTTTATCCTTCTTCGTCAGGGCCGCAGAGACGGCGGGAACGATACAGGCCGTCAGGGAGACCATGAAGGCCGAGGGCAGGTTGTAGATGGTGATGGCCTTCTGGTAGCAGCCGTACAGGCTCATGGAGGGTGTAGCCCAGCGCGTTTTGGAGCTGACCCTGCACAAGCGACGTGTCGATCAGCGTGATGATCGACACCATCGAGGCCGACAGCGTGATGGGGATGGCGATGGAGGCCAGCACCTTCAGAATGTGCTTGGCGCTCTCCGGCCGGTCGTCGGTCTTGGCCAGGCCCTGGGCGCTGTTCTTCCGGCGGAAGCGGATCATCAGGTAGACCAGGGAGACCAGGCCGCTGGCGGGGACGCCGGCAATGGCACCGGCGGCAGAGAACTCACTGCCAAAGCCCAGGCGCAGCAGCTACCAGGCCAAAAACAGGCCGACGATCAGCTTGGTCATGGCCTCCAGGACCTGGGAGACGGCGGTGGGCACCATGTCCGAGTGCCCCTGGGCATAGCCCCGGTAGGCCGACATGGTACACACGAAGAAGCAGGACAGGGCCATCACCCGCACGGCGGGGGCGGCCAGGCTGTCACCCTGCAAGTTCGCCAGGGGCTGGGCGAAGATAAAC